>Ga0255336_100678_pt1 | contig 42801 bp, 38 predicted proteins | sample MeOH1_35cm_T3_17_FD_189102 | JGI IMG/M metagenome (GOLD analysis project Ga0255336, IMG submission 189102) | Sandy soil microbial communities from University of British Columbia, Vancouver, Canada - MeOH1_35cm_T3_179 | ecosystem: Engineered > Artificial ecosystem > Sand microcosm > Unclassified ...
CAATGGCTGCGCGCTGATCCGCCGCGAGCTTGGCCGCGTCGGCACGCAATCCAGCAAGCGCTTTCTGCTGCGCATTCAGTTCCGCCTCCAGTACGGCACGCTGCGTAGCGATGCTGGCCTTGCTTTCTTCAAGATACTTGTCTCGGGTGGCCTGGAAGGCGGCCCAATCATTGTCGAGTGCCTGACGTGCTTCGGCGACCTGGGCATCGCTCCAGTTCTTTGCGTTGGCTGCGGCATCTTGAGCCCGGCGGCGATAAGCGTCCCGCTGCTTGCGCAGGTCCGCCAACGCCGCATCAGCTTTAGTGCGCGCCTCGCCACGAAGCTTGCTGGCATCCTTTTCCAGGGCAGTAATGTTGGCATCAAGCTGGGCCAGCCGGTCCTGCGACCACGCCAGTGCTTGGTGAACCCTTGAGGGCTTCTTCTGTGTGGCGGCTGAATCGGCCTGTGCTTCTGCATTCTGTGCCAGGGCGGGAGGAGCCGACAGCAATGCTGCCTGGGCAGCCAGCGCCAAGGCGATCGTGGAAAAGCGAAGTTTCATGATGATTTCTCCGGATGAGCCAAAAATTAAGCGATGTGGCGCCTACGTTCAAAGAACCTTGGAAAAGGTGTCCTTGATCTTCTGAACCGTGACATCGCGAGCGGCCTTGGCATTGGTGAACCCCTGCTTCACGGCACGCCAGGACTCATCGCCGGCGTCCTTGACCTCGCCGATGCGCGCCTGGAACTTGTCGGCCGCGGCGGAAAGGTGATCGAACGCGGCATCGAGTTCGCCGCGGGCCTTCTCGACGGCATCAGCCGCCTGGCCACGCAAATCCTTCAGGGAGTCTTGCCACGCTTGCCGCTGTGCGCGGGCACGGACGACGACGATGCTGCGCACGGTTTTCACCTGATCGCCGGTGGTGGCGACAAACTGCTGGAGGGCGGACTCGACCTCGATCCATTCGGCTTCGAGCTTGTCCTGAATTTCGCCCGCTTCCTGCTTCACGGTATCTGCCTGTGCACGCAGCGCATCGTAGTACTGCTGCAGCTTCGCGCGGGACTCCGCGAGGCGTGCGCGGGCTGCGTCGGCTTGCTTGCGGGAATCCTCCTTGATGTCGGTGGCCAATTTTTCGACCTCGGAGAGAATGGCATCGGTCTCATCGAGGCGCTGCTTCGCCCATGCGACGGTCTGGTGTGCGTAGGATTGGAGAGTCATGGTGCATTTCCTTTCAATTGAGAGGGGTTGGTGGAATCAGGGAATCAGGTGGGGCCTGTTTTTCGGTCCGCGCCGTCACCAGCCGGCCGAACAGCAAGAAAGCCGCTTCGGCACAGATCGCGGACCATGTCCGTGATTTGCCCGACGGCCTGGGTCTGAATGCTTTTCCAGTCCATGCCACGGAGCATCACGCCGCGCAGAAACCTGAAACTGAAGATCGCCGTCATGATGGCGTTGACGCGCAGCCGCAGTGCCTCGTCATCGGAAGATCGGCCGCTGAACTGGCTGGCGGCATGCACTAGACGCTCCTGCAGCGGCGCGATCGCGCGTCCGTGAATCAGGGCGAAGGCGTCGTCGTTGTCGTAAGCGCAGCGGGCCACGAATGCCGTCCAGGCATGGGGCTCGGCTTCCTCCAGCATGGTGTGGAGCAGTTGGATCAGTGCGAGTTCGAAGCGAGCGGAAAGCTCGACGTTCGACGTATCGTCAAGCAAGGCTGCGGCTTCCACGAAGCGATTGGCCGCATATTCGGCGATCATGTCCGCTGCGGCCAGATAGAGTTCCTTCTTGCTGCCAAAATGGTAGGGAATGGCCGACAGCGTGGTTTTAGCCGCTTGGGACAAGGCGCGTGTGGTTGCCCCCTCGTAGCCAACAGCAGCGACAACGTCAATCGTCGCTTCGATCAACTGCGATCGGGTCTTGGCACTGCGCGCCTCGTGGCCGCTGGTTGTCTCTGCATGATTGCGCATACATCCTCCGGCTGTTCCGGTAAAAATATAGTTCATACGAACGATCTTTGCAATGGTAATGGAACGGCGAGAAATCGGGTGTACTCATTTGCAGGGTTTGGCAACTGTCATGGAGGTCTCAAGCCGATGACGGACGTCGCCTGGTTGATCCGAATTTACTTTGAGGGCATCGTCACCTGGACCCAGCCCCGCAAGACCAATGGCCTCCTGGAAGTCCTGAATGGGCGCTTCCAGGTGGCCGAGCGCCGAGCGCGTGGCTGGACCAGCTTCGAGGGGATGCGCACCGTGCTCTTTCGCATCGCCGGTAGGCTTGACTTCGCCCGGATCAACCCGCATGCCGCTGAACCCACTTGACCCCTTGCCGCGAGGATGCGCCCGCGCGCTGGCGCGAGCGGGCGCCACCATCCTGTGCCACCACGCGTGCAGCAGCGCCCACGCAGTACGGGCGGGCACGCGTTCACGCTCCAGCGCCGACTCGAACGCCCGAAGCCGCGCAAGGTATGCCCGCACGTGGCGCGACTCCAGGCGCTGCGGGTCGATCCGCCCATAGTTCTCCACGAGTTGGGTGAACAACGTGCGCAGGCGGTCGGCGCGATGACGCAGATCATCCTCGGCATGCTCGGTGGCCAGTCGGGCGAGTTCGAGCCCGCGGTCGACGAGGCGGTGGTATGCCTGTGCGGCGGGGGACCTCCCCAAGCGCTCGATCCGCTTGAGCGGCAGTTTCGCGTATACCGCGAGCAGGCGCCGCAGATCGGCGAGGATGGCCTGCTCCAGCGCCAAGTGGGGACGGCCGGTCAAGGAGCGATCCGCAAATCCCGAAGCTGACCAGCAGGCCCGCAGGTCCTCCACATAGAGTCGCCGGTCCCCAAAGTAACCGGTGACCTGCCGGGTCGTCGCCTGTTCGAGCGCATCCCCCGGCGCATCGCTCAGGACGCGCGCCATCGAGCGCAATGGCTGCCCGAACGACAGCGGGAAACGGGAGAAACGATAGCTTGCCTGGGTTCCAGGCATTAACCGGTAGGCGACCAGTTCTTCCCGCAAGGAAGGGGCTTCCTCGAAGCGCGCCCGCATCCGCTCGAACAGGTCCAACGGCATGCTCGGTAAGCCCGCCCAGTCGTACAGGGAACGGTCGCCGTAGCCACCGGCGGCGAGAATTCGCGCAACCACGTCGGCGCAATTGAGATCGCTCCTGTTCCAGCGCAGGCTTCCGTCCCGGAATCCGTTCTCGATGCGGTGTGCCTCGGCCACCATGGCCGCACGACGCTCGGCGGGAATGCCTTGGACCCGCAACCCGAGCGTCTCACGGCCATAAGCCATGCCGTAGGTGTTGGTATGGACCTGCGAACGGGACGGGCGATTGATGCCGTACAGGTAGTCTGCCAGGCTTACGTGCTGCAGGAAGTTCCGATCGACGGACGGGTCCGCGATGTAGTTCGCGCTGTAGACGATGCCGTTGATGCGGATGGCAAGATGCCCAAATGGATTTTCGAGGACGACCCGTTGCGGCGTTTGCGAGGTGGCGTAGGACAACAGCAGTTCGACCTCTGCCGGCGCTTCGGAATCCAGTTGCGCCAGCGCTTGGTCGATCCCCTGGACGGGGGCTCCGTTTTCGACGCCGTAGTCGGGCAAGGGCCGGGCCGGCCTGAAGCCATCGTCCAGCGCAAATCGGACGATGCTCGCGATGTCGATGCTTTGCCGGAATTTTCGCTGGGCACGCAGCATCGCCTCCCGCAGGGCGGGGTCGGAGAGCAACTCCATCGCGAACCTCCCGGCATCGTCGGCGGAAACCGCGAACCTGGCCAGACCCTGGCGCTGGAACAGGGCTGCATTTTCGCGTTCGTGGCCGCTGATCACATCGAGCAGCACAGTCGGCACTCCGAGTGCAAAAGCCTCTGCTGGCGTCATCCCGCCCGCCTTGGTGACCAGGATGTCGGCGGCGGCCATGCAGGACGCCATGTCACTGCGCGGCAGCAGCCCCAGAGGCTTCAGTGTCACCCTCTGCGGCAATTTTTCCTGCAGTTCGGCGAGCGCCTCGTACTGCCTCGAATTCGTGCCGCACACCGCGATGATCTGCAAGCAGCCCGGGCAGTGGCGAACGACGCTGTCAATCACCCCCGGATAGTTCCCCGCCCCTTCCTTGCCGCCGCTCAGCAGCAGTGTCGCTACGTCCACCGACAGCCCCAGCTCCTCGAGCGTGATGCGGCGGGCGTCTGCGGATGTCGCCGGAGGCCGCACCGGCATGCCGCTGGTGACGACCTTCCCGGCCGCAACCCCCGCCGCCAGCCAGCGTCGTTCGAGTTCCGGATGCGCGACGAAGGTGCGGTCGATCCGCTTGGAGATGCGCGGGAAATAGCCCTCGAAGAAATCCGTGTGCAGCCAGCCGATTCTCGGGTCGGACAACAGCCCTTTCTCCCGCAAGGTTCCCAACACCTGGGCCGCCCCGTAATGGGTGGCGAGAACAGCATCCGGTCGCTGCGCGGCCAAGTAGGCCAATACGCGTTCTTCCGGATAATCGTTGGGCAGCGTCGACAGCGAGAGGGCACGGCTGCCGCGCGTCTGCATCGCACGGAACAGACTCTCGAAGCACTCCGGCAGATTGCTGGCGGCGAACCAGTACAGGCGCTCGTCGACCCGCCGCCACACCGGATGCATGAACGTGCGGATGTCCTGCAGCAGCACCTGGGTCGCCGGAGATTGCCGCCGTATCTCGTCCTGAATGGATTGAGCGGCACTGATGTGTCCGTATCCGATGGAGGAATAGAAGATGACGACCTTCCCGATGCTGCTCATCGTCCTCTCCCGCTGCGCAGAATGGAAAGCAGAAGCCATAGGCTGCCGGCCACCGCGCCAAGGAATCCGAGAAGGCCGAAAACCGGTAACCCCAGAAGCGTCGGTCCTCCCGACACGGTCATGACGATGGACGAGCCGACGATGAGCGCGGCGACGACGATCCCGATCACCAGGCGGTTGGCGGCATTGTCGAGTTGATCGCCGACCCGTCTCAGATGGGTGACGTCGATGTGTACTTCCAGACGGCCACGGCGGGCGGCTCGCAGCAGCCTGGAGATGTCCTGGGGCAAGCCAGCCAGCAACGAGAAGATGTCACCGGCCGCCCGCCGCCCCCGTCTGAGCAGCGCTGCCGGGGAGTAGCGCACGTGCATGGCACGCTCCAGCAGCGGCAGTGCCTGGTTGGCCATGTCGAAGCCGGGATCGAGTTCGCGGCCCAAGCCTTCCAGTGTGACGAAGGCTTTTACCAGCAGGGACAGGTCGTTAGGCAGGACGAGGTGATGCTGGCGCGGAATCGCCACGAGGTCGGACAACATTGCACTCAAGCGCAGTTGCTTCAGCGGCACGCCGTGGTAGCGATCAATGAAAGACTGGATTTCCAACAATAGATCCTGCTCATTTGCCACGCCGTCGCTCGTCCATTCGAGCATGACGTCGACGACGCCGCCGGCGTCGTTCCTCACCAGCCCCAGCAGCAGGCGGATCAACTGGTCGCGGCGTTCCTCCGCCAGCCTGCCAACCATGCCGAAGTCGATGAAGGCGATTCGATTGCCCGGCAAATAGAACACGTTGCCCGGATGGGGGTCAGCGTGAAACACCCCGTCCTCGACGATCATCTTCAGTACCGCATTGGCGCCACGCCGTGCGAGCACCTTGCGGTCCAGGCCAGCCTGATCTACGGCCTGAAGCCTGCGCCCGGAAATACCGCCAATGAATTCCTGTACGCAGACCCGCTCGCCGGTCCACTGCCAATACACGCGGGGAATGACGATGATGGGAGGTGCGCCATCCGCGTCCGGCTTCTCCTCGCCCGGGACGGCAGGAGGAGAATCCTGATCGGTATAGCCGGTGAAGTTCTCGGCGATGCGTTCGGCATTGCGGCATTCACCGGCGAAATCGAGTTCATTGCGCAGCGACTGGGCGAACTGGCGCACCATCTCGCGCGGATGCAGGACGCGCCATTCCGCGCTCTCCGTCTCGGCGAGTTCGGCCAGGCGCGCAAGCCAGCGCAGATCGGCTTCCAGAATGGGCCGAATGCCGGGCCTGCGCACCTTGACCACGACTTCGCCGCCATCTTCGAGACGCGCCCGATGCACCTGCGCAATGGAAGCGGCCGCCAGAGGCTCGGGATCGAAGGCCGCGAAGATTTCCTCGGGTGGCGCGCCGAGGTCTTCGCTGAGCTGCTGATGTACGGCTGCCCAGGGAGCGGGCGGCGCGCTGTCCTGCAACTTCCCGAATTCGGCGGTCCACTCGGGTTCGAGTAGATCGACTCGGGTAGCGAGCACCTGGCCGAGCTTGACGAAAGTCGGCCCCATTTCCTCCAGCGCCCGCCGCACGCGCTCGGGGGGCGTCATGTGGGCGAAGTCTGTCGCTTCGTTCCAGTGCAGTGCCGTCCCCGCCCGCTCCAGGGCGTTGGACAGCCCCATCCGGCGCACCATGTCGCCAAACCCGTAGCGGATCAGGATCGAGGCGATTTCGTGCAAACGCCGTAGATCACGCATCGCGGTCAGTGCCTGCCAGAACATTGCGTTTCCTCATCTTTTCGGGGGCTGGTTCGTGTCACCGCCCAGCGCCGCGTACAGCCCGATTTGGCTTGACAATGCCGCCCTGCGTACCTGCACCAGTTGCTGCTCGACGGCAAGCAGGTCGCGCTCGGCGTCCAGTACCTCCAGGTGCGCCGCCGAGCCGGCATCGAACAGCATCCGCGCCAGTTTCAAACGCTCGCTCTGCTCGGCGTGGGCCTGGCGCGCCACGACGAGCTGCTCGGTGAGCTTCTGCCTTGCGGCCAGGGCGTCGGAGACGTCGCGAAACGCTGCCTGGATCGCGCGTTCGTATTCGGCAATGGCGATGTCACGCCGCACGACGCTAGCGTCGAGATTGGCCTGTCGCATGCCAGCATCGAAGATCGGTAATTCGATCGTCGGCTGGAACAACCATACCCGGGTGCCCGACGAAAACAGGTCGCTCAGGCTGGTACTGACCGAGCCGGCACCGCCGGTCAGTGCGATGCGCGGGAAGAACGCGGCGCGCGCCGCACCGATGTTGGCCTGGCGCGCCCGCAGCGCATGCTCAGCGGCCAGGATGTCCGGGCGGTTCGCCAGCAGGTCCGATGGCAGCCCGGGCCTCAGTTCGGGCATAACCAGGGCTTCATCCATCGGGGCCGATGGCGGCGGCAATTGGGGGTCGCTGCCGAGCAGTAGCGCCAGGGCATTGCGCTGCTGTTCGCGCTGCAATTCGAGCTGCACCTGCAGGGCTTTGCCCTGGCTCAGCAGGGTGCGCACCTGGGTCAGCTCAAGCCGCGAGCCGTGGCCCAGCTCCAAGCGTTTCTGGAAGATTTGCTCCAGCGCTTGCTGGTTTTCCACCGTGCGCCTTGCCAGCGAAATGCGCTCGTCGAGTTCGCGCAGGCCCAGGTAGGCATCGGCGACCTGGGCGACCAGTGCCAATTCCACGGCGCGGTGGCCCTGCTCGGTGGCCAGCCATTGCTCCAATGCGGCGGTCTTCATGCTGCGTACGCGGCCCCACAGGTCCAACTCCCAACTGCTGATGCCCACGGAGGCTACGTTGACCTCCAGGACCGAGCGGCCCGCCAGCGGCTGTAGCCCATCGGGCAGGCCAGTGCGGATTTGCTGCGCCCCCACGCCGACCATTGGCGCCTGCTGCGCACGCTGGATGCGGAAGGCGGCGCGCGCCTCCTCGGTGCGCAGCACCGCCACGCGCAGATCGCGGTTGTTTTCCAGCGCGATCTCGATCAGCGCCTGCAAGGCCGGGTCGGTGAAGTACTCGCGCCACGCCAGGTCAGCCGCGGCCGCAACGCCCGGCGTGTCGGGCTGCGTCCGCCAGTTCGATGCGACGGGGAGCGCGATGGGATCGAGCGCGGGTGCCAGCGAGGCACAACCGCTCAGCATCGCCAGCACCGCCACCGCCACCGCCAGCGTGCCGACGAGCCGATGGCGGGCCGATGGGCCGGTCTCATGGCCTGCGCGGGCCTGGCGACGGCGAGGGGACGATGTACCGCTGTCATTCTCATGCATGGTCTGCTCCTGTGGCCGCCGGGGTTGCATGGCGCTTCGCATGCAGCTCGTAGAGCAGCGGTACGACGAACACGGTCAGCGCAGTCGAGACCAGCGTGCCGAAGATCAGCGAGACGGCCAGGCCCCCGAAGACCGGGTCGGTCACCATGACGGCCGAGCCGAAGATGATCGCCAGCATCGTCAGCAGGATGGGCCGCAGACGCACCGCGCCGGCCTGGCGCACGGCCTCCCTCAGCGGCATGCCGTGGCGGATGTTGTCCTGGATGAAGTCGATGATCAGCAGCGAGTTGCGGATCACCACCCCCGTCAGCGCGATGATGCCGACCATGGATGTCGCGGAGAAATCCATGCCGACCAGCCAGTGCCCCGGAAAGATGCCGATGATGCCGAGCGGCACGGCCGACATGGCCACCAGCGGAACGATGAACGAGCGGTAGTAGGCGACCAGCGCGAAATAGATGATGAGCAGGGCGCCGCTGAGGGAGAGGGAGAGATCCCGGTACACGTCCAGCGTCATGCGCATCTCGCCGCCCCACAGCAACTGATAGCCGTCGATGGTGTCGGGCACGTCCTCCTTGAAGCGCAGGTTGCCGGTGCGCAGCGGACGTCCGTCCGGCGCGGTGATGCCATGCAGGCGCCGCTGCAGGTCGAGCACGGCGTACAGCGGCACCGAGTCCGACAGTTCCGCACCGACGAAGGAGACCTTCTCGTTGTCGCGGTGCAGGATGGGGCGATCGACCGATGCGGGGGCCACTTTGACCAACTCCGCCAGCGGCACGGGCTGGCCGGCAGCGTTGTCCACGAATACCCGGTCGAGCCGGGCGGGATCGACCTCGAAGCGGCGCGGCACGAAGGCCCTGACTGATACCGGCAGTTTCTCGTCCGGCAGGTGGGCGCGGCCGAGGGTGGTGCCGCCGTAGACCAGCGCCAGCGCCTCGGCAATCTGCGCAGTCGAGACGCCGGAGAGCGCGGCCTTGTCCTTGTCCGGCACGATGCGGTGCTCCCGCACATCTTCTGGTTCGGTGTCGGTGATGTCGACGGTGTCGTAGGTTTGTGCGAAGGCCCCGCGTACCTGGGCCGACAGCGCGCGCAGACCCTCGGCGTCGGGGCCGTAGATTTCCGCCAAAACGGTCGAGCGCAGCGGCGGACCCGGCGGCTGCTCCACCAGCGCCACCTCGGCACCGGGCCAGGCTATGCGAATGGCCTCCACCTGGGGACGCAGTTTGCGCACGATGTCGATGGAGCTTTCCTTGCGGTGACGCTTGTCGATGAGGTTGACGCGGATTTCCGCGACGTGGTTGCCAGCACGCGCGGAGGTGCCCTTGAACAGACCGTTGAAGTCGGCTACACCAGCCTGGCCGACCCAAGTCTGGTAGTTGAGCACGTGCGGCTCCTGTGCCAGCACCGTGGCGACCTGGCGCACCAAGCGATCGGTGTCTTCCACCGGCGTGGTTTCCGGCATCGAAACCACCACGTTGAAAGTGTTCTGGTCATCCTTGGGCAGAAAGCCGATCGGCACGCCCAACGCGGACACAGCCCCGCCCACGCCCGCCGGACGGACGAACTGCCAGGCGCCTTGCATCAGCGAGACCGTCATCAGCAACAGCACCGCCAGACCGAAGCCGATGCGCACGTTTCTGTGCTGCTGCAGGGGGCCGAACAGGCGCAGGTAGAGGCGTTCGATCCGCCCCGGTGCGCCATGACCATGGGACTGTTGCCCGTGCGCTGATGCTTCCTGCTGGATGTCGTGGCGATGAAGCCAGCGATTGGATGCCCACGGCACGACGATGTAGGCCACCACGATGGAAGCGGCCATGGCGACCGGCACAGTGACCGCGACCGGGAAAAAATACTGGCGCGGCATGCCGGTCAGGGCCAGTAGCAGGGTGATGAAGACCAGCATCACCGCGAAGGTGGCCAAGTTGGTGGCGTTGCCGATCTCGTTGGTCGCCAGCACGGTTTCCGCCTCCTTGTCCGCCTTCGGTTTGCGGCTGGCGTAGTGGCGGTGGATGTTTTCGATGACCACGATGGCGGCATCCACCAGCAGCCCCAGCGCCAGGATCAGCGCGAACAGCGTGACGCGGTTGATGGTGACGCCGCCCAGCAGGTTGGCCGCCAGCGTGATGCCCATGATCAACGGCACCGTGATCATCACGATCAACGCCTCGCGCCAGCCCAGGAAGAGGATCAGCACCAGGCCCACGGTGACCAGGGCGATCGCCAAGTGTTCCAGCAGCAGGTTGACCGCGTCGTCGGCTTTCTGGCCGTCGTTGCGCGTCACCACGACCTGAATGTCCTGGGGCACGAAGGTGGCCTGCATGCGCTGCATGCGGTCGATCACTGCATTGGCGACCACCACGGCATTGGTGCCCTTCTTTTTGGCCACAGCGATGGTGACGGCGGGCAGGTCTGTGGCATCGGCCGTGCCAAAGCGTGGATCGCCGGGACCGAAGGAGAGGCGGCTGGCCGTGGCCGGCTCCGGCGGCGGGCCGTCGGTGACGGTGGCCACGTCGCGCACGTAAACCGGCCGCTTATCGCGCACGGCGATGAGCTGGTTACGCACATCCTCGGCTGAGGTATAGGCCGCATCCAGCTTGATGGCTTGTACCTGACCGTCACGTACGGTGGGCTGTAGTGGCAACGTCAGATTGCTGGTTGGGAAGGCCGCTCGGGCTTGGCCGAGGGTCACGCCGTAAGCCTGTAGGCGATCGGGGTCCAGTTCGATGGTGATTTCGCGATGCTGCCCGCCGCGCAAGGAAACCACCGAGACGTTTTCGGTACTGCGCAGGCGCTCGGCCATGCGTTCGGCCATGCGGTTGAGCGCGTAGTCATCGTATTTCGACGAAGCCAGCGTGAAGGTGACGATCGGCACGTCGTCCGCGTCGACGCTTTGCACCAATGGCGTCGTGGCATCGGCAGGCAGCCAGGCACGGCTGGCCATCACGCGGTCATAGAGCTTGACCAGCGACTGCTCCTTGGATTCACCGACCTTGAATTGCACCTGAACGATTCCCTGTGAGTTGCGGGAAGTGCTCTCGATGTGATCAACGCCGGGCAGTTCGCTCAGGATGCCTTCGAGCGGAGTAACCACCAGCGATTCGACCTCCGCGGCCGAGGCACCGGGCAGGCCGACCACCACGGCGGCGGCGGGCACGATGATCTGCGGGTTCTCCTCGCGCGGGGTCTGCAGCACCGCCACGACACCCATCAATGCCACGGCGATGATGAAAACCAGCGTGAGCTTGGAGGTGATGAAGTGCTTCGCGAGAAAACCCGCGAAGTTCAGGCGCCTCGACGTCATCGCGCGCCCCCGGCGGCCTGGATCGGCATGCCGTCATGGACGGTGTCGGCGACGCTGGCGAGGATGGTTTCTCCGTCCGACAGGCCGGCGGCCACCTCCACCACATCGCCCAGGCGCTGGCCGGTGCGCAGCCATCGAAAACGCGCCACGCCGTCCTGGAGCACGAACACGCCGTCCAAGCCACCGCGTCGCACAAGGGCCGCACGCGGCACCGTGACGGCCTGTTTCTCGTCCAGCAGGATTTCGAGGCGGCCGAACATTCCCGGTAGCAGGCGCGCGTCCCGCGGCAGCACGATGTCCACCTCATAGCGACGGGTCACGCCATCGCCCGATGGCACCACGCCCCGAACCCGTCCCTTGAAGCGCTCATCGCCCAGCGCGTCGATGCGCACGGGAATCGAGTCGCCGGACTTGATTGCCGCCAGGCTGCGCTCGGGCACGAACGCTTTGAACAGCAAGACCTCGCGCGACTCCACCGTCATCAGCGGCGCGCCGGGAGTTGCCATTTCGCCGCTGCGCCGGGCCACTGAGACGACTACGCCGTCCACCGGACTGGTGATGGCCACGTAGTTGCGCTGCGCCTGTGCCGCCGCCAACGCCGACTGCGCTTGTTCCAGCGTCGCGCGGGTGGTTTCCTCCCGCACCCTGGACTTGCGCAGCGCATCGGCCGAGATCGCGCCGGCCGGCGCCAGTTGCACGTTTTGATTCACGTCGTGCCGCGCATCCCGCCAAGCCTCTTGGGCGGCCTGCACACCGGCGCGTGCCTGCGCAATGGCCGCGTCGATGTCAGAGGCGTCGATGCGCAACAGCAGGTCGCCGCGCCTGACCGCTTGACCCTCCCGAACATCGAGCTGGCGAATGAATCCGGTCACGCGCGAAGCTACGTCGATGCGTCCGTCAGAGACGACGCTGCCAGTCACATCGTTGGTAACAGGTAATCGTGCCTGCCGTACCACAGCGACTTCTGCAGCCACCGGCGTGGCCACGGATCTAGACGAGATTGAGCCATCAGTGCAGGCAGCGAGCAGAAGTACACACATGGACAGCACGGCCACCGTGCACGCCTGCACGCTCCTGCCCGTGCTCAAAGTGCCAGTCTCCCGGACCGACGGCACGGGTCTATGGAGGTCGAGCGCATAGGTAGTCAAGCGATTCATGAGTGTCTCGAAGGTCTTGGTTATGTCAGATTCTAATAGAGTTCGTACGATCGAACTATAGTTTATCGAATAATTTGGTCAAGTGCGGAACGAGCGGATGACCTCCGTGCTCGCTCGATGTTTTCTTGATCGGAAGGTGTGCAAGCCCTCCGTATCGTGTTGCTAGCTGCGTTTTGTTTACCGCCTCAACTGATAGCAGGCCCGCGTGCGCGCCCAATCTCCCAAGACACCCCGCCACCGCGCACTGTGGCCGCGAGCTGCTGGCCCAGCCGCTGTTCGATCACTGGCTTCCACGGCACCAAGCTGAACCCCATGCCGTCATCGAGCATCGCGTAGCGCCCGCTGGCGAGCATGATGCTGCGCCGGTAGATACCGGCCACGCGCTGGCCGTCGGCCACCGGACGGTGCTCCAAGCCGGATTCGGCGGCAATGTCCTTGGCGGCCTGCGCCAGTTCCCGATTGCGCAACGTGCCCAGCAGGTTCCGGGCGAGGATCACGCGCTGCCCGCGCCGCTCGGCCAGCCCTTGTTCGGTCAGGAAGTCGGCGCGCTGCTGCATGGCCTGCTTGGCCTCGCCGCCAAAGCCCAGGTCGCCCAGGCCCGAGCCGCCAATCAACTGCTGGTCGAGCCAAGTAGCCCCGATCACGCGGGCCTGCCGCTCGATGGGCAGGTGCGATTTCAGTTCCACGGCCACGCCGCCCAGGCGCTGCGCGTCGTAGCGGCGGCCCTGCTCGGGCAGGTCGCCCGGCACCTTCCATAGCCCTTCGGCCACGCGCTCCACGATGCCGGCCCGGCGCAGGGCTTCCAGTCGGCGGACGTGGGCCGCGACGACTTCCTGCGGATCGCGGCCGGGCACAGCCTGACCCCGCGCCACGGCAAGGTGATGGTCGGTGCGGTACAGGCCACCGCTCGCCAGCGCGGCGATGTTGCGGTCGGCTGCCCGCACGTCGGCAGATCCCTTCACCTCCACCACGGCGCCGGCCGGGTAGTTCGCCAACTCGTCGCGGGCGTTGAGCGCGACGTAGTGGGCCTTGCCGTCCACGCCGTCGATGACCAGATAGCCCCGGTCGCGCAGCTCGTCGGCCAGCCCCTTCGCGGCCACCCGGCCGAGAATGGTTCGGCCATCGTCCCCAGGCTCGAACACCGCCAGCTCGCGCGGCTCGCCGCGCATGGCCCGCTGCATGGTGCGGATGATGTCGCCACGCTCGCCCAGGGCGCGCAGGGTCTCTTCCGCGTCGGCATAGACGGCCCAGGTGCCGGGCTGTATTTCGTCGGCCAGGCCCAGGCGCTGCAAGCGTTGCAGGCGGCCGATTAGCAGCAGGCGCTGGCGTTGCAGCCGCGGTTCGTTGAAGCGTTCGATCTGCACTCGGCCGTCCTCGCCGACCTCGCGTTGCAGGGTGCGATCCAGGCTCGTCCACCGCTCCTGCTCCACCTCGCGCTGCAAGGTCTGCTGGATCTCCAGTTCGGTGCGCGGCCCCAGCCATTCGGTCGCCAGTTCGGCGGCGCGATGGCGAAAGCCTTGCGCGATGTAGTCGCCCGAGATGATGAGGTCTTTGCCAGTGTCGTCACGCCCGCGCACGATCAGGTGAGTGTGCGGGTTGTCGGTGTTCCAGTGATCTACCGCCGCCCAATCCAGCCGCGTGCCCAGGTCGGCTTCCATGCGATTCATCAGGTGCCGGGTGTAGGTGCGCAGGTCGTCCAGCTCGGCGCCGTCCTCCGGGGAAACGATGAAGCGGAAATGGTGCCGGTCGTCGGCGGCCCGCTCCTTGAAGGCGTCGAGGTCGGCTTCGTCGGTTTGCGGCCCGTAGGCTCGGCCCGGCTCGCCATCGCGGCCCGCGCCATCGCGCTCGATGTAGCGCAGGTGCTTGGCGAGCGATTGCGGGCTGGCATTGCGCTGATTGACCAGCAGCGTCTTGATGGTTACACGCCGCGACAAGGGCGTGAGCTTCGCGCCCGCGAAGCGCGCCGCCGTATGGCCGCGCCCCAAGCGCGAACCGGGGCGCTGGCCGGCGCGTGCGCCGCTGCCACCGGCTGCGGAATTGCGCATAGAGGACTTGCCGCCGCTGGCCTTGCCCGCCTGCTTGAGCACCTTGGAAACGAAGCCCTGGCCCCGGTTCTTCGGGGCACTGGGGCGCACGCGGAAATCGTCGTCGCGGCGGTCGCTCATGGCAGTCTCCAAGGAAAGCTATGGCGTGCCACGGCGTGCGAAGCACGCGGGCCGCCCTGTCTTGGCGCGGACTTCGCGCCACAAGCGGCACGGCGGCGAAGCCGCTGTGTGCCGCGCCACCCCCACGTGCAGACTGGCTTTCGACGCGGCCCTGTGCCGCGTCCTTTTGTCTTGCCTTCCGCCTTTGCCCCTCGCTGGCGCTCCGGGCAGCGGCGGCCCGGCGGCGCTGCTGCGTAAGCAGCCAGCGCACCGGCGAACGCGGACACGGCCGCAGGCCGGGCGCGTTCGAGGCAAGACGCCTGCACATGGGAAGGCAGCGCGAAGTGCAGCGCGGATGCGCTCGCACTGCACGCGCGACGACACGCGGAAAGCCACTGGATCGGCATGCCCGATGGCACGACAAGATGCACGGCAACGTACAGCGAGTCGGCGGCCATCATGGGCGAGCCTCCAGCCAGACCGGATGCGCGACGCCGATCACGGCGGATGCGCTGACCGGCCCGAAATACCGGCTGTCGAACGATGCCGGATTCGTCACGCTCAACAGGAGCAGCTCGCCCGGGTCGAGGCGTCGGCAAAGCTGCAAGGACGGCAGCGGCCGGCCCAGCCGGTCGGCAGGCAACGCGGCGGCCACCGGCACGCCGTCGATGCGTACCTGACCGGCGACGATGCAAACGTGTTGCGGCGCGACCGCGCCCACACGTTTGAGCAGCTGAACGCGCGTCGGCAGGTAGCCGCGCTGCGCAGCCAGCGCGGCGGCCCTGGCGGGCAGCGGCACCAGCACGATGCTGTCTACGGACGGCGGACGTGGCAGCGAGGCGGCGCGTGGGTCGAACGGATCGACGCGATACCAGCCAACCGCCACGCTATCTGACGGGTTGTAGATCAGGCGCGGCAGCGGCTGCACGAAGGACGCCCAGGCCAGCGCAGCGAGGCTGCAGGCGGACAGGCTCGCCAGTACGAGGCGAGCGCGCAAACGTGCGCGGGGCGAGCGAGGACGCGGCGCGGCGGCGACAGTAGAAACGGTGGTCATGGCTGTGCCCTCCCGGTCAGCCAGGCGGCGTGCCGCTCGGCGGTGTATTCGGGCAGCGGCAGGCGCGCGGCGAGCCGGTTGGCGAGCGTGCGCCAGTACGCGGGCGAGACGGCGACGGGCGCGATGCCCAGCGCCTCGATGGCGTCGATGCGTTCCAGCACGGCGCGCACCTGGTTCTCGCCTTCGGCGTGCAGCAGCAGGCGCGCGCCCGGCCGCACGCCGGGGATGCGCTGCGCCGCGTCCAGCGGCGTGCAAGCCTGCATCACCATGAGCTGCCAGCGGATCGTGCCGTAGTCGTTGGCTTGCCAACGGACACGGCACAGAACCGCGTTCGGCAGGAACACGGCGCTGCGCCGCCAGCGGTCGAGCCGGACGATGCGCGCAGGCTCACCGAAGCGCAGATAGAGGTCGAAATGCTGGTCGATGTAGGCCAGCGCCACGCGCGTCAGCGGCGCGCTGGCTGGCTGGCCGGTAGGTGCTGTGAGCGCAGCCGTGGCCGCGCCAGCGGCCGGCGAAGCGGATATGTTCATGGGGTGCTCTCCCTGCGGCTCTCTGGAAACTCGCGCTCCAGCAGGCCGCGCAGCAGGTCGGCCACGGTCACGCCTTGCGTGAAGGCCGACACCTTGATGCGCGCCCGCATGGCGGGCGTGATGTCGAGAGTGAGGCGAGCCGTGTAGAGGTCGCCCTTGCCCAGCGCATCGGCATCACCTTGGCGAATCCACGCCTCGGCGTGTGGATTCGCGGGCGGACGCGCGCCGATGCCGACACGCTTGGCGCGTGGTGGCGGCTTCGCTGTCATGACGGCCACCGCAGCAGTTCATCGACCAGCGCGGTGATTTCACGCGCGGCCGCGCTGTCCGGCGCCGTCTCGCGTGCAAGCCGACCAGCGGCCACGCTGTCGGCGAACACGACGCGCTGATGCACTTCCGCGCGCAGCGCAGGAAGCGGCTGGTCGGCAAGCGCCTGGCGCGCTTCGCGCCCGATCACGGTGGTACTGACACGCCGATTGATGATGAAGGCCGCGCGCAGCGCAGGCCGGAACACCTGCGCCTCGCGGATCAGCGCCACCATCTCGGCGCTGGCCCACAGGTCGTAGGGACTCGGCTGCACCGGGATCAGCACGCGCTCGGCCGCCAGCAGCGCGGAGCGCGCCAAGGCGGCGATGCGCGGCGGGCCGTCGATGACGACGTGATCTGCTCGCCTGGCGAGTTCTGGTGCCTCTTGGTGCAGCGTTTCGCGTGCGAGGCCCACGGCGCTGAACAGCCGTGGCAAGCCTTGCTGGCTTCTGCGCTGCGTCCAGTCCAGTGAGGAACCCTGCGGGTCGGCATCCAGCAGCACGACGTGCTGGCCGCGCATCGCCAGCTCGCCGGCGATGTGCGTGGCGAGCGTGGTCTTGCCTACGCCGCCTTTCTGATTGAGAAGCGCGACGATCATGGCGCGGCCCTCCCTGCCGGAAAGCCGGCCTGGCCGTGCCGCTGGGTGGTTTTCCACCGAAACGGCGCGCTTCTACTAAAAGTTATGTATTTCTTGTTAGGTAAGTTAGAGGGGGCGCAAACCCGCGCCGTTATTGGCTTTACGGCGTTTTCGTACTCCTGATAGCACGATAGGCGTACTCCTGATAGCACGATACCCGGTACTCCTGATAGCACGAGGCCGTCCACAAGTTTTCCCCGAGTTATCCCCGTGCCGTATGCAGCACTGGCCGGAAGGTCAGCAGTTCCGTTCCATCGTCCGGCATCCGCTCGATGTCCAGGACGTAGCCGGGCAGCGACTGCCGCGCCACCAGGGCGCGCAAGTCGTAGGCAAAATCGGAGAAGCGCGCCGCGCTGCCCGATTTGCGGTAGAGGTGCCGGAAATCGAATTGCCAGCCGTGTTCCTGCCGTCCGCCGTGCTTGCGCACCAGGCGATACAGCCAGCGTTCGATGCCGCCCTTCAAGCGGAAATAGGCCGGGTCGATGGTCAGCACCAAGGCGGCATCGAGCACGCCCGCATAGAACCAATCGGGCAAGATCAGCTCGATGCCCAGCGGCACGCCGCTGGCGTCGGCCAGTTCCTTCCACTCGTTGATCCACGAGAAGCGATGCAAGCGCCTTCCCGTGGTTTCGCGGATGGACGTGGCCACCGTGGTCGATTGCAAGCGATCCAGCGCGGCTTTCAGGCGCTGGTAGTCGTTGAGCGATGTGCCGCGCCCGATGAAGCGCAGGATTTCGTAGGGCGTGGCGCGTATCCAGCGCGACGGGCGGATGCCCGCGTCGCGCGCCTCCGCGATCTGCGAAGCGGCCCATATCAGCACGTCGGCATCCCATATCGTTGCGATGCCGTGCTCCTGCGTGCCCTCCACGCGGATGGTGATGCCGCCTGCGCGAAAGTCGATCGGCGCGGTGCGCCGCGACTTCGCCAGCGAGAAGAACGGAAAGGCCATCAAGTCCTGGCTGTCGCGTGGTGCCATGTCGCCCGGCAGCGCCCGGAACAGGTCGAGCTGTTCGCGCTGCTGCAAGGCTTGCCCTGGCGGGCTGGACATGGCAAAGGCCACCCACGCACCGGCGTTCAGCGGCCATCACGGTAGTCACCCGCGTGGCGTTGGGCATATTCCGGGTCGGAAGTCGCCTCGTAGCTGCGCTGGTCGGCCCAGGCATCGAGGTCGCTTACCGCGTACATGACGCGGCGGCCGAACTTGCGGAACTTCGGCCCTCCGCCGATCACGCGCTGTTTCTCCAGCGTGCGCGGCGACAGCCGCAGGTATTCGGCGGCTTCGTCGTTGGTCAGGTAGCGTTGGGGCTGCGCGGGCGCAGCGACAGCAGCGGCGGCAGGCCGCAAGGGAGCGGGTCGCATGGGGTGTACCTCCATCAAGCCCGGCCACACCACGCGGCCGGATAGAGGCACTTTCAAGAAAGCAAGGCTTCTTGCTAAGGGACGTTCTTCAAGGGACGCGAAACGTCCCCCCTAGTGCAACGGTGGCGGAAGCTGTGCCAGGCGGCGGTAGCCGCCGCGCATCAGCGCATCGCCACGGCGCACCAGCCGCCGCACGCGAGCACGCAAGGCGCTGTCTTTGTGCCAGTCGGCTGCGACGGCATCCGCGCCGAACAGCCCTTCGGCCACCTCGCGCAAGGACGCGCCCGAGAGGGTCGCGTCGAGCGCCTGCAAGGTGTGCAGTTCCAGCACCGCGGCGGGCGTGGGCCGGGATCGAGCCGCCGCCGCAGGCGTGGCCACGGTCGCGGCGGACAGCGCATCCAGTTCGGCCGCGAGCGTGCGATAGCGCGTGCAGGGCGTGGCGCAGGCGCGGGTGGCGTAGAGGTAGGCCATGCCGTCTTCCAGGCCGGGCGCGAGTGCCAGCCGCACGCAGCAACCCGGCCAGTGCGACACCAGCACCAGGCGCTTGCCGTCGTGGATCAGTTGCTTGCGGCCAGGCACGCGCCAGAACTCGAAGGCGTCGGCATCCGGCGGCGGGTCGTCGTCTGGATAGAGCTGGATCACGCCATCGTGATCGGGGAACCAGGCTGGATGCGCATCGCGCGCATCCAGGGCCGGGTCTTCCAGCAGGCGCAAGCCCCATCGATGCGCCGTATCCGGTCGGCGGCGACGGCGCAACCAGTCGAGCCGGTAATCGGGGTTTCTACGCAGGTATTCCCAGGCCAGCGCGGGGCCGTCGAGGTGCAGCGTGTAGAGATACGCGGCGGTTGGATACCAATGCTCGGCGTTCAGATCAGCCATAACGCAACCTCCTGTCGATCAGCAGGAACGTCGCTACGGATTCCGCCGTGCGGGAGCTATCGAAACGCCATCAAGTCGTCATCGAATCAAGGTAAGCTGTAACTGCTGGTGTCAAGACAGATTCGCTCCGGAGCATTGCTGAAATCGTCTGAATGCGACGGCTGCGCCGCCGTAAAAATGGTGCGCAGCATTGAGCAACGTGCCGCATCCAGCGCCCGGCATCATGACTGTTTGCATCTGGATCGCACCGCTTCGGCGCAAGCGTGCGGATTCAGACTTGTCCGGTCTTGAACAAGACTGAAATAGTCACAATGCGTCCCGTTTGGCCCTGCTGCGCTGGCCGGTATCAGTCCGGGATCGAACCGTCTTCCTGCGCCAGCCGGACATACTCCGACAGCCTCCGCGTCGGCTGAAAGTAGCGATCGCGCATCACCGGCCGCTGACGCGGGCCGACGATGGACGCGAGATCGGACAGCCTCACCGTGCCCAGAGCGGGCATTCCGATCCCCAAGTCGATCAGGCCGTAGGCCGTATCGCCATCGGCAGGATCGAGCGAGGCCAGCAGCCATGTTGCATGCGCGTCCGGGGTGAACAGCCGCACGGCCGGCAACGGGTCGATATCCTGCCCGGCGGCGCGGGCTTGGCCGTGGGCCAGCAGCCGCGTCCGTTCTTCCTCGGTCGCAAGCGGGATCACGGCCGCGTGCCTTCCACGAATGCACGGAACCGCCGAAGCGCCTCTGTGCTTGCGCACGAATCCATAGAAGCGTAGAGGCACGAAAGCGCATTGCCGGAAGTCAGGAAAGACACGGATGCGGTTCCCTGGGTTTGAAGAAATCCGCAGATACGGATTTCCGTAAAGGCACGAAAGAGGAAAGCAGTAGCACAAAATGAACACTATAGATTGTAGCCCTATAGAGCGCAATGGGCTGTCATCTTGGTTTTTGGGGGGAAACCATAGGTGGCAGCGAAGAACTCATTGGCAGCGGCGATACGGACGGTCAGGAAAGCGCGTGGCTTGAGCCAGGAAGCGTTCTCTGACGTGTCCAGCCGCACCTACATGAGTTCGCTGGAACGCGACCTGAAAAGCCCGACCATCCACAAGCTGGCCGAGCTGTGCGAGGTCATGGACGTGCATCCGCTCACGCTGCTGACGCTGGCCTACGTCGGCGACAGCGCGCACCAGGCCGACGAGCTGCTGGCGCGCGTGCGCCAGGAGCTTGAGGCCGTGCTGAAGGAGTCGGATACGCCGTAGCGCGTCGGCGCGTAGTGCCGGATCTCCGCAAGCGAAGCGCGCAGCGCCGCAGGCGCGAAGGCGTGAGGGATTGAAGCCGATTGGCCGTGACGGCGTAGCCGGCACGGGGCGCAGCCCGAAAGCCCGGCGGCGCTTCCAGCGCCGACACGCCATCTTGTGCCTGCGGCTGCCAAGGGTTGCGAACCCTCCAGTCAGCACCCATGCGATACCGGCCCTGGTGGACGTACCCAGCGCGGAGCGACTGCCGAAACCCTATGCGTGCGGTGATGCGATGAGCAGCACAGTGCCCCGCCGCAATGGGCGGGGCGCTGTGGGCGGCCGTCAGGCCGCCTTGGGCTTGTTGCGCGACCAGATCAGGTCGTGCGTGCCGTTCTCGCCTTCGATCAGGCGGGCATAAACGGTGGCTGGGAACGAAGGATCGTCCAGGGTCACGGACACATAGGGCCGTCCGGCCTCGCTGGTCTTCTTCCACGCCGCGCCGATGTCATGACTTGCCGCTTGCAGGCGGTAGTCGGGGGCGTTCTCGTTGTCGCCCTTGTCGTTGGGAACCAGCTTGACTTTGACGTTGAGCGTCAGGGTGCGGAGCGTGCCGGTGAAGCCGTCTTTCTCTGCGGTGAAGGTGCCGATGTTTGCCATGATGATTTCTCCTTTCGGGTTGAACAAGGTCGCGCCAGTGCGTCCTTGTTGTGATCCGTCCGGCGGGGATGGGCTGGCCGCACCGCTTGCGGTCGGAACGAAGTGGAGAACCTGGAAGCAAAAATAATTTGTCCCGCGAGGAATGCGCGCAGCGCAGGGGAAATTATTTTTGCTGGAAGGTTGCGGCCATGAAGCCCAAGGCGCAGCCGCGCCACCGCCAGGATTCACAACAAGACAAGGACGTACAGGCCGACCGCTCCCGAATGGAGACATGGCCGACTCGGCATCCCCGCGTGACGGCTTCACCGGCTTGCGCCCTGACGCGGGCCAGGTCAATGCCCCGACGACAAGGCCGGAGCGCCCCTGCCGCAGCTCGCGGCACATGCTTGAGGCGTGGCGTGGAGGCTCCATCGGGCGAGGCCGGGCGGTGTGTCGGTGAACCGTCCTTCGTGACATACAGGCAACGAACCGCCAGCGTCGAGGACGGCACGCTTTCGCACAACCTGCCGCAGCAAGCCGGGGCGTAGCCCCACAAGCCCCGCCCATTGCGGCGGGGCGCAGTCCAAACACCGGCGGCGGGGTGCGCCGCCGCACTTGTGGGCTTCGTGGTTTCTCGCGCACAAGGCCGCTTGTGCGCGGCCCCTTCGCCGCCCGCCCGAAGGCGGCGAAGGGGCGTTTTGGTTTTGGGCCTTGAAACCGGGCGCGGCCACCGCCGCGCCCGGATTTTTGACCACCAGCCCCAGGGCGGAACGGACTGGGGCTGGCGTGAATGATGGGTTAGTCCTTGGTTTCGATAATCCACCACACGGCACGCGGCAAGGCGCGGCCCGTGATGGGGTGAAAGTCGGTCAGGTCGGCTCGGGCTGTCCAGCCGCGAGGCGGACGGTAGCCGCGCACGTCGCCTTCGCCGTGCCAGCGGCGGGCGCGTACCGTACCGGGGGCATAGGTCGCCGCCATGCGTGGGCGGCTGGTCGTGGTGCGGGTCATTGGGGTTTCTCCTTGCAGCGAAGCGCCCCGGTCGAGGCCGGGGCGCTTGCCTTCCGTGCGGGTCAAGCGGCCAGTGCTTCGGCGGGTTCATCCGCCATTGCCTCGGCATCCTCCGGGGCGTTTTGCTCCGGGCCTTCTTCCTGCACGGCATCCTGCGGGCCTGCGGCCTTGAAGATGGCGGGCATCCAGCCCGTGCCATCGGCCAGCCGCTCGGCCTCGCTGGCAATGTCGGCCTTCTTCAACTTCGCCAGCCGGGTTACAGAATCCGGTGCAAACACGGCCACGGCATCCAGAATCACGGCCTTGGAAACATGCTTGAAGTAGCCTTCTGCGGTCGGCTTCCACCATGCGGCCATGTCGAGGCCCACGGCCTGCGCCAGTTCTGCGCCGCGCTGGTGCGGCGTGGCGCGGGGTGTCACCACGTCCACCGTGGAAGCCACGCACACGGCCAGCAGCCGCACCAGTTCATCTTGCGGCTTCGCCAGCAGCACGGCGAACAGTTCGGCGCTGTCCTCCGGCAAGGCTTCGCCCGCCACCTGTTGCAGTTCGCGCAGCGCCACGGCGGCGGGCGATTCGGGCAAGTCCGGGGCCATGCCTTCCAGCCGGTCTTGCACTTTGAGGCTTACGCCCAGCGGCAAGTCGTGGCCGTAGTGGCTGCCCTGCAAAACGGTCTGCACCATGCCATGCACCACGGCGGCCAGCGCGGCTTGCGGATGCCGGGCGACTTCGATTTGCAGCGCGGCGGTGCGGTGGGCGCTCAACTTCTGCGCCAGCCGGTCGGACATGGCGGCGGCCTTGGGCTGCCTGTCGTCGTCTCCGTCCTCGCCTTCCTCGTCGTTCGCGGCTTCGCCTTCGCCGCCGAAACCCTGCCGAATCCTTTCCAGTGTGCGCAGCGCCTTGGCTTCGGCTTCGCGCATCAGGCCGCGATGAATGACGGCCTCGCCGTTGCGGTCGATGGTGACGATGGCTCCGGCTGCGGCCTTCACGTTCGCGCCGTAGTCTTGCAAGCCATCTTCTAGCGCTTGCAACTGCTCGCCCACGGCTTCGCCTTCCTCCTGCAAGGCATCGGCCTTTTCCTCGTCGTCGGCGTCCAATGCGGCATCCACGGCTTCGGCCAGTTCGTGCATCCGGGCTTGCAGCTTCTCGATGCGTGCGGCTTCGCGCTTGTTCGGTTCGCGGCGCTCCCTCGGGGCGCGTTGGAAGGTGTGCAGGTCGGCATGGGTCGCGCCCGGCGTGGCATCCACCCACGCCCAACCTTCGGCGCGAACATTGGCGGCAATGCCTGCCAGCCGGGTTTGCGCCAGTCGTTCCAGCAGCGCGGCATCGGTCAGATACACGCCCGCATCGCCTTCCGCAAACAGGTCGCGGCGGATGCCACCGCCTGCGGCTTCGTAGGTGTCCAGCCCTACGAACCGCACCAGCGGATGCCGGTAGGCGTCGATTTCGCGCTCGGTCAGGCGTTCGCGCAAGTGGGACGGATGCCGCTGCCACTGCGGGGCATCGTAGAACGCGGCTTCCTGTGCGGCGTGGTCATCGGTGATGGCAAGCGCCATCAACTGATCGAGCGTGACGGCATCGGCGCGATAGTCGGCCATCAGGCGCGGCGACACGTTCGCCAGCTTCAAGCGGCGTTGCACCACCAGCGGCGTGACGCTGAAATCCGCCGCAATGTCCTCGATGGGCCGGCCTTCGGCCACCAGCGCGGCGAATGCCTCGAACTGGTCGGCGGGGTGCATGGCTTCGCGCTGTACGTTCTCGGTGAGGCTGGCCGTGCGGGCGGTGCCATCGGCTACCAGCAGGCAAGGAACCTCCCATTCCTTGCTGATGCGGTGCTTTTTCGCCAGCAGCTTCAACGCGGCGAGGCGACGGCCACCGGCGACGACTTCGTAATGCTCGCCATCGGCGGATGCAATCACGATCAGGTTTTGCAGCAGGCCGACACGCTGGATGGATGCGGCGAGTTCGGGGATGGACATGCGCGGGGTCTTGCGCACGTTGCGGCCCGTGGGGCGCAACACCAGCCGCGACAGCGGAACCAGAATCAGGTTCTTGGTCGGGTCGGCAGCTTCCAGCGCGGGGGCTTGGATGGCGCGGGCTTCGGTAGTGGTAACGGCGTTCATGGTGTATCTCCAATCAAGTGAAACAAGGGAATGGAGGGGAACCGCCCCTCCGGCGGGTAAAAGATCGGAAGGGTTCAGGCTTTCAACTGGCGCAGGCCATCGGCCAGCATCCAGAGGGCGCGATTGAGGCGCACATCGGAATCAATGCCTTGCACCGGGCGGGTCTGCTGGCGGCGCCCGTTGGCGCTGCGGCCATGCAATCCGCCTTTGGTCAGGTTTTCTTGGGTGCGGTTGAACACGCTCCACAAGTCCGGGCGGCGGTCGTCGAACCGGCGCGGCATCAGGATTTGCGATTCGGTGATGGGCGCTGGCTTGTTGTCGGTGGGGTCGTACTTGAGGGCCAGCGCGGAACGGGCGAACACTTCGGCCTCGCCTTCGTCCAGCGTGATCGCGCGCATGGCATCGCGGGATTCCTTCACCCGCTCGAAGCCGCTCAACACCTCGAAAGCGCCTTCGATGACGGAGCCGGCTACGTCGCCTTTGTGGGGCACGCGCACGTCCGCCACGGTGTCGCCGCAGACAAGACCATTGCTGCACACGAACCGGAACATGCCGGCCAGCATCTGATAGCTGCTGGTGCCGTCATGCGAGTTCAGCAGCACGATTTCGTTAGCCTCCGCGCCGTTGATCTGGCTGGCGTGGCGCAGGCGAATCATGTGTTTCGTGTGCTCGCGCTTGCCTTCATCGCGCACGCGGGTCTGCGTCACCATGAAGGGCTGGAAGCCTTCTTTCCGAAGCTCGGTCAGCACGGCGGCGGTGGGGATGTAGGCGTACCGCTGCGAACGGCTCTCATGCGGGGCGTCCGCGAAGATGGACGGCGCGACACGGTGAATCTGGTCATCGGTCAGCGGGTATTCGCTGCGCAGTGCCGGGGAACGGGAAGCGAAACGGGATGCGAGTTGCATGGTCTTTCTCCTGACAAAAAGAGGTTTGCTGTTCACACCGCACACCGGATTCCTAGATTCGGAGCCCAGCCTTTCAGCTGTTCGGTGCGGTCGGCACGAGGAACCCGGTTAGCCCTGTTGCCACCGTCTTTCCTGAGTTCATCGCCCGCGACGGTCAGGAGCGCGCGAACGGGTGCCGTCAAGGAGGCAAGCGCAGGGTTGGTGCGGCCCGCAGGCGCAGCCGAGGACACGGCCCTGCGTGCCTTGACGGCACACGGGCGCGGGCTACAGTCGCAGACAAGGTGATGAGGTCAGGGAAGACGGCTGGACATGGCAACGGCCATCCCTATGTGCCGAACCGCACGGCAAGCGAAGCGCGCAGGCCCGGATCTAGAAGCCGGGCCGGAGGCGTCAGCCGAGCGGAGCGAGGGAACGATGGAAGCCCGTCAGGGGCGAGACGCCGCAGGCGGCTCGATGCGCAACGCGCACGACAGCGCGACCGGCCATGTCTTCTTGGCCGGGGACGCCCTGACTTCGATGCTCGATGAACATCACGCCCAGGACAGCCCTCATGCACAAGGCATCGAGAAATTGCTTCTGCTGCTGGGACTGCGATTGGCTTCTGGCCGATCCGGCGCAGCCGGTTCGGCGGTCTTCCAGGGGCGCCAAGCATCGCGCGGCGGGGATAGCCCGCAGGGCTTTCCCCTGGAGGCAAGCGAAGCGCCGCGGGCGCGAAGGCATCGGCATCGGGCGCAGCAAAAAGAATGGCGCGTCGCCCGAAAGGACGACGCGCCGGGTTGTTAGCGCGATCAGCTCGTCGCCGGCGACACCATCGCTTCAAGCTGCTCTATGACGCCCGGCTTAACGAAGACGCAAGGCTGGTTGGCCTCGATCGGCACGTTGAACACCTTGGCGAACACATGATGCTTCAGGTGCGCCAGCCGGCCCGTGCGATAAGCCTGCTCGGGCTTCAGGCGGCCACCCGGCGAGCCGCTGCGCTGCGGGTCGCATTCGACTAGCGCGACGAAACCATCGTCGGCCAGCTTCTGGTGCTCGGGGCATAGGCCCCAGCCCGTCTTCGTATGGTGCTCCATGCTTGCACGCAGGCGCTTGTCGAGCAGGATGGTGCCGGTATCGAACGCTTTGCCGCAGACCAGGCAAACGTGCTGTTCGAGGGAAACATGTGATTTATCGTTCATGACGATCTCCGGTTACACAGGCGGAATTGCCCGGAACCGTCACCAGCACGGCGCAGCGCAAGCGGTCAGGGGTCAAGGACGGCCGGGAGGCCGCAAGCGTGCTTGCACGCGCAGCCCTTGACGGCGAGAACGCCGTGATACGGTGAAGGGAACAGCAAGACCGCCTCACACCACCACCTACGCACACCTGTCTTCAGCAAGCGCAGGCCCGCGAGGGCCGTAGCTGCGCCACCGGGCGCAGCAAAAAAGGGGCCGCAGCCCCCCTGTGTCAGATCAGGCCACGCTCAGCGAATGACGTAGTGGCCTCGCCGCCGACGACGATGTGATCCAGCGTGCGCACGTCCACCAGCGCCAGGGCTTCCTTGAGGCGTTGGGTCAGCAGCTTGTCCGCCTGGCTCGGCTCGGAATTGCCGCTCGGATGATTGTGCGAAAAGATCACGGCCGCTGCGTTGTGTTGCAGTGCCGTTTTCACGACTTCGCGCGGATACACCGATGCCTGGTCGATGGTGCCGCGAAACATCTCCACGTATTCGATCAGACGGTTCTGGCTGTCGAGGAACAGCGTAGCGAAAACCTCATGCTCGAAGTTGGCCAGCTTGGTGCGCAGGTAGTCCTTGACCAGCGCCGGCGAAGTGAACAGCGTCCCGCGCGGAGTTTTCTGGTCGATAACGTACCGCGCAGCTTCCAGAATTTGGTCGGCAGTCGCCGGCAGATAGCGCCCCTGGTCGTCACGCACCAGCAGCGAGGAATCGAGAGACAGAGAAAGTTGCGACATGATCATGCTCCGGTTGCTCGGGCGGAATTGCCCGGAACCGGCCTCAGCACGGCGCAGCGCAAGCGGTCAGGGGTCAGCGACGGCCGCCAGGACGCAAGCGCGCAAGGCGCGCGCAGCCCTTGACGGCGAGAACGCCGTGATACGGTGAAGGGAACAGCAAGACCGCCCACACCCCGCCCGCAGAGACGACGGATGGGCAAGCGCAGCGCGCAGGCCCACAGGGCCGGAGGCGTCAGGGATCAAAGCCGGATGGCCATGACTCGGTACGAGGCATGGGGCGTAGCCCGCGAGCCCGACGGCGGAACGCCGGGACGCTCTTTTGTCGCTAAGTTCCTATGAAATGTGGAGCTTCAACTCGCGATCTATAGGTAACGACGTGACCACACGCATTTAGAGCATCGTCAGCAGGTTGGAGATGAAAATTGCTTTGTCCATAGAGCCGTCGATTCAGTCAAGAACCGCTGTTGCGCAGTCAGCGCTTCCCTCAAATCATTGCCCAAATCGTGGTGCCCCTGACTCAATAGTTCTGCCATCACGGACTCGGCGATTTGCGAACCCCGGGGGAATGCCAAAAGCGTGCCTTCGGCCAGTACAGGCGGGAACTCCATGTTCGAACCAGAACCTACCAAGCTCTTCACAGTCCATAGCATCTGTCCGGCCAAATCCTTGGGGAGCAATACCAGATGAAATCCATCGAGCAGCCATTGCACAGTCAAATGGTTGAGCTGGTAGAGATAGAGTTTCGAGGCGAGGTGAATGCGCGCGCCAATGCGCTTAGCGACATGCACGGCGCCCGCAAGATGGTGAGATCCGCCACTGTTGTCAAGGAACAAACGGCCATCCCAAGCTCGCACGCTAAACGTGTCGGAGCCACGTCCGTGCAGTAGCCGAATTTCGCCATGAGAACAAAGCTCTTTTAAGCTCGCATCATCCAGTCCGAGCGGGGGCTTTCCTTTTCTGGCATATCGATTCTGCTCATCAATATAGTAGGCACCAAAGACATCCACACTTTCGTGTGGCATATCTGCCGACTTGCTTGCGGAGATGCCCTCTATATCGCTTGCGTCGCATTCAAAGTGAGGCACCATCGTCACTTGCACTAGCGATCCATGAGGACTTTGGAAAGCCTCCTTAGCGCCCGAGGCTAAGCCCGAAAATCGGCTCCGCAAAGTAAAGTTGCTGCGATTAAGATTGTCCAGGATGTCCCATCGACGGCGTGAGTCATCAAAAATCTTCGATTTTGCGGTGTTGAGGAGCACATTTTTTCCTGCCGACTCCTTGAGCCCCAATAGCTCACGCCAAGCTTCACACCGCTTCCGTACAAGCGCCGGCGGTCGATTCCAAAATCTTCGCCACCACGGCCATGTGTGGAGTTCAAGCACAGAAATTGGAAACTCAGAGAGCGACATCGCATGCATAGGTTGCAAGTACCTGGTAGTTAGGCAAGCGCAGGCCCGCAAGGCCGGAGGCGTCAGGAATCAAAGCCGGGTGGCCGCGACTCGGCATGAGGCGCGGGGCGCAGCCCGCGAGTCCGACGGCGGAACGCCGGGACGCTCATAACGTAGGCGGCAGAAAGCCAATGAACAGCACGTCACGCTCAAACTGCCCGCTCAACTCTCTTGCTCTTCGGGGTACTCTGCTTGAGGAATTGATACCCAGCCATCGCGGGTAATGCCCGCCCCAATGCGGAGATTCTTGCTTTCGGTTGCCGCCCAGTGCCCACCCCGGTGCAATACAGCGCGAATTACGGACTTCCGCGGGTGATCCTCATCGGCTTTGGCAGAACTGCAAATGGCATTCCAGGTATGCTTGTCCGGCATGCTGTCCAATCGTGGACCAACCAGTTGATCCAGAATTTCAGTCGAGACATTGTGTCGCCCGCCATGATGAGGCACCTGGAAATACCGAATGCCTGGCAACGCGAGTCCGGCAAAAGGCGCGTAGTCAATAACCTCTTGCAGCGCTTCACGCCCGGCATCGCCAGTAAGCATGACACGATGACCGTTCAGAACAGCCGACTGGACCACACTCATTTCATTTTCACGGCTGGTAGGCTCCGGCGGAAAATATTCCTCGCCCCACAGGGACTTGATGTAGGCGGTCGCGGCCTTCACCACCCGGAATATGCTGCTCAGCGCGCTATCCAAAGCACTTTCTTCAACAGCTTCCGGTGTCTTCGCGGAGTCCACGATCAGGTCGAAGTAGCGATCTAGTGTGGGTGCCATCACCATGAAGGGACCGATGTTCTGCCCCTGAAGAGGGGCATGGATTGGAATTCCCTTCTCAACCGCAAGATCCTCAAGAATTGCCGTGGCATCGTAGATGGAGCGCAATTTCCGTCTCAGTGCTTCAACTGATTCATAGGTCTCGAATCGATCAATCAACTGATCTGCATAGATCCACGGCCTGTTGATCCAGAGATTTTTGACTGTGCATTGCTCCAGGACTTTTCGCAGCCCATTGGCGTGATCGCGATCGGGGTGTGTGAGGATCACATGGTCGATGACTGTTGTTCCATAGTACGTCTTCAGGTGCTCGACGAGCTGATCTCCCGTATCCAGATACCCACCGTCAACGACGTGCACGCCCTCTGTGCCATTCACCGAATAGCGTAGCGTGATTGCATCCCCGCTTTTCGCTGTTTCGACGCCAAGAAAATCGATCTCGAAGTAGTCAGCCATACATCCCTTTCGTTTTATGCCAAGAAAGTGCCGGCGGCTTTGCCTTTACCAGCGATCCACCGCACACCTGAGTCCTGTCGGAGTCCATACCAACGACACGGCGGGAAGGCCGCCAGCATCCTCGGCGATGCCGCGCAACGTATTTCGGTCTATGCCCGAATGTGCGCCGCCTTTCGGGTGGCTATGCCAAGTGCCGATGAAGGCCAGATACCCCAAAGAGGTTCCATTCGCTGTGCGCAAATTTTGAACAAGCCCATTCGTCCCAAGGACGAAGCGGGCGGCCTCCCGAATGCTGTCAGGCGGCGCATCCACGAGGCCAGCAATGGTGATGGTTCGATTCTCAAACGAGATACGACCGACCAAGGCTCCACCTGTTTCCAGAGCGCCCCAGCGCAGCGCATCAGCATGGATCGCTTGCACGACAGGGTGCAGAATCCGAATGTTCCAGCCACCATCGTCTGCTACGTTGAGCACAGTGGTCGGGCCGAGGCTGGTGCTGGTCCATGCCATGCCGAGGCCTTCGGTATCCGAGACCCCGGCGCAAAGCGTCGCCTCCTTCGGGAGTCCGCCAACGAGCCAGCGTTCCAGTTGCAGGCCAGCTAATGAAGCAGAACGCGAAACAACGGCATCGGACATTGGCATCGTCAGTGAACGGCAGTTGTCGCCCACAAAAATACGCGTCGGCTCAGACGTATCGCCAGCAATCGACGCCCGCAGTTCCGGCACAAACCGACAGCACTCGAACAAGAATGCCGTAAGATCGTCAACCCGACCGGCGCGACCAGGCCCTTCAAGCAAAACCGCGACACAGCGCCCCTGGCCATACATGACGATCCGTGCCAACCGCGCAGGGGATTGGTTCAGCGCCGTTGATTGCGTTTCTGCGGCCAACACCTGAAGTGAGGCTGTCGCATCCACGATGAGGGCCGCATCCTGCGGAACGGTTGCAGCAAACTGCGCAGCATCGACCAAGAGAGTCACTGCGTCGGTGTCGAACGCTTGCGATTGAAGATGCGACAGCGACTCAAAGGCCGTCTTCATCAGCGCCGACTTCCGAGGTGGGACCAGCACCGATGCCCGCTCAATGAGTGCATGCCGGGCCGCGTTGTGAGGCGACATGGACTCGTTATCGACGAAGGTCATTGAGCCGAAACCCGCTCGCCCCAGTTGCATCGCGATTTTCGACCCCACGCTTCCGCAGCCGAGCAAGACCAGCGGCTGCGATGTGGCCGCAGATGGAATGCCGGACGTTCTTGCCAGCAGTTCGGGAGACAACGCATGTGCGTGAAAAGCCGGGTGAACCGTGGCGTTTCGCTCCAGGAGCGATTGAGCGTTGAGTTCATAGCGCACCACGTAGGGCAATACCTCGATACTTCTCCCCGGTGAGCCCACAAGCGACGCTGGCCTTTGAACAGTCAGAATCACAATCGCATACAAGCCATGCGTCCAGCCACGCGAGTCTTGCTGCATATCCAGAATCGAACGTCCATAGTAGCCGTCCAAGCCTTGAGCCAAAGCGTCACGATCGACGCCGAGTTCCGCTGCTCGATCAAGCAACGTCGCGAGATCGACAACCGTCTCGGGTTGATAGTGGCCGACCACATGCGGGTTGCCGTCGGTTATTGGAGCCCGCGCAATGAAGGCTGCGGTATGGCCATTTCCCCATTTACCCAACTTGTCGTTGTGAACCTCCTGATAGAACACAGGATCGACTTGAGCAGTCAGTTCGGCATTGACGATGGCGTATAGCCCGCCATCAATCGTCACGTAGCCTGCGGGAACCACCAAAATCGTGCCGTCAGCGGGAGCGGCGGCCGCGACATTCTCGGCACTGAATACAAGGGTCGAAGGACAACTGTCTCGACGAGTCGGCTCCCACCCCTGTTCAAGGTCCAGCAACGTCCCGGCTGCGGCCTTGTGCAACCAAACGATCAACTGATCGACGATGGCGTCCAGACCAAACCGATGCAGCAGCTCGTCCAACGATCCCTCGAACAGACAAGGCGAGACCAACTCGCCTTCGCGATGAGGATTGATGTGCGGCAAGTTGAGTGGGAAGTCCGCACGCAAGAAAGGCTTGGGTGCAGACATGGGCCAGTCACTGCCGAATACCAGAACGCATGTCTCGACCGAGCGCACTCCGGTCCCGGATACGCCATTGCGCCGAGACCTGCTCGGCAATTCAACAGCAACATCGACTTCAATCTGCGTCGATTCACCACTTTTCCTTGGCTCGCCAACGCGGACAAGGCCCCTGTGCCGCTGAAGTTGATGCAGTGCGTCCGCGATGGTGCCCGTCATGATGCCCCGTGTGGCATGGGCGCGCGCGCGGAGGTGATCACGGCGGCGGCCTTCGATCCGGCTTCCTTCTTCGAGGGAGGCTGCACACCCTGAGCGGTGACGGTGAAAACGAGGGGCTCCACGGATTTTTCGCTCGGATATTCGCCCGTGCAGTAAAAGTCGCCTTTTACTTCGTCCACGATTGCTACGTATTCACGCTTTGCGCGGATGCAGGGCGGATCGCTGTCGTCGTCTGCGATCGGCTTGCAACTGGCGACGATGACGGCACCGTTGCGGGTCTGCGAAAGCGCCTTGCGAGCGTCGGCATCAAGTTTGGCCTTTTCGCGGTAGTCCGACCAACTGTCATAGGACAGCGAATGCCAGGAACAGTGATGTGGCGCCTGCATGATGTCGTACTCAAGCACATCGGCTTCGGCCTTGTGGCGCTGCCACTGGCGGTTCCAGATAAATACTTCGGCATCGCCACCAGTAAGGAATTTTGCGCCATCCGGCGTCTGAGCATCAGCGGCCAATGTGAAGTTCAAGATCACGCTGGACTGGTTCTTGACCAGGCACTCTTCCTCTTCTTCGTCGTCCTGGGCGTCCAAGGGTGCCAGAAGAATCGCGGAGAAGAATGCGGAACTCTTGCCATTGATCGTCGAGAAGCGCGTGTCCACCTTCCGCACAATCGAGGTGAGATCATCGGTTTTTCCGTCGATGTCCTCGCCCATGATCTGAATGCGGTCGCCGTTCCCGACGACGAAATTCTTGTCGCGGTTCAGCTGTACGCGCCGACGCGCCTCCGTGTTGAATGCCTTGGCGTCGTCACTCAAGGTGTGCGTCTTGCTGGCGCGTCGAAACACGATCGGAGACGACCATATCTCGCGGATCACGATCTTCTTGTCCTTGTCGTCCTTCTTGTCATCCGGATACTTGTCCAGCGGCCCCAGGTGGAAGTGCCGCGTCAGGCCTCGGCAATGGTCCTGGTCCGGGTGGCTCAGCAGGAACGCATCGACATACGGCCTGCCGTTCTCATCTTTCTTCAGTCGGTCGCGCAGATCCTTGGCGACATCGCGCGCCTCACCGTCAGGGTCGTCGGCGTCTTGCCTGATGTTTACGTCGATCAGCAGGGTGGTTGCGTCGAGGTCGCCGAACTTGATGAGGGTCATGTCCCCGTTGTCGACGGGAAAAAACGTGATGGTTGTGGGCATTGGGGCTCCGGGTAGACGACCGAAGGATGATCGCGTATAGTTAATGTACGACTATTTTTTATATCCGTCTACTTTTTAGGCGCAACTGATGCAAGAGCCCTCTGTCACTGCCGCCAATCCTGCTGAGCCCAAAGGGCTAAGTTGGGGGTTGGAAAGCAGACTTCAATTCATCGATTTCCGTTTGCGCTGGGAACGGCACATTAATCGAATGGATCTCACTGAGCACTTCGGCATATCGGTTCCCCAGGCGTCACTGGACATTGCCAAGTACACGGAGTTGGCGCCGAGCAACCTAACTTACGACCGCAGTTCCAAGACCTACACGGCAGCGCCGAGTTTTCACCCGCTTTACCAACGAAGTTCGGCGCAACACTATCTAGCGGAGCTGCTGGCCACCAAGATGGGAGTCATCGAGCCTGCGGCCAGCTTTATCGGCTCAGCACTTGAGGCAGATTGGGCGCCGTCCCCCTGGCGCACGATCAATGAACAGACCGTCGAAGCAGTGGTCCGGGCAATTCGGCAGCAGGAAGCCATTTGGGTGAGCTACCAGTCCATGACGTCCATGGACGAATCGGTTCGTCTGCTGTCTCCCCACGCCCTTGGTAATGACGGTTTTCGCTGGCACATGCGCGCGTTTTGCCACAAACGCCAGCGCTTCAGTGATTTCGTCCTCGCCCGAATCCTGCGCATCGACGGCTTCGAAGCGAGCCAAGTGGACGCCAGCCAAGATTCGCACTGGCAAACTCTCTTGACGCTGGTGCTTGCACCGCACCCCGATTTGCCCGCTGCCAAGAAACGAGTCCTGGAGTTGGACTATGGAATGGAAGACGGACAGGTCAAACTTCCATGCCGCCAAGCGTTTTTGTATTACACGCTGAGGCGTTTGGGCTTGCATACCAAGGAAGCACCCGACCCTCTCGCGCAGCAGATCACTTTAAAGAACCGCGATGAAATTCAACCCTATATTGATGCCTTGTCGGCCCAAAGCTGAACGCCCATGACAACTATTTTTGAACTGGTCAAAGACCCCTATGAGCGCAAGGCGCGCGTAATCCCAGGACTTCTTGTAGCGTTACCGCTGCTCGTTCCTTTGTTGTGCGTCTACGGCGCAAAGCACCCGGTACTTACAGGCGTGATCGGCTTGCTTGGTGGCTGCGGTGCCATTTATGCGCTTGCGAGCGTAGCTCGCGGGCGCGGGAAGAAGCTTGAAGAGATCCTGGTTGCAAGGTGGGGCGGTATGCCGACAACCATCGCGTTACGCCATCGCGACAAGTTTCTCGATGGTGTCAGCAAGCAGCGCTACCACACGGCGATCACGGCCAAGCTGGGCATCGCCATGCCAACGGCAGAAGAAGAATCAGCAAGCCCTGACAAGGCAGACGACATCTACGTTGGCGCCACAAAGCGGCTTCGCGAACTCACGCGTTCCAACAAGCAGCTCTTGCTGAAAGAGAACATCGCCTACGGATTTCACCGCAATATGCTGGCAATGAAGCCTGCCGGCATCGTGTCGTGCCTCCTGGGCATCGTCTACGGATTGCTGATTGCAAAGATTCTGCAGGTAGTACCTCCTCATTTTAACCTAGAGCACCTTGCCGATCCGGGGCTTGCCGCAGGCTTGACACTGCTCATTTCGCTGGCATTACTTGCCGCTTGGCTGCTGTATTTCGATCAGGGCGCGGTCAGACGGATGGGGTTCGTCTATGCAGAACGCTTGTTTGAGTGCTTGCCGTCTTTGCCTTCTTCGGCCCCGCGGAAAAGAGCCTCAAAACCGACTACGGACTGAGATTCAATGCTCTTTGCAAATAGGCGCGTAACTCCGCAGGAATGCTTGCCTATCGGCTGACTTCCGACGGGGGATGGTCACGCCTCTTGGCTGGCAGCCGCGTGATTGCGATGCAGGTCCGAAACCACCGCGATCAATCTGTTGATCGGTTCAGCCAGCCGCTTCGGCAAGACGCGATGCTGGGTATGGGTTTTCAAGTCGGCGATCCAGCGATGCGCAACCCACACGTCTTCTTCAGGGTGGTGGTTGTCTACGCCGTTGCAATACTTGTAGCCAACGAGCGAATCAGTGTGCGACAGCAGGATGCGCGCCATCGTCATGTGGAAGCGATGGGCCTGGAGATCCGCCGGGCCTTTGGGACGCGGCAGGGTCAGTCGTAGGCATCGCTGGCCGTTGAACTCGCTCCAGTCGGGGCCAACGACTTGTCCCGCGCGTTCCAGCATCTTGCGCGACTGTTCGTTCTTGCCATTGACCAAGGCAACGGCGACCGTACCCTTCGGGTACTCCAGCTTTTCGGCGAGCAGGTTCATCCAGCGCACCAACTTGTTCAGGGTCTCATCGTCGGCAAACACAAGGAACTGATGGCGCTGCTCGTCGTCCAGAAACGCCGGCAATTGCGCGTAGAGGGGGTACAGCAGGTCGTGGAGATAGATGTAGGTCTGCCGGCGTCCTTGCTCGTGGCTCCGCGTGGTCGCAGTCAATACCTGCCGTGCCCACTCGGGCGTGAGTTCGTCCAGCGTCATCTCGGTGATGTCGATGGAGATGAGCGGGAATCCGAGCGACTTCCCGATAAGAGCCTTGCGCCCGTCGAAGGCGTGGCCGAGTTCGATTTCAACGCCGCCCAGCACCATCGGTTCAGCCTGGACCGGGGGGCCGAGCACGGCAACGTCGAGCCGGAATTTGCTGCCGAATGGCGTCTCCAGGGGATGCTCGGTTGCCACCTGGTCGGCGCCGAGCAACAAGTTGCCTTCCAGCGGATAGTCCGACGCATCCATATCCTTGAACGCCCACGGCATCGCAAGCCCGGCATTCAAACGTCGTGAGAGTTCGGCCGCGACAAGTTCTTTCGCCCGCCGGTGTTCAGGACTTTCCTGCACGGCGCGCCATCGGCTGGCTTCTTCATCGTCGAAGTGCGCTTTGGGGTTAAAGGTGTGCTGGGCAGGAAGTACGCGGAAATGGGATCGCCGACGCAGCTTCCCGCTTTCAAAGGAGGGGCTGACCCATGTCACCATCTGGCGCTCTGCGCCTGGAGACACCAAGGGCCACAGCTTGCGCGCATGTTCCCGGCTGCGAACGTCGCGCGCGGCAATCGTGGTCTGGAAAATCCCTTTTCGAGAGAAGACAACGATCGCCTCGTCCATTCCTGTCTCTCACTTACGGCGATACGGCCGCTAATTTCGTGGTGCCATCCAGCTTGCGGTGAATCAGCGATACCAGCGTCAGGATGTCCAGTGCGTCCTGTTCGGACATGGGCCAATTCGTCTTGGGCGCATGGGCCAGCGGATTGCGCACGGCGCCAAATAAGCCGATCAGCAGGTTGGCAAAGCCTTTCTGCTCGCTCTTTTCGGACTCGGTGGTGAGCGGTCCCAAGGCGAGAACGGGTTGCTGGCCTGCGAATGCCTTGTTCACCAAGTCCGCGCCGTCGCCGTTCAGGCCCGACAGCAGGCGAATCCGCTCCGCAACACCTTTCGTTGCCTCGAACACGGCATGGAAGTAGTTTTCCTCCAGCAACTCGGCGCGGCAGTAGTTCAGCACTTCCGCATGGACGACGCGGCTTTCCAGTGCGGCCTTGAGTCGTCCCGCGCGGGCGCGGGCGGCATCAAGCGTCGTGGCCTTATCGGCGTGAGCAACCTTGCCGTCATCGCGCACGTAGAAACCGGAGAAGGCAAGGACGACATTGAGTTCGTCGCGCCGCCAAGCGAACGTCGCGGGATCGCGGGCGTAGTTCACCGGGTTCATCGCGCGGTTGATGAACATGATGAGATGGTTGCCGATCTGGTGGTGGTTCTGCGCACCGGCCAGCGCATTGAACAACCGCTTCCACTTTGTCATGCCGGGCGACGTGTCGGCAACCTCGATTTCCTGCAGCAGCCGCTCGATCTGTGTACCGCTCAGACCGCGTTCGGTATCGGCGAGCACGCGGCAGGCGGCTTCAAGATGCTGTGAGTTGAAAGGGGTAATTCGCGTCGCCAATGCCTGTCTCCCTCGTCAGGCATCAGATGATGGCCTGCAGGCCCTTGTCGGCGATGACGTTGAGCAGTTTGAGCGCTGGCCCCGTGGGATGGGTTTCGCCTTGTTCCCACTTGCGCACGGTCGAGGCCGACGTGTGTAGATGAAGAGCGAACACCGGCTGGCTAAACTTCAAGGCTTCACGCAGCCGCTTGATATCGAAAGCACTGAACTCCCGCACCGGCGGCGGGCAGATTGCGTCGAACTCGCGCATCGTTACCTTGCCGATCGCTCCCGCTTCGTGGAGCGCGGCCAGATCGCCACGCAGGGATTCAATGATCTTGCTCACAATGCACCTCCAATAACACGCCTGACTGCAACGCCTTCGACAATGCTTCGGCGGACAGTTCCAGGAACACCTTGCCGGCGAATTGCAGTGCCTTCTTCTCGTCCTGCGTAATGTTCGCCTTGTCGCTCTTGGGGAACCCATGCAGGAACACATAGCGGCTGCCGATCCGGGCCGACAATAACGTGCGGTAGCCGCCACTCTTGCCACCACCAGGGCGGGCAACCCGTTTCTTGTAAAGGAAGCCGCCCAAGTCCGCGTCAATCAGACCGCTTTCCATCTCCTGAACCGCTTTGCACAAGGCGGCATCGGACAGCTTTTCGCCCGCCTGCCACCGCGCAAAATCCTTTCGTTTGAGGATGCGCGTCATCTTGACCTTCAAACTATACCCGAAACGGGCACACTTTTCCAGTGCTTAGTACGATACGCAGGCGGTGATGGCCACTGAGCCAATTGTCGTAGCGGTGATACGACAATTGGGGCGGCAAGGTGGATTGCTGGCCTCTGATCATGCGGTCACCTCTTTCGGTTCTTGATGCATGCTGACGACCGACTTGCGTCGATTCGCCACCAGTTCGGCGGCTTCCCGCACGGGCTTGTCCTCGGTGTGGACGTAGCGCATGAACATCACCACGGTCTTGTGCGCCGTCAGGGCCATGCCGACCTTGACCGGGATACCCGAATTGGCAATGTCGGTCGCCGAGCGGTGGCGGATGCCGTGCGTCCCCACATGCGTTGCCCCCGCCGCTTTGAGCGCACGGCTCCAGCCGCCGTAATACTCGCCCGTGGTCAGGTGTTGCCCTGGATGGCGCGGCGACGGCAGGACGTAAGGATTGCCTTCCTGCCTCGGCGCCGTCGAAAGCAGCCGGTAGGCTTCCTCGCTGATGGGCTTGGACATACCGCCGGTCTTGCTGTCAGGCCAGACGACGCGGCGGTTTTCCAGATCGATCCATTCCCATTCGAGCGAGACGATTTCGCCACGGCGGCCGGCAAACTCGAATTGCAGGCGGATCGCCAACGGGATGACGTAGTTCTCCAGCCCCTCGGCCTCGATCTTGTCGAGCTGCCGGAAAAGTTTTCCCATGTCCTCGTCGCTGATAAGGTGGGTGGACTTGCCGGCAGGGAACATTGGGACATGGCGGCAGGGATTGGTGCCGTCAGGCCGATAGCCCCACACCTCAGCCAAATTGAACATCTTGCGCAGGATGCTGAACGCCTTGTTCGCCTCGGTCTGCTTGTAGGAAAGCTTTTCCATCAGTCCGGCAATGTCAGGCCGCTTCACGTCGTGGACCTTCTTGCGGCCCAACAACGGGATGATGCAGCGGTCGATGACACCTTGATAGCCGACTCGGGTGCTGGGCTTGTTGCGCTTCTTGGAGTGGTCCTCCATGAACTTCTTGCACAACTCTTCGACGGTGGGCGCTTTGCGTGCTTCCGTCTTGGCTGCGCCGGGATCACCACCCCGGCGTACCTGGGCCAGCCATTCTTGCGCGAGCGAACGGGCCTGTTCGACGGTCAGTTCCCCGTACTGACCCAAGGCGGGCTTGCGGCGCTCGCCAGCGTTCGTCCGGTACTGGAGCATGAACACCTTGCGGCCCGACGGGGTAATCTTGCACAAGAAGCCGGGAACCAACGTATCCCGGAGTTCGACGGCCTGCGCCTGGGGGTGTGCCGCATCGACAGCGGACTTGGTGAGTTTGATTTTTGCCATGATGACTCCTTGGAAAGACCCGGTTCCCAGGAGCCTTCTAGGGGCCAGTAGAGGGAAAGTCAGGTCAAGTTTCGGAAAGCACCGGCATATGATGAACTCGCCTAAGTCATTGATAAACCTGCTGTATCAAGCCTTGGCGTAGTCCAGCGCAGTACCGGGCTGGAGTCATGGTGAAATAAAAAAAGCCTCGCAGGTGCGAGGCTTTTTTATTGCGGACCGGTTCGCAAACCGGCCGCTGAGGAACCGCTTCAGGTGCCCGCACCGCTGGCGTCCGCGCTGGTGATGCGCGGCTGATCGCCGCCGTTATCCAGCCACGTGCGCAGACGTGTTGCGTCCGCGAACCGCGAGTACTTACCCGACGAATCGAGCAGCACCATGATCATCGGACGGCCGTGAATGGTCGCCTGCATCACGAGGCACTCGCCCGCTTCGTTGATGAAGCCGGTCTTTTGCAGGCCGATGTCCCACGTCGGGTTACGCACCAGCGCATTCGTGCTGTTGTACGCGAGCGAGCGCTTGCCGGTGTACACCTCGTAGCTGCGATCGGTCGAGAACCTGCGGATCAGCGGATACTGATAGGCCGCGTTGACCATCTTCACGAGGTCGCGCGCGCTCGACACGTTCTGGCTCGTCAAACCCGTCGGGTTTTCAAAGTGCGTGTCGGTCATGCCGAGTTGCCTCGCTTTCGCGTTCATGGCCGCGAGGAACGCCGGACGGCCGCCCGGGAAGTAACGCGACAGCGCCGCGGCCGCGCGATTCTCAGAAGCCATCAGCGCGATATGCAGCATGTCCTCACGCGACAGCACGGAGCCCACCGACAGGCGCGAGCCGGTGTTCTTTTCGTAGTCGCGGTCTTCGTCGGTGACTTCGATCTGGTCGGTCATCGGCTCTTTCGAGTCGAGCACCACCATCGCCGTCATCAACTTCGTGATCGACGCGATCGGCACCACGGCGCGCGAATTCTTGTCGAAAAGCGGTTCGCCGGAGTTCTGATCGATCACGTAAGCGACGCTCGAGCGCAGCATGAGCGCGTCCGGCGTTTCGTGCAGACCGAAAGCTTGGCCGACGCTCGGCGAACGCGGCTCGTACGCGACGCGCCGCACCACGGAGTGGTGACGGCCATTCGACGTGTACGTCACGCGCTTGCGCTTGGCGCCCGCGCGTGGCGCGTCGTCTTCAGCGGCTGCGGTCTTGGCCACCGCGGCTTTCGATGCCTTCGACACCTTGGCAGGGGCGGCGGCCGGCTTCTTGGCCGCTTTCGCGTGTTTGGAGGTTTTTGCAGGTTCGGCGGGCGTGGCGGCAAAAGCGCTCACAGGCGTAGCGAACGCCGCTGCGATGACCATGGAGGCGGCCACCGACAGAGCGGTGCTGCGGGCCGCGCCGTGGATCACTTTTAGCGACGAAAACATGTCGGTTTTCATGGGTGTTCGGTAGGGAGCGGCGAGAGGTTTTCCGCAAGTGTAGTAAAACAACGAAAAATTAGCAATTTGAAGCACTTATGAGCGCTCCTTAAACCGGCTTGTAAGCTCCGATCGCAAAACACGAATAAGTGCCTCATCCCGATCGAAAAAAACGATCGCCGGGGCGCATCGCCTCGCTGCTGCCGCCATACGCGAGAATCGAGGTGATTCTTCCAGCATAACGGCAATTTCGAGACAACCTTGATCAGGGGAAATACGGTCAAGGCTCGGCAGGTCGAGCCCTATCGGTGAAACGGTACGACGCCGGAATTGCACGGATTTGTTAAACGTCCGCTGGAAACCGCCGACGCGCATTCGACCGAATTGTGTCGTTAACGTTCCGTGACACTTTCCGGTTTACATCGATTTGCAACTCACGTTGTTCGCGAATTGTCGGATGTTAGCGCCTTCCCTTCCAGCATGCGCTGGGAGGTCAAAATGCCTCACCAACGTGCCAATCAATACGGCATTTTTCTCGCACCAGCGCGGTGCAACACTCAATTTGACCTGCGTCATGCAGGCGTCATGCTCAGTGCATAACATCTTGTTTTATCAGTAATTTCTTAATATGGTGCGACGCACAAAAAACACTTGACATTCGTTGCCAGCATCCTAAAATGGGAACCATTGCTGCGATGCACAATACATCGCGGTCCGGCGGGACGCACCAATGTGTCTCACCACTTACCCAATGCGGTCCGCATAGACAGACCGCGATCCAGGAGCGTAAATCATGACTCTGCTGACCCCCGAGCAATTCGCCGCAGCCCAGAAAGCCAATTTTGAAACGCTGTTCGGCCTGACGACCAAAGCATTCGAAGGCGTCGAAAAGCTGGTTGAGCTGAACCTGCAGGTCGTGAAATCGACGCTCGCGGAAAGCCAGGAAAATGCCCAACGCGCGCTGTCGGTGAAAGACGCACAGGAACTGCTGGCACTGCAGGCAAGCCTTGCCCAGCCGGTGGCCGAAAAGGCGCTGTCGTACGGCCGTCACGTGTATGAGATCGTTTCGGCAACGCAAGGCGAATTCACCCGCGTCGCGGAAGCACAATTCGAAGAGCAAAACCGCAAGGTCCAATCGCTCGTCGAAAACGTTGCAAAGAATGCCCCGGCTGGTTCGGAAACCGCTGTCGCCGTGATGAAGTCGGCCATTACCGCCGCCAACACCACGTACGAAACGGTTCACAAGGCAACCAAGCAAGCTGTCGAAATCGCTGAAAGCAACTTCAACGCAGCTGCAACGGCCGCATCGAAGGCAGCTTCGCAAGCCGCTGCACAAGCTTCGCGCTCGGCCAAGAAGGCAGTCTAAGCTTCCGTCTCAAGCATCATCCCCGCAGGCATCATTGAGCGCCGGCACAGCTCACTCGCTGTGCCGGCGTTACCGCAAGCAACAGCGTCGTGCCGTTGCCGCTCGCACGGTGTTAATTGGCCGAACGCTCCGATACGTTGCATAGCGTATCGTTTGCCCGGCGCAAGGCCGGGATTTTTTTCCCGCCGCTTTTGTCCCGTCGCCGTTTCGTTCACTTCACATGTGCCGATAACGCCGTCGTTGCGCGGTAACCGCCCCACTCTGCTGCTCAAAAAAAACGGCGCGTCCTTTGCGGGACGCGCCGTTTTTTATGTCATCCGGCCTGCCCGCATGAATGCGGACGGGGCCGAACCGTATTACTTCTTTTTCTGCGGCGGCAAATCGGTACACACGCCTTCATACAACTCGGCGGCCATACCGATCGATTCGCCGAGCGTCGGATGCGGATGAATCGTCTTGCCGATATCCGTTGCGTCCGCACCCATTTCGACCGCGAGACACACTTCGCTGATCAGGTCGCCCGCGTTCAGACCGACAATCCCGCCGCCGATCACGCGATGCGTTTCCTCGTCGAACAGCAGCTTCGTGAAGCCTTCGTCGCGGCCATTCGCGATCGCGCGGCCCGATGCCGCCCACGGGAACACCGCTTTGC
>Ga0255336_100680_pt1 | contig 42552 bp, 41 predicted proteins | sample MeOH1_35cm_T3_17_FD_189102 | JGI IMG/M metagenome (GOLD analysis project Ga0255336, IMG submission 189102) | Sandy soil microbial communities from University of British Columbia, Vancouver, Canada - MeOH1_35cm_T3_179 | ecosystem: Engineered > Artificial ecosystem > Sand microcosm > Unclassified ...
AAACTGCTATTTTCTTCAAGCGATGAGGAGAAAAAGCAGGTTGTTCAAGAATATGTTGATTCCGTATATGTTTTTCATAATGAAAATGGCGAAATTAACGTAAGAGAAAATGTTAGGGTTACCAATGAGAAGTTAGGTAATAAAAGATGCCACATTTTATATGCGGAGAGCATGCACTAATTCTAAAAAGCCTAGAATAATGTCATCGTCTGTTTCGATAGTCTGGAAATAATGTATAAGTAATTTACTTGAGAGTGTTTCTTCACCATCGTCATCTCTGTCGAACAGTTTTCCTCCAATTTCATTCTCTAATTGTGAAACAAATTCTGCTATGTTTCGTTTGTTCATTAAATACTGTACGGTAACACACGCTTCTGCAGCAAAGTCATCAAAGTCAACATCGTTTAATTCTGGACGCTGAGGTTTTTTCTGTGAGTTGAAACGGCTTTTCATGTCCTGATAGAATTGGGAACCGACATCCCTAATATCGGTTCTTTTTTTATCACAAAAGCTTTGAATAAATTGAGAAGGATCAAAATCCGGATTTGGAATTACCCCCTCAATTGGATGTGTTGCTGCATGCGGTAGTAGCTTTTCTAAATAACATTTTAATAATTCCAGGTTAGAAAATAGAATAGATTCAATGCAGTATCCATTATGTGTATGTATTACGCAACCGTTTCCAAGACGCCCTTTTACGTCTGTGTTAATATAGTTTTCATTTGCGCCTGCAGTAGAAAAATCTTTATCAAATATTGCATTAAATCGACACCCTGCCACTGCTTGAGATAGAAGTTGCTTCCCTGCCATAATTTTGATATTAAGATTATCTTTTCCCCGGATAAACCAAAAGGATAGTTTATCCATCTCAATTTCCTCTGCAGAACCAATGCGCTTTAATGCGTTACATAGCATTCTCGCGTATGAAATATCATCTTTACCTTCGACGAAAAATACAGTTTTGTACTTTTGTAATCTTGTTAACCCGGTAATAATTCCACCAAGCGCCATATGCAGAACATCTACATTATCTACTTCTAATGGTTCAACCGTTCCTTGACTTTTGTTGGTACTATTAATGAAGAGAATATTCTCGGGGACTACATCAGCAACAAAATTGTCATTATGTGAAATAATAAAAGTTTGTGTTTCATTGATGTTTTTTAAGCAACAGAGTAGTCTGCTTTGAATCCGTGGGCTAATATGTGAGTCCGGCTCATCTATTAGCAATATATTTAATGCATTATTCATTACTTCGATTGTAGAAAATATTTCAGCAGTCTGTAAAAATCCACTTCCTTGTAGATATACGTCAAGTTTACTTCCGTCCTTATCAACTAATAGCTTTATATATTCACTCTTGTCACGTTCGCTTCGTTTGGGCGGTATAAAACAAAAGGACACATCCAAAACGTTTTGCATCCATTCTTCAAGCTGAGAGCCTTTTTCTAAGCTCTGAAGTATTTTGTTACGGAGCACCTCGTCGGATTTTCCTTTTTGAATTTTCTTAATAACTTGTCCTTTAAACATATAAGGTTCTTTACTTAAAACATTTGACACTGGAGAAGTTTGATGAATAAAAATAAACTCTCTGAGTTTAATATTCAATTGACCAAGACGTTCTAATAGCCGGTCGAATTCATTTTCATTACCGCGAATTATGCGAACATATGCGTTCTTAATATTAGGTTTCGTCAGTGTAAAATCAAGAGCATAACATTGAAGTATACCATTTATCTCTTCAGCAAAGGTGACTTTTAAATTGCATGTAGTTTTATCTGGGTACAAAATATCTTCATCACTCGAAAGTCGAATAAAATGAAGATCTTCAAAATTAATATACAGTGTTGTTGTTTTGCTATAAAACTTATCCCCCTTTGCTGAAATTGATAGATCATAGCATTTTTCCCAAAGTTGCAACGCTTCAAATATTGTTGATTTCCCAACATTGTTTTCACCAATAATAACATTAAAACTCTTATCAAATTTTAGCGTTACATTTTCGTAGGATTTGAACGACTCTAATTTTAGCTCGGAAATATACACAGTATCCACCTCTTATTTTATATACCACTTTTGTAGTACTAGACTATTTCTATCTGCTAAAGCCCATAAAAACCGTGCTAGAATGTTCAGAACTCATACCGTCGTTCAAAAAAATTGCTTTAGGTATATTCGGATACGCTATATATCGACCATCGTCTTACGTTACAGCAATTCAATTTCCTCTTCAGAAAACCAGCCATTTGAAACTGCAGTATTCTTAACAGCCTCTGTATTCTCTGTATAAGCTATAACAGCTAAGCTCTTTTCTGCTCGCGTACATGCGACGTAGAATAGGCGCGTCGTTCGCATAATCCCCGTATCCTTACCTTCGCGTTCGTTTTTGATATCCGTATCTGTTTTAGACTTTGCGCCAAAAAGCTTCTCATAACTAAATAAAAATCCTTTGGCTTCAATATCATCCATAATAACCATGACTCTGGGAAACTCTAGTCCCTTAACTCCCTGATGTGTAGCAAATTGGGTATTGTCAGTTACATATGCCGAATATCTTTCTAACTCATTAAAAGGCACAGAGAGCGCCTTCCTTAATGCTGTTACCTTTTTATCCTCGTCTTTTACTGGTTCGGATAAGATATCATCTACACGATCGTTGAGTCTAAAAAGGTTAGTCTTTTTAATGGCCTTTAATATGTCAACACAAGCAGGAATAGCTCCATCTTTCCAAAGAAGAAGCAGTTCCTCAACCGTATTTTCGGCAACTTGCAATAATTTAGCTTGATCCTCAGTTTTTTTTTGAAATGCTTTCTTATCTAAAAGAGGAGAGTACTGCCGTACAATTCTTGAAACCTCAAAATCATTATCGTTTTGGTATGCTTTTACCAGCGGAGAAACAACATTGGATAAAAATGATAGTTCAGATATCGATCCCTCACGCAAAGATGTATCGAAAGATTTAGATTCATTAAGCGGTGAATACAAATCAAAAAATGCAAATCTACTGGCTGCCATGTGATGCTCCAGTATTAGGCTTTTATATTTGGAGGCATCGAGCCAGTTATTATCGATAGCCTTCTCAGCCATAATTTTAGCTGCTCGACGTTCCACCTCTTCCTTATTAGCCGATGAGTTAGCTATGAATAAGCGCACCGTTCCCGTTTCGGCGTCAGAGCGTGGGCACTGCTGCTGTTTGTCAATAGTATTCCGAATTGTATTGGCTAATTTCACAATTCGCGTAGCACTGCGGTGATTCATGACCTTTTCTGGTTTTTCCCATTCATCAGGGATACAACTTGCTAAATTGTCTTTGCCATCCGTATATATTCTCTGCATCGTGTCACCAAACATGCCAATAATGAATCTGGTCTTGTATTTCTCGTAAACTACAAGTAAAGCATCAACAAGTTCTTTTTTTGTATCTTGGCTCTCATCAATTAGTAAAACTGGATATTTACCAACTAAGATTTCCTGCATGGTTTCTTCGGTGGCTATAAATTCAGAACCCATTTTAACAACTTCACTATGGCCTAGGGAATCATAGCCCACATTGTCTCCATTAGGGTTGTAGGAAAATTTCTTTACGGTTTCAATCTTAGCAAGGCGAGTAGTCTTCCTTTTAATTTCTTCTGCTCTTTTAACGGCGGCATCACCGCCACGTCCTTTAGCCTGTTTTTCATTCAGCTCGGCAATATCCTTTTTCAGAGACTCAATAACCCAAGCCTTTATATCGGTCTGATAATTTTTAATCAGTTCCCATAGGAAGCTATGAATAGTTGATACTGCAAAAATAGGCTTATATTGAAGCCTTTTAGATATTTCGTCACAGGCGGCATTTGTGTAAGTTATAACTGCAACCTGTTTGGAGTGTGCAGAAAATCTTGCTCCCATTTCTTTGTCTAAAAAAGAAAGTGCGTTAATTAAGCTTCGCGTTTTGCCGGAACCTGCTCCTGCGAACATAAAGAAGCTTTTGGGACTATCTCCAGAGAAACACAGTTTTATTTCATCGTCCACATGATCATCTATGTGGTTATCAGATAATTGCTGCGCGGCATTTATATCTTTCATCATCTAACACTCCTCTGGACGCAGCAGAGTTTGAAGCCATTCTAAGCCCTCCGCGATATATAGAGGAACAGTGAGCTTGCTTGGATCAACGGTATAAATTAAATCCAAAGCGAACTCAGCTTTTTGATCAGATTTCCCATCTCGAAGCACACTATATATTTGCTTGTGGAGTTCATCAAATGATTTTGCAGCACTAAGTGCGCTATTTGCTTTTTTAACAAGGCTCCCAACATCACTTTCTTCAAGGCTCTTAAATAATTCGTAATTCGTGTAAACCATGCAGTCTTCAAATGTGCTTGACAATGCTTCGGTTGGTGTTTTATCGAAAGCAACCATTACCGGGGTCTGGTAGGCAATACGAATAGAGTATTTGTAAGCCGTTTCATTCGTAAACACTTTTCGTTCTGCCGGAAGATCAAGAAGCTTGTCCAAATCTTTTTCCTTAATCAACCAATCAGTAATCGCATAATTGCTGCTTATTAACCCTTTGTTTCGCACAGGGCGAGCCGCCTTATGGTAACCGTCTGGTTCCACAGAGTCCAAATCTGAAATCACTAATGTTGGTAAACACAGTTTATCAATTAAAGGACTCAGCCGGTGTGAATGCCGACCATTGATACTAAGTATAGAAATATATCTCTGGTGTAATTCAGGATAATGATTCCTTATAAAATGAGGTACCAGCATGCTTTCAGCAGAACCCTCAACAAATATAGCGGCATCTGCAAAGAATAAGTCGCAATGGGTTGTTTGCAGGTATCGCGTTACAAATTTATCTGTTTCATCTTCCTTACCAAATACATCAGATAGATTAATCACTTTTGCTGTTGCAATATTGCAATCAGCACATTCCGACAGGCGCTTAAAATAGCGCAAATCGGCGAAGTCAGTTTCACGTGCGATGTGGCTGGAATGTGTGCTGATCACAAGCTGTGTGGCAAAATCCTTATTGTCTTTAAGAAACTTATGATTTCGCAGTACAGAGTAGGCTTTCCGTGTAAATACTTGCTGTACCTGCATATGTAAGTGCGCTTCCGGCTCTTCTACCAGAACCAGATGTAGTGGTTCAATCGTATCGTCTGCAGTATCCTGTTCTTTCCGAGCTTTACCCACTCTCATCCAGCTGTCTCGAAAACTCATGAGATCGAAAACCATTGAAATAAGATTCTGATAGCCCAAACCATTATATTTTTCCGGCAGCTTAAGTGTCCCATCGTTTTTGCTAAGAGCATACTGCACGGCAGAATCGTGTTTCAATGTTTCACTCGTACTAACCTTAGTCGTAATCGTAATTTTAGGATCAGTTACGCCGGGATAACCTAAGCCTTCCAGTTCCTGAATTGCAGGGGCAAATTTCTCGGCTAGACTTTTATCAAAGACACCTCTCGCTTGTTCGGTAACTTCCAGTATTTCTAAATCCTTAGGGGTGGGGAGTTTCTCGGGATCTAAGTGTTTGTCGTAATAGCTGCGCATCTGGGTAGACAATTGTTTCCGTGACCTTTCACTGTCATCGGCAGAATCCGGATCAGAAAAGCCCCGCTGAGCATCAATCATATCTATTCTAATAATTCCCTTTAAAGGGTTATCAGTGAAGCATTCCATCCCATACGGGGTTGACTGCGGCGGTTCCGTTTCTGACTGTTTGGGGTCTAGCACATATGACTTAATAGAAAAATAAGTAGTTAATTTTCTGTCGAGAAAATCACACAAATTTTTTGGGTATAGATTTATATGAGGTGCATCTTTTCCTTTACCTGCAGTTTCAGTAGTACGAGCTGCAGAATATACCTCCCGATATTCTGTAAATAACTTTGAAATGTCTTTAGGTTGAAAGGCTAGACGAACCCCAAGCTTCCCACCGCGCCATTTTAGTGTTGGAATAATGCTGGCAACATAGTGTATTTCGCTACGCTCAACTTCTAACCAAACGTCCATCATCGGCAAAAGGTGGTTCCATTTCACTAAATCCTCCGGCATCTTGCATTCTTTGTCTACCCACTCCTCACCAATCGCATTTATTGCGGTACGGTTAGATATAGTGAGGTCATTGAAGACAAAGCTTCGTCCTGCTAAGAATTTACTAAGTGCATCCATAGCAGACGTTTTTCCGCTATTATTAGCACCAACAAATAAAGTAGTATTCTTGCTGAAATCAATACGGCACTGCCGCAGCTTTCGGAAGTTTTGAATATATATAGACGTAATTTTCATGTTGAGTCCTCCATAGACCATATAGGTTCATATTACGACTTCCGTAAATCTTCTGCATGAACAACATCTTTTAACTTCTCAACCAATAATGGCAGATTCTTTGTCTTTAACTCGCACTCCCAAATACGTACCACAGTCCAGTTTCGGCTCTCGAAAATCGCCGTTACTTCTTGGTCATGCTTTATATTGCGCTCGCGTTTTGTTGCCCAGTATTTTGCATTCTCCTGCGGACGTGTATTGCGACAATCGTGACCGTGCCAAAAGCAACCGTCCACGAAGATGGCTACTTTCTTTTTCGGGAATACGAAATCGGGATGCCCCTTAACCGGATAATTACGCCGCCATCCGGTGATGCCGTTTTCACGAAACATTTCAATCAGCTTCAGTTCCGTGGATTTGTTCCCCTTCGAACGTACTTTCCGCATAACTGCAGAGCGCGTTTCTTTATCAAATATATCGGCCATAGCAAGTCACTCCTGCTCCGCCGCTTCGATTCTGTCCATTATCTCCTGATAACGAGCGAATAGGCGCAGGGCGCACTCGTTCTCCGATGCGGTGGCCGCGATGCCGTATGCCGCTTTTACCGCCCTGTCCAAGCTGTTATGCGCCTGCTTCAGTGCGTCAGGCATTGCGTTTTGGTCGTACAAATCGGCGTAAGTGCAGTCCGCGAATAGAGCCCGTGCATCTAAAATCCGCTGCGCGGCCCTTTCGATAGCGCGTCTCTGTGCATCCGTCGGCTCCGGCCAGGGGAAATTGTTGTAGACGATTTCTATGGAATATCTGTAGCGCATCTCCAGCCTGCCGCATACCGCCCGCATCCACGCCATATGGAGACTTGATGTCAGGACGCCGAAGTGGTATAAGGTAGCGCCCGGTATCAGCATGGCAAGATTACTGCAAAGGACTTCCGTGGGCATAAACCCCATCGGGATATACGCCCTGCCTTCAGACGAAACCTCGGGGACAAGCAAATATTGTCCCACCGGGAATGCTTCCACGTGGAAACGGAGCGGGCGATCCGCCAGCCGGACTGTCCCCGCGCTTGGGCTCCGCCTGCGGTACTGGCGCACCGCTTCGATCTTCTGCAACGCGCGGGGCATAAGCCTCAGTTCGTTTGGCGGGCAGTTTTGGAGGAACAGGCAATACCTTGGGGATTTATAGATGAATTCGTCCGAACCGTACCAAGGACGAAACCATCGTTCCGATTGCGGCTCCGACACGATAAACGCTTCCATTTCCTCGCGTGTGAATAGGTAGTTCCCATTGTCTATAGGCTTGTTTCCGCTTTGCATCCTCGGCGCAGGGCAAATCGGCGCTCTACGGCTGAAAATAAAGTAATTCGGGGCATCTTCTAAATATGGGTTGATGTTGCCTGGAGTTGTTACCGTACCGTCTTCGCTGAACAGGGTTTTCGGAATGTGGTTTGCACGTGAAGAAAAGCCGACGTTAACGCAGTGAACGGTTGCCGCGCCCCTTGCTTCGTTCTCCCAGCGGAACGACTGACGTGCGAAGTCAATTTCCATCCCGAAACGCTCTATCAGCGGTTTCCAAAGGACTGCCGCGTGCACGCCCTGGGATATGGAGTTTGTCGAAACAAAAGCCGTTCGAATTCTTGGATTACGGCGCATCATATCCGCGGCCTTGATATACCACCCTGACACATAATCCAATGTGCCGAGACGCGCCCAATCCACGGCAACCCTATGTAAATCCTGTTTTTGCGATGACGTCATCGTCCGCGCTCCGGCATACGGCGGATTTCCGATGATGAAATTCAGATTGTTCGCAGTAATAACGGTTTCCCAATTAATCTGTAAAGCGTTCCCGTGGTCGTGGCCGTGGTGGATATGCGCTTCAACTCTAAGGGGCAGGTGAAGCAACGGTCTGCCGAATTCACGCGCCGCTACATTGTTCATCTTTTGATCCATTAGCCACATACCAACTTGCGCGATCTGTCCTGGAAACTCCTCAATTTCAATCCCATAGAATTGTCCTACGTTTACACAGATTTCATTTTCCAAAGAGAAGCCTTCAGGTACTCGTGTTACGTCGGGATAAATGCGCCGCAAGACCTCAAGTTCCAAAAGACGCAGTTCTTGGTATGTAACCATCAGGAAATTACCGCAACCACAAGCTGGATCGAGGAATGTAAGGGCGGCGATCTTCCGGCGAAATTCTTCGAGCAGGACGCGGTTTGCGCCAATACGATCCAATTCCGCGTGGAGTTCGTCGAGGAAGAGCGGTCTAATTACGTCCATTATGAAATTTTTGGGGGTATATTGCGCACCTAATATGCCACGCATTTCGGGGTCCATAACCCCCTGGAACATTGCGCCGAAAATCGCGGGCGAGATATCAGACCAGTCGAATTCGCAGCATTCCAATAAGAGGTCGTGCATCCTCCGGTCAAACGCGGCGGGGCGTATGATTTCTTGGAACAGGCCGCCGTTTACATAAGGAAAAGCATGTAGTTCGGGCGAAAGCGTCGGTTGCCGATCGGCTATCGGTGTGTTCAGCACGTCAAAAAGCTGAATCATCCTGCCTGAGAGGTCGTTGCCATCTGCGGCACTGTTCCTGACATATTGGAAAAACTGACGCCTATTGAATATGCCGGAATGGTCGGAAAATAGGCAAAACAGCAGACGTACAAGGTAAAGTTCCAAGGCATGTCCCGTATATCTGCCATCGCGAAGCATATCGTGGAGTCGAGCCATTTTATATGCGGCTTGGGTATTGAGTTCTCTATCTACGACAAAATCTAGTTCCCTTGCGTCATCAGTCAGGATAGAAAACCGTTCGACATTGTCTACCAAGTCCGCCGTTCTGAATTCCCATTGCTGGTTCGTAGTCTGTCGGTAAAGCCGGATTCTTTCAAAGTCGCAGGCCATAATAAATTCTGGAAGGTCGGCGTCGGAACGGATAGCGAAAGCATAGTCCCTTGCCTGAGCGTATGCACGATCAAGCGATCTGCCTCTGGATTTCATTTCAACCAATATCCGTCCCGGCCACAGCATATCAATGTAGCCGATGGTATCTGTATCAGGATGTACCTTCGTTTCAAAAGTTGCTACCCGCCGCTGATCCACGCCGAAGACGCGTAAAAACTCATACAGGAATATCTGCGCTTCCGCCCTTTCGTCGGCTCCGTCAGCCCACCTAATTTGAAATTCAAGGGCGCTCTCCCGAATCTGCTGCCAATTCGCCATATCGCTACTCCTCCCATCTTTTTCTTATAAGCAGAGACAGAGGGTTCCGGTCCTTGTCCGGAAACCCTTTCTGGAGTTTAACAGATGCTATTTCGTGTGTTCGATATACTCCATTATCCGCTTTGCAACGAAAACGGCTAAATTCACGGGAACCGCATTCCCTATGGCGAGTTCCATATCGGTCTGCTTGCCGTTAAAGATGAACCACTCGGGGAACGTCTGGATGTAGCTGCGTTCTTTTGTAGTAAGCGCCCGAACTCCGTCCTCAATCGCAGCCTTGTCACCGGGATGCTTTTTGTAATTCTGGGGGATTGGTCGATTGATACCGCGTATAGTCGCGCTCGGCTCGTGGATGCTGAACACCGCCCGCCTATTATAGCTGCGGGGGTGCATATAGTAATACTCCGTGCCGAGGGAATCGCCCAGGTAATCGCGTACGGTCATTTTCTTTTGGGATTGGTTTTTCGCCAGGGCATCGGACAGGAAGCCGGCGGCTTCGCCCAAGTGCCCAATCATAAAGAAACGGTGACGGGCTTGAGGAACACCGCAATGACTGGCGTCCAGAACGCGCGTTGTAATCCCATAACCAGCTTTCCGCAATAATTGCACTGCCTTTGGCAGAACAGGGCTTTTTTCAATGTTATATACATTCTCCATGACAAACCATTCCGGTTTAAGGATGGAAACAATCTCTGCGAAGCGAATAGTCAGGTCGGCACGGTGTCCCTTGAAATTCCGTTTCCCTGCAATTGAGAAGTCCTGACAGGGCGGGCCGCCAATGATGATATCGACGTTATGCTGCTTAATATGGGATATAGCCTGATCTGAAGTCAAATCCATATGAAAAACAGGGTGCTTAAAGTTATCCCGATAGACGGAGACCGCAGGCTCCCAATAATCATAAGCCGCTAAGATATCAAAGCCAGCGTTTTGGAAGCCTAACGACAACCCTCCGCATCCGGCGAATAAGTCCACGGCTTTCAATTGCGCTCACCTCGCTTCTCTATATCATTAATATAATCCAGTAACGCCCCTCCAACATATTGCGCAAGGCGTATAGGGACTGCGTTCCCGATCATCTGATTTAGGTCTGATTTTGCTCCTTCGAATACAAATCCTTTCGGGAAAGTCTGTATGTAACTGCGTTCCGTTACCGTTAATGCCCGAACCTTAGGCCCGATTTCGACGGGGTCCTTTGGATGTCCTTTATAACCTTTGGGAATGGGACGGTCGACACCCCGAACAGTCACGCACGGCTCATGAATACTAAATACTCCCCGACGGCTATAATTAGTCGGGACCCGAAAGTAGTAGTCCACGCCTAAGGAGTCCCCCAGGTAATCGTACATAGTCATCGGTTTGGAAGTCAATCCTCTTTCCAGATAATTATCCAGAAATCCATCGTCTCCACCAAGATGCCCGATCAGGAAAAAACGTTTTCTCGTTTGCGGGACGCCGCAATAGCTGGCGTCAAGGACTTTTTGCGTAAGGGCGTATCCCGCTTTCCTTAACATCACTAAAGATTTGGAAAGCACCATGCTGTTTTGGATAACGGGGACGTTTTCCATGACGAAAAACTGAGGGCGCACGCTTACCACAATTTCTGCAAATGTTACGGTCAATTCGGCTCTGCCCAATTGCTCATCTCTATGCCCTGCAGTTGAAAAATCTTGGCATGGAGGACCTCCGATAATGATATCAGGATGATAATTGCTGATAAGTTTTTTTGTATTTTCGTCGGTCAAATTATGCTGATAGATCGGATGCGTGAAGTTTTTCCGATATACTTCTACAGCAGGCTTCCAATTATCAAAAGCCGCAATAACATTAAATCCAGCATTTTGAAAGCCTAATGACATACCCCCGCACCCACAAAATAAGTCGACCGTTAATAAACTCTTCATATTCATACCCACTATTTTTTATTGGTATCCTCTGGGACAATTTCTGCAATATCACCCAAATCGCACTCCAGCGCTCGGCAGATCTTAACCAGGATATCCGTGTTCACATTCTCTCCCTTGGCAAGCTTCGCCAGGGAGGTAGTGCTTACGCCTGCTTTCAAGCACAAGTCACGTTTTTTCATATCCCGGTCAATAAGCAGCTTCCATAGCTTTTTATAGCTCGCGCCCACAGATTCCACCTCGTTTGCAATCGCTCAGTAACAACTAATTTTATTTGAGTATACCACAACGTATGGCGTAATTTCAAGGAATAAATCAAGCGTTCACATAATTAATTTAACTTTCGCATTTTATTTTTAGATTTGACGTAATATGATCTGGCATAGATGTCGTTTCATATCCGATTCTTCATAGGTTGCTTCGGAAAACACTTGTTTTATGTTGGCATAACGCTAGGGCAATGGAGAGTTCTGTCCGAGTCTGTGGAAAGCAACGGTCAGAATGTATTACCCCAGGTCTGTTTTTCTTGTCTTTCTTTGGTCTTAGGATGCTTCATACATTTCATCTCTTTCATATCCGACAAGCGGTCGTTCCATTTGAAAACCACCCTTAAAAATAATAAGTAGCTTATCGTCATTGACCACCTTAATGGTATCGATGAGCTGCCGGACGACGTTGTTGCTATATTCCGTTATCTCGAAGGGAGCGTTCCGAAGCGCGTTGCAGATATCGTCGATCTGCCGGGTCAGTTCATCCGGGCCGTTTTGCTTTGCCTGGCATTGCTCCAGTGTTTGGCGCAGGGTGCCGATCTCATCCTTAAGCGCCGTGAATTTGCTCTCATAGCTTTCGGAGTCGCCGGTTTTCTGCGCGATGGTCACCAGTTCCATTGTGATACCTTCCAGCTCGCGGATTCTGTTTTCTATGACCAGCGGATTGACGTCGGCATTGCTTTTTTCGGACAGCGTAACCGCCAGATTGGTTTTGAGGATGTCGATGAGTTTATCCCGATTGCTCATCACGGAGTTGATGGCGTGTAAAATCGCTGCATGGAGGGTTTCTTCCTCAATGGTCGGGGATTCTTTACAGTATTTCGTGCCGTGATCCAATCGGCTGATGCATCTCCAGACAATCTTTTTCTTGCCCCGTTTCGACCAGGTTACCCGCTTATAAGGGGTACCGCAGTTCCCGCAGATGAGAAGCTCGGTCAGGGCGTAGCGGCCGCTGTATCGTGACTGCTCAGTCACCGTCTTGTCGGACACTTTGCGCTTTCCCGCACGCCGGGCGATCTCCGCCTGTACCCGCTCGAAGAGATAACGGTCGATGATGGCCTCATGGTGGTTCTGAACCAGATATTTGGGAAGCTCTCCGTTGTTCTTTTTAGTCTTTTTAGTGAGGCAGTTTTCCACATAGGTTTTTTGAAGCAGGGCATCCCCGCAGTATTTTTCGTTGCGGAGCATGTACTGGAGGGCGCCGATGGACCACTGAGACTTGCCTTTCGCCGCGAGGATGCCTTCGGCTTCCAGCATCCGCTTGATATCCGGTACGCTGGCCCCTGCGAGGTAGCTTTCAAAAATCCGGCGTACAATCCCCGCCTGTTTGGAGATTACCTTGGGCTGGTTGTCCTCGCCGCGCTCGTAACCGTAGATCCTCTTATACTGGAAGGTCACCTTGCCGCTTTTGAAGCTCTGACGCTTGCCCCAGCGGATGCTCTGGCTCATGGACTCGCTTTGCGCCTGGGCGAAGCCTGCCAGCATGGTGATGAATACTTCGGTGTCGGTTTTCATGGTGTTGATATTCTCTGTTTCAAAAATGACCGCAATCCCCAACTCCTTAAGTTCACGGACAAAGTTCAGGCAGTCCACTGTGTTTCGGGCGAAGCGGCTAATCGATTTGGTCAGGATCATATCGATTTTGCCCTTCCTACACAGGCGAATCATTTTCATGAATTCAGTACGCTTTTTTACCGATGTTCCTGTGATGCCTTCGTCTGCGAAGATGCCCGCCATCGCCCATTCGGAGTTGGTCATGATTTTCTCGGTGTAATACGCCATCTGCGCCTCGTAGCTGGTGAGCTGTTCTTCCTGATCGGTAGAAACCCTGCAGTATGCCGCGACGCGAAGCTGTCGGGTGACGATATTGTTTTGGAGTGCCAGAGGGTTGGCGGGTATAACGATAATCTGCATTTGTTGCGGTTGTGAAACGCTTTGCGTTGTCAGCATGGCGTGGTACTCCTTTCCGGTTTATTGAGGTGTTGTCCGTTTTTCAGCATCAGGGATACCGTTCCGTCCGGCTGGACGATGACCGCATCCACGGCGCAGTTGAACAGATCCGTGTCGAATGGCATCGATGGATCATGGCTTTCAAATGCCGCCCGCAGCTCCCGCGCCTTTACCGGCAGGAGGCAGCCGGAGCAGATTGCATATTGGGCGGCAGCGCGGGCCATGATCAGGATTTTAACGTATTCCTCATCGCAGTCCGTCTTGTCCAGCTCCCGGTTGATTTCGTTGGTCAGCCTTGTGATTTCAAGGTCGCGGGGGCGGTTATCCATAGTCGGTATTTCAATAATCATGGGGATTGCTACCGCACAGTTCAGCAGGTCGGTGACCTGTCCGGTCAACAGGGTGTCGGTTATTTTAACCCTGGTGGAGCATTCGGGATTTTTACATCTCCATTTTTCTCCGACTCTGCTGTCCAGAATCCTTTCATAATGGCTTCCGCATTCGTCGCAGATTACTTTGCCTTTCAGGGCGGCAACCTCCGGGGCGGTGCGGATATCCTTGCGGGTATATTTGTCTTGTTGGAGCAGGGCGGCCTGATGGAATTCATACTCCGTGACGAGGAAGGGGTATCCGTCCTGTCCGAGGTATTTGCGGTTTTGCAGGATGCGTCCTACCATGTTCTTGTTCCAGCAGGCGGCACCTTCACTGTATGGGCAGCCCATTTTTTCCAGCTCAGCGGCGATCCGGCTGTAGGAGTTACCGGCTAAATATTGGCGGAAGACCATCCTGACCATTTCCGCTTCCAGCTCAAGCAGTGCGATGGCTCCGCAAGTGAGTTGGTATCCGAATGCGATATATCGGTTTTTCATATCAGCGCACCGTCCTTTCGATGGTTTCCGCAAGCTCCAGCCCGTTTATCAGCCTGAATTTCAGCCGTTCTCCGGACTCGGCGGTGACCTGTTCCACAAGGCTATCAAAAAGCGTTTCGTCAAAGTGGCTCAGACGTTCCGGTCCGTCCTCCAGCAGTTCGATCAGTTTCTTGGTGTCGGTGATGGCGCTGTCATCCTCATCCTTTTCCATCAGCCTGTTTTTCTCGGCTTTCAGATTGCGGATCTTTCTGCCCAGCTCGTCGGTTTGGGATATAAAAAGAGCGGAATCAATGATGCCTTTGGACTTCAGTCCGTTCAGCACATGATTCCGCTCCGTGAGTTCCGCAATCTGCCGGTTCAACTCGACCACCTGCAGATTGCTCAGATTTCGATGTCGTTTGAGCGCCTGCAGTTGATCCAGCATGGGGGATAAGATGATGCCATAATTTAATTTCAGCTTGTGGTACATCCGGAAAAACGCCTCGTAGATCTCCGGCTCGGGTATTTGGGGGATTGAGCAGTTGGCTTTGTTGTTGTTGCGGTTATGGCATACCCAATACGTTTTCCCGCCGCAGACCTTCCTTTTGAACGCCGAGCCGCACTCTCCGCAGAAAATCCTTTTGCTCAGCGGATATGCCGAGCGTTTCGCCATGGATGGCAGAAACCTGCTTTGGTTCAGTTCCCGCGCCCGTTCAAAAATATCGCGGGTAATGATGGCGGGGTGCGAATATTTTATGTAGTATTTGTCCTTTTCGCCATTGTTGCGCTTTTTTTGAAACGGCAGGACGTCGGTGGTATACCGCTTTTGCAGGAGTGCGTCACCCATGTACCGCTCATTTTTCAGGATATAGTCGACGGTGTTGTACCGCCATCTGGATTTTCCGTCCCTTGTGGAAAGACCCCGCTCGGTCAGCTCGCCGGCAATCTCATCCTTACTCCTGCCGCCCAAGTAGCTGTCGAAGATGTAGCGGACGATTTCAGCTTCCCGCTCGTCGATCCGGAGGACCCCGTCGATCAGGCGATATCCAAAGGGCGCTTTGCAGGTGATGAACTTTCCGCTTTTCATCCGGTGTTGGTAGCTCCAGTGCATGTTGGTAGATATGGTCATGGATTCCTGCTGGGCGTTTCCTGAGAAAAAAGTCAGGAGCATCTCGTCGGTGATTTCAGCGGTGTCGAGGTGCTCCTTTTCAAAGTGGATGGTCACGCCGATAGCTTTCAGTTCACGGATGATTTGCAGGCATTCCCTGGTATTGCGGGAAAAGCGGGAAATGGACTTGGTCAGGATGCGGTCGATTTTACCCTTGCGGCAGTCGCGGATCATCCGCATAAAATCATCCCGTTTGTCCATCCGCAGTCCTGTGATGCCCTCGTCAGCGTAAATGTCGACAAACTCCCCTTCCTCGTTTTCACTGATGAGTGCGGTGTAATAGCTCACCTGCGCCGCGAAGGAGTTTAGCTGGTCATCGGAGTCGCTGCTGACACGGGCGTAAGCCGCGGTGCGGAGCTTGCTGCTTCTTACCTGCACAATCGGGTCGATGACGATAACCTGCGGGGTTGCCGGTTTGAGCGTTCTCGTGGACGTTCCGGCAACGATATTTTGGCTTGTTATCACGGCTTTTCGCCTCCTTTCTTTGTTTGTCAACAACAGACACTACCACACAATCGTTTCAATAGCTATCCCCAAAACCACTAAACAATCAGAATAGATACCCCAAGCTGTCCGGCAATGCGCGCGGCGGTTTTCCTGCTGTCCTCGGCGGTGATTTTGCCGATGGAAACAAGCCAGTTCAGGGCATTCACGATGGCGATATAGTCGGCTTTTGCGGTAATTTTATCAGCGGTTTCTTTCATACCGGCACCTCCTATTCCAGATTCATGACGTTATATCCGTCGTAAAGCTCTGTAAGCTGGGGAATCCGGATCTCACCCTCCAGCGGAGAGTATATCCGTATGCCAAGCTGGTCGAAGACTCTGAGAAGCTCCAGCGTTTTGACGGTGTCGCGTCCTAAGCGGTCGAGTTTTTTGATCAGCAGCACATCAAATTCACCGTCTGCGGCGGCCTTCATGACTTCCTTCAGGCCGGTGCGCTCAAAATCCAGGCCGCTGCCGATATCCTCGGAAGATCCGACAACCTCGAAGCCCATCTGCTCGGCGTAATCCACAAGTTCTTTTTTCTGCCCTTTAAGCCGGCCGTGGGTATCCTCCGGAGCGTCGATCCGGCCGTAGGTCCAGGCACGATTTTTCTGTTCCATATTCTAAAACCTCCATTTTCTGAATTTGTTTAATCTCACATGGACGCGGCAGGATATAATATCCCTGCCGCGTAGTATCTGAGATCAAAAATGATCCGTTTGTTCTTCATTTGATAACAGTTGCCGTGCTTCTATTCGACACTACTTCCCGAAGCGCAGAAAGCCTTGCGGCTTCTCAGGGCGGCAGCATAAACGGCTTGTGGTCAATAAGCCTCATAGGAATCTCACCTCTCCCAGGATCTCTGCGAGCCGCCCCCATTGCGTGCGTCTGTGGCTGGGCGGAAGTAGCTTTAACACTGTCCATTTCATTGCGATACGGTCCACCACGGACCGTTTTATGACCGGACGTTCTCGCTCGTCACCTTCGATGCCATCGGTTCGACGGATGTCTGTTACCCATCCGCAGGCAGTCTTGGCGCGCCCGTCAATGTCGCTGCCGCTTTTCACGGCCGGACAGATCATGTATTTATGCTGCCGGATATGAAATTTTCAAGGAGCGGAAGGGAGAATAGAAAAACCCCTTCACTAACTTCCACGTTGAGCGAGGGGGTTGGACGGAAAAATATTTACTTATCCAGAAGTTTTTTTAGCTTGTCAAGAATTTTAACCTTTCTGTCGTGCAGGGTCATCCTTGGAATACCTGTCTCCCTTGATAACTGATGCTCACTTATGCCCTTGAAATATAGCCTTGTAATCAGCTCCTGTTCCTCCTGAGTAAGCAACTTCAGGCAGTTGAGCATTTTTTCGATCATCACTGCTTTAATAGCTGCATCCTCCACGCTTTCTGTCTCAGCGGCGAATTGGCGGTTTTCCTCCAGAAGCCTTTCATAGGAGTCCTCACGGCTTGAAAGGTATGTAACGGTTTTCTTCGCATAGTCGATCCGATAATGCTCCACCTTCAAATCGTACTGAAGGTATTCCATCTTTCGGTCGCTTTTCTCCAATACTTCAGCTATTTCATCGCTTAAACCGGGATATTTCTTTCGATAATTCGTTTTTTCATAATAATTTGCCATAGGGCTTGTCCTCCATTTCGTGATTGATGAAATCTCAAAATGAAGAACAAGCGGCGGGGAACGGCACTTGACGCAATTCTCCTTTATATGACAAAAAACGCCCATTCGGGTATATCCCAAATGAGCGTTTAAGAATTCGCATATCCTATTTCCAAGTTCTGACAGTTCTACTGATTGGCCGCAATACGCCTGCAACGAAAAAACGCTTTTTTTAGCCGTTTAATGTTTTCCGCAGCGAATAAAGTGTTGTCGGCTTTATTACGCCAAGCCGCTGTTTAACAGCAGCCAGTAAAATATTACGGCATGACGATAGATCATAAAGAAACCTCCAAACCTGTGGGCCTGGAGGGAAAGATTAATTAGGCATAAAAATTTTCCCGCCAAACTCACGTTTTTTTTATTTGGCGGGTTTCGCTCTATTCATTTGCAATTCATACACACAGCAAAATTAACACATACTCCATAAGTAAGCTCTAATAGTTCCTGTATATGCGGCTCTGTAGTATCGTTTCAAAATCTTAACAAGAACTGTAGACTGTTATTGGAGGTGAACCAATGGAACCTAATAATTTAGACAAACTCGGACATATACTGAAGTCTGCCCGAAAGGATAAAGGGCTCACACGAGAGCAACTAGCAGAAATAATAAGCATAACACCTCGCTATCTGATGTCTATTGAGAATGAAAACAAAAAGCCCAGTTACGATGTTTTATTCCGGCTTGTCCGGGAATTAGGCATATCTGCAGACAAAATCTTTTATCCCGAAAATCCGCACGAGGATAACAAATTCGAGCAGCTTATCCGGTTATTACACCATTGCGATGACCGTGAGCTTAATATCGTAACTGCCACAATTAAAGCTTTATTGGAAAACAAATAACTGCACGATTTTATGGAAAAAACCTGCCACAAAAATGGGCAGGTTTTTAGCATACAACAGTTTCTGCAACCAGGCTGTCATAGCGTTTTCACTCACCGTAGACCCTGTGGCTTTGCGTCCCTGTCTTTCGACAGGTTTGCCCTTAGCTCTATTCATTTGTGCTTTGTTTTATTGTCCTATCTTTACTATTTTAATCATATAACGTCTTGTCATTAATCCGGAATCATTTGCAGAAACAATATCAGCCTCTTTTGCATCCGGCTGTTTGCATAAGTACCACCCTTGCTATCAAAACAATAGTTTTTGCCGTTGTTCGTCTGCCAGCCTATCAGGACTTTGCCGTCTTTGTAGCACATCCATTGCTCGGAATCGTTCTTTGCTAAGTTCTCTGCGGTGACGTGGTCAATGGTCAGCTTAATATAACAGTGGAGCGTTGCTGCAGCCTCGGCGAGGGTGGCTGTAGTCTTCGGTGTTTATGGTAAAATAGCCGTTGAATCACAATGTCAAACTTCATGATTGCTTAACTTTCTTCTCTGTTAACTTTTATTAAATCATAAATATGTTATTTCTTGACAATGATCTTTTCTAACTATTATATTACTTGATAAAATATGTTTTGGCAAGTACGCACTATTATGTATTATAGTACCCCATTTGTATGATAGTACCTAAATATATACTATAAGTGATATTATAGAGGTTGAAACCGGACATGTACTAATAATCAGCGAGGGAATGGAGAGCATGATTTCAGTATATTATCAAAATTAATTTTATTAGCATATTTTTCAAAAATTCGTTTTCTGTAGAATTAATTTTTTGTTTCTGCTATAATAATATCTGTAGAGCTATATTTTATAAGTATATCCTTTTATATATGATAGTGCTTAAACGGATACTATGAATATACCCGATCTAAAAAATTCGAGGAGTTGTTGTTATGATTAAGAAAAGTAATAAGGAATACAAATATTCAATGGAAGTAACACTTGATTTAATCGGTGGAAGATGGAAATCATTAATTTTATGGCATTTAGAAGGAAAGACCTTGCGGTTTAGTGAATTGAGAAAGCTTGTGCCGCAAGCTACACAGAAAATGTTGACGCAACAATTAAGGGATTTGGAGGAAGATGGACTTATAATTAGAAAAGTATATGCTGAGGTGCCTCCAAAAGTGGAGTATTCTCTTTCAGATTTGGGGAAAAGCGTACATCCGTTGCTGGAGTCAATGTGCTCGTGGGGAAAAGAATATCTAAACATTCCGGAGAATAGTACCAAATCAACTCCATAAATTAATCTAAGTATCCACGTTAACATGCTCGATTTTGCTTTTATGCATTCCCTTTACTTGAGTGGTGAGCACAACCTGCTTGTTTTGATTTATAACAGTAATTTTCAAGGTTATTATGCCCCGCCCTCCTTTCGAGGTTGGATTCATTTTCACAACTTCTATATCACCTTTTAGCTCATCGTTTGCTCGCACCGGTGCTGTCCAATTTAAAAAATCAATGCCTATTCCGCCGATGGCTTCTGTGCCAAATTTATTTAAGCGGATCCATTGCCCCCATACAATACTCAATGTATGAAGCCCGGATGCGATAATACCTCCAAAATAACTGTGTTCCGCATAGTCTGGATCAATATGTATAGGTTGAGGGTCATATTTTTTAGAAAATTCATATATTTCTTCCTCGGTTATTATAACAGGGTTGGTCTGGAAACGTTGACCGATATGAAAATCCTCAAAGTACATTAAATCATCCTCCGATATCAAAAGCAGCATATGTTTTTCTTCAAAGATAAAATCCTTCTATGCTAATAAAGCAAAGGGAGCAAAACTTCTCCACGTAAAATGTGAGTTTTACTCTCTCTACATTACATATCTCGGATTAACTTATAGTTCACAGGATTCCTTTGGTTTCGAAAACCTGTCCGGATACTTTCAATTGCTTTTTGTGCCCACTTTGAATCCTTGTATACAGCCCTGCCCACTCCAATAAGGTCAGCTTTACCATCGGCCAGCAACTGCTCGGCGGCTCGTGCTTCAGTAATTCCACCGGTAAGGATCACAGGTATGGAGACAACTTGTTTAATCGCTTCGCTAATCGGAGCAAAATAACCTTGGCCATAAATACCCGGTATACTATATCCGCAGAAACCACCGGATATATCAAGCGCGTCTACTCCGGCTTTTTCAAATTCCTGTGCTGCGATTTGACTGTCTTCAACAGTCGTCCCTCCTGCGGTAAAGTCTGAGGCACCCAACCGCAGGAGAATTGGGAAATCATTACCCACAGCCGCACGGATAGATTCTATAACTTGAAGGTGTAGGTGAATACGATTGCGAATATCTCCGCCATAATCGTCTCTGCGCTTGTTGGTGAGCGGCGAGAGAAATTGATTTAGAAGGTATCCATGAGCGGAATGAATTTCTACTCCGTCAAACCCGGCATTTTTAACACGATAGGCAGCGGCATGAAACGCTTGAACAATAGCATCAATCTCTTCACGGGTAAGCTCGCGTGGGATTCCCCCTTTACGTGGATTGGGCACTGCTGACGGCCCCAGAGGCATTGATCCGATAATTTCTTTATCTGCAGCACTTCCGGCATGGTTAATTTGCATAATGCACTTAGTGCCGTTTCGGTGAACAATGTCTGCCAAGTGCTTCAGCCGTTCGGTCACACAATCATCTGAAATGGAAAGCTGATTTTTACTGGCCTTTCCTTCTGCTTGAATGTAACTGTGTTCGACAATTATAAGGGATAGATATGCGCCTTTGGATCTTTCTGCATAGTGATCAAGGATTTCCCGGCTTACCCTTCCATCTGCCTCAGCTTTTGAAGTAGCCATGGGTGGCATGATCAAGCGGTTGGAAAGCATCAATGACTTTATTTGTAGCGGTTCTAGCAATAGTGCCATAAAAGCAATCTCCATTTAAATGAATATAGAAAATTTTTATCAAGAAATATTTTTTTGCCGGGCGAATCTTACTCCCATTTCATAGGCCTTCTGGCAATCCTTCGGGAATTCATCCTTTCGTCTTTTGGCTTTTTCTTCTCCATTAAAGCTTGTTACAACATACTTGGAATAATCGTCAAATTGATAAGTATCGGTGACAAACAATGATTCGTTTGCTCCAAAAATATTCTTCATCGCCTGCTCTGCATATTCAAGATGCTGCTTATAACCTATCTCTATAGCCTGAGTCTGATTTACATTCATCGTGTAAATAAAACCCGTTGACATTCTTTTTTTGAAAAGAGAGGAATAGTTCGCATCATACACAAGATACTGAAACAGCAATCGTTCCAGGAAAGATTTCAACACTCCGGTAACTGCTCCAAAGTAGATAGGTGAACCAATAATCAAGGCGTCAGCTTCTTCAACCTTTCGGAGAACCGGCGTCAAATCATCGTTCATAGCACACTTGCCATAGCTTTTACCATCTTTCAATTTACAGGCAAAGCAGCTTGTACAACCTTTATAATTTATATCGTATAAATGTATAAGCTCTGCCTCAGCTCCCTGTGAAGCTGCACCTTCAAGCGCGTGTTTCAGCAGAGTGGAAGTATTCCAATTTTTTCTGGGACTTCCGTTAAAAGCTATCACTTTCATAATACAACCTCTTTTTCAAATGAGTATTTTATCGCAGTACTTAATGCTGCGAAAAAGCATTCAAAACTTAATCTCCAAACCTGTCCCAAAAAACAATCTTTTCAACGCTTTTACGTTTTTTGGTACCATCCTGATTATTTCCAAAGTTAGCATGTTCTTTTGATAGTTCACTTTCATATTGACCTAGCCCGACAGATGAATAACCAATGTGCAATATGGCTATTGGTTCTATATGATCAGGGATGTCCAATGCCTTTCTGCACGCCTGAGGGTCAAAATCACCTATCCAGCATGTGCCTAACCCTAATTCCGCCGCTTGCAAAGTCATATGATCAGCTGCAATAGCAATATCAAGATCGCAATAGTCTTTTCCATCCAGCTTGCGATGCCAGGATTTTTGGTGATCACCGCATATAACAATGAAAGCAGGAACATCTTTAGAATTATTAAAATTAAATTTGGAATATGATCCTGCAATCCTTTCTTTCGTTTCCTTGTCTCTTACAACGATAAAATACCATGGTTGAAAATTAGCTGCTGAAGGAGCTATTCGGCCCGCTTCAAGGACTAATTGCAGCTTTTCATCTTCAATAGGCCTATTGCTATATTTCCTAACAGATATTCTTTTCTTGGCTAAGTCTAAAAATGTCATTTAATTCCCTCCCAAAATGTTTATTTATTTATGCAGTAAGAACTTACTATTGCAATAATACTCTTTTATATTCAATAATGCAAGTACGCACCTTTTTGTATTATAGTATCTAATTTGATACCACGTGATTTTTCTGCTATAACTAAGATCTATACTTTCGCACTTTTTTAGATTTTTTCCATATTGGAAAATTGGAAGCAATTTGTGCTACAAAATGAATTTGACTTGTGGTGGCCTTTGTATAAAATTGCAGACGAAAAGGAAATGATAAAAAAACTTAACCACCCATTAGAGGGAGAATTTTCTTTTGAACATACCAGTTATATTGTTTCAAATGATACTGATTTAAAAATGTTTGTCGATACCCCTCTATCCGGTACAGATACAAAGGAAAAAATGAAAAAACTAATATTGCTGCAAGAGAATGAGAAGCAAATTTAAAGGCAGTGAAATATATAGGAATTTTTATCAAGCATGTCCTATCTCAAAATCACTATGCACTTATAAACTGGCTTTGGCCTGCTTTGGTAGGAGGCGCACGAGTAGTTGCAGTTTCTTCGTCCGGTCATCACAACTCGAAAATACGATGGAGTGATGTACAATTTGAGCGTGGTTATGATAAGTGGCTTGCATATGGACAGTCAAAAACAGCCGTTGCTCTATTTGCAACTTATCTTGATATTCTTGGAAAAAAAGTTGGAGTAAGAGCTTATTCACTAGATCCCGGTAAGATTTTCACACCACTTCAACGATATCTTAGTCAAGAAGAAATGATTGCAGAAGGATGGCTTGATTCAAATGGTTTGCCAGCAGACCCTACATTTAAAACTCCTCAACAGGGAGCCTCAACACAGCTTTGGGCCGCGACATCTCCACAGTTAGAGGACATGGGTGGCGTATATTGTGAAGATTGTAATATTGCTTCAATTACTACAAGTGGTGAATATGGAGTACGGGACTATGCAATTGATCCAGAACAAGCAGAGCGTCTTTGGAATTTATCTGCTCAACTTACAGGTATTGATCTTATCAGTCATTATTGATTATGCTTTTTACGATAGCAAGACAAATTCATGGGGACACTTTGCAGTGTTCCCCGTCTTTCATGTTTTCAAGATTACGCAAAACGGCAAGCAGGGCAGCCATAGGAACTCACACGCTCACATTAATCCGTATGGAATTTTTGAACTTAATATGGATAAAAGAATTCCCATTGAAAACATCCAATAATCACCGTTTGCTTTTCAGTATATGACGCGGATGCTACCACTGGGCGTTCTGAAAGGGGTTGTTTCCTCATTTTGATTGTTGCACTTTTTTTACACAATTCGACCGTACCCCATCTTGTTGAGCCACATTTTACTCAAACACTATCAGGTTGAGGCAAAGAATTTATTACAGCATTTTGAGACCCGGAAGTGTCCACCCGCTTTGTCCATTCATTCGCAGAAAAAAATTGCCGTATAGATAATATCCATAAACCATCCGTCCAGTTTTGTAAACCTGCTGCTCATATATTTTCTAAGTAAACTTTTCTCTGAATGTATAGAAAGATTGTTGTTCTTTTTCTGTCGTTATATATTCTTAGAGTGAGAGGTTCACCTTAACGGTTCACCATGAACCCTTCCATGGTCCATGTAAAGGACAGACCATCCCCTTGGCTGAGGAAGGTCATTTTAAATGCGATCAGCTTGAATCCGGCTGCTGAATATAATACAGATTACTGCTCTTGCCGCCGTTTTCCCGCCACCGCTGCTCCTTGCGCAGACGACCGCCTTGTTCAAGGTCGGCTATGGCGCGCTTGACCGTGCTGCGGGACAGCTTCAGCTCTCTGGCGATGGTACCAATCGCAGGGAAGCATTTACCGTCCTTGTCGGCATGGTCACGCAGGTACATATAGACAGATCTCGCCCGGTGCGGCAGCTCGGAGGTATAAACGGATGTAAAATAACCCACGACATCATCTCCTTTCGGGTTCCTTCGGTTGTACGAACTGTTCAAAGGTCATTGACTGTGTCGATTGTACAGGCGTATGCACCGGACCGCTCGGCACAGCCGCTTCTGTTTCCGCTTCCTCTGGCACCTCCACACAGGCGGCATGGCGCCGGATGATTTCCTCCTCCACCTTGCGCCTGTCGGCATATTCCACCTGTCTTGCCGACTGCTCGGCAATCTCATACGGCTTGCCGAAGATGATACCCCATTCCTTGAACAGCTTCAGCCTGGTACGCATGGGATAGGCACCGGTCTTTGTAACGATAAAGCGGCCTTTGGGCATGGATTTGAGTTCGTCGGGCGTCATCAGCGGCCGCTCGATCATCTGCAGGCTCTGCGACGGATCATTTTTGCCCCGGCTCACCGAACCACTCATGACGGTCTTTGTTCCCATGGCCTTCGACAAAATCTGCGCCGACTCGCTGTTGGGAGCAAAGCCGCCGAACACCGTGTCCTGGCAGTTGTCGATGATGATGGCGGAACCCTCTCTGCCATAGTTTTTCTCCAGCTGAGCGAAGGATTGTATGATCGCTACTATTGACACCCGACGCGAGCGCGAGGCACTGAACATCATCTCAGCCGACTCAATTTTCGGGATGGTCCCGATCTCGTCGAGGAACATCATCACGCGGTTGGGAAGCTTGCCGCCATGCTCGTCGGCCACCGACAGGATCTCGCGGTAGAGCTGCTGGACGATCAGGCTGATGATGAAATATTTTGTGTTATCTTCCTCCGGCATGACGAGGAAAATGGCGCTTTTTTTGGTGCAGAACCTTTCCGCGTCGATTGCCGTGTCAAAGCACAGTATCTGCTCCAGCTCGGAATCCAGAAAAGCGTTGAGCCGTGAGAGCGCCGTGGAGAGGACGCTCTGCATAGCCTGCTCCGCCGAGTTGAGTGCCGCTCCCGCGAACCATTTTGTCTTATGCTCGTCCGGCAGATGGGCAAGGAGCAGCTGAAACAATGTCCTGCCCTTGACGCCGCTGGGCGCCAGCAGATCCTGTATGAGCTTGAACACCGACACGATGTGCCGCTGCTTCGGCTCACAGTATTCGGCGATGAGCAGAATCACGGACGTCAGGAGGCCCTCAGCGGCGTCATAGAAGAAGGCGTTTTGTCCGGCCATCGCCGTATCGAAGCCTCCGGAGGAGATGATGGTCTTGGCGGTGATCTTGGCGTACTTCTCCGCTCTGGCCTTATTCGCAAGGTTCTGAGGGTTTTTCAGATACGCGTCCATATACCTGTTGACCAGATAGAGCAGATTATTTCCGTCCGAGCGGGTAGGGTTTCTCAGATCGATGACCGCCACGTCGTATCCGTAGCAGTCCCTGGCGATCCCGGCGTAGTTGCGGTAGAGGTCGCCCTTGGTGTCGGTGCAGAGCCAGCTCATGCCGCTCGCACAGGCGTATTCCAAGTTCGGATAAAGGAAGTTGGCGGTCTTGCCGACGCCGGCCGCGCCGATCATCAGGCAGTGGATATCGTCATCGTCCACCAGCGCGTAACCGTGGGGAGCGGTATTGTCAAACAGCGACGCTTTCCTCCAGCCGACGATGAGGCCCTGCGCTTCCGGAAGGCTTTCACCCTTTCGCCACTTCTCCGGCTCATAGGCAACCTCAGTATATGTCTTTTTTATCTCATGCTTGGTCGCCCAGCGTGCCGTGCCGTGCTGGCCGTCGCCGACCGTTTTGGACTTGATTCCGTTCAGGGTATAGTAATGCGCTATAAGGGATAACAAACCGATCACACCGGACATGGTCAGCCCGGCAGCGGTTAAAATGATGATTTGGGATGTCTGCAACGCGCTCCCTCCTTTACATGGTCATAGAAAAATTTGCGGTCTGCTCCTGTGCCGGAAGCATCGACGGCAGCTCCTGTTCAACAAACATCATGGTTTTTACGCAGTCGAGCGCAAGGCGCTGATAGGAGGACAGGAGCTTTTCCTTATCTGCCTGTGTGCGGATGCCCGATACGTGAAGCTGGCGGCTGACATCCGATATATCCTGGCGTATCTGTTCCGCCTTGGTGCGGAGCCAGCCCCTATCCTCATGAGGGCGATAGCTGTCCTGCAGCTTTTGAAGGAGCCGCTCTGTTGCCACAGGGTGTTCCATCTGACGAAGCTGCCTCTGCATGGCAATAAGCGAGCCGGCCGCCATACACTGCAGGCATTCCAGAACAGCATCCGCGTTCTCCGCCGCCGACTTACCGGAGGTCAAAAACGGCTCCACCGCCTCGGCGCACTCTCTGAGAAAGAAGTCGATATCCTTATTCGTTTCAAGGGCTTTGCACAAATCGTGCAGCTCTCCGACAACCTTCGGCAGAAGCGTGAGTTTTAGATGCTCCTGTGCCGGAATCGGATTGACGCCGTTTCTGGCTTTCAGATCCTCGTTCCAGTCCTTGTACTGAGATTGCATTATGGAAATATCCGCATAGCCCCTTTCCGACAGGATATCCTTCAGCCGTCCCGTGGCTTCGATGCCAGCCTCGTCATGGTCCAGGCACAGCACGACGCTTTTTAGGTGAGGGTTCAGCTCCAGCTGGCGGAGCATGGCGTGTTCCGACACACCGTCCAGCGTGACGTAGCTGTGCCGCTGCCAGTCCTTCCGGTTCAGCGTGATGAAGGACAGCATATCCACCGGTGCCTCGAACACAAAGAGGACGCCGCTCTCACCGATCCAGTGGAAGCTGTATTTCGGATCGCTGCCCTCCACGTTTCCTTTGTAGGGTTCACCCTGAGTGTAGGTGCCGCGCTTGTGAGCGTGACGGGCGACGCCTTTTTCATCCAGCCCCACGAACACCGCGTTGTGGTATTCCTTGTCCTCATAGATCTGCTTGTGGTGCGCGAAGTGAGTCAGCACGTCGCGGTCAATGAACCGCTGCTTGATCAGGTACGCGAATACCCGGCGCATATCATGATTGGCTTCCGGAAGGGCGAATTCCTTGCGGGGTGCCGGGACGCTCTTGACGGTCTGATTCCATTCCACGCCGCAGTCCTCTCCGAGCAGGTAATTCATCGCTTCGGGAAAGCTCATGTCAAAGAACTGCTGAACGAAGTCGATGGCGTGGCCGCCTTCCTTGCGGGAATGACGGAACCACTGATTGCCGCGCACGGTCACGCTGTCATGACGCTTCCACCGCCACTCGCGGCCGGAGCGGATGAGCCGCTCCCCCTGGCGCTGGAGGAAGTCTACCAGGTCGACAGAGTTTGCCTGCTGCTTCTGCTCGTCTGTAAAATGAATGTATGCCATACCGTAAACCCTCCTTTGTCAGCGCTTTCGCTTACCGCACCGGCGAAAAAAGGCCACCCGCTTGTGAGCGGATGGAATGAAGGATGCAGATTGAGTTTTTCGGGAAGCGGTTTTTTTCTGTAGATATTTTGGTTGAGGCTTTTGCATGAAAATCCTCCTTTGCTAATAGGTTGTTTGCCTGAGCTCGTGATCGTCCGGAGCGTGACCCTGGGCGATCTTCTTCTCGCGTATCCTGCGCCGAAGCTTGCTGTCGACCTGCATGGCAGGGCCGCCGGAGAGCCTTTTCTGTTCGTCGCGGAAGATCCGGCTTAAGTGATGCATGAGCCTTGTCGCCGCCAGGATGAGAGACGGATCACTAAAGGCATCGGGATGGTCGAGGAAAAACCGCGCGTAAATGTTGCCCTGTTCAGCGGACAGGGTAAACCAGCGCATGGCGGCTTCCACGTCCTTGGATACATCCTCTCCCAACAGATAGAGCTTTCCGAGCTGATACATAGCGAATGAATTGTTCTGTTCCGCCGCTTTTGTGAACAGTTCTACCGCTTTTGCGATGTCTTTTTCCACATGCTCTCCGTCGCGGTAGAGCTTGCCCAGGGTATACTGTGCCATGCTGTTGCCGTTATCCGCAGCCTTGGTCAGCCACAGGACAGCCTTTTCCGGATTTCTGTATCCGCTGTTCTCGTCGAGATATACCTTGCCCAGCATATACTGCGCATGGACGTTGCCGAGCCGGGCGGCCTTTTCAAAGTACCCGATGGCAGCTTCCACATCCTTTTTCGTTCCGGTTCCGGTATAGAGCATCTGTCCGAGACGGTATTGGAGCTTATCGTCATGGCTTTTTTCCTCCAGACGTTTGAAGCCGTAAAAGGCTTCCTCAAAATTCAGCTCCGCTTCCTCGGCGTTCTTCTCCGTGCCGATACCGTCCCTGTACATCTTCGCCAGCTCGTAATTGGCGTAGGGAACATGCTGGGCGGCGGATTTACCGTAGAGCCGGAACGCCGTTTCGTAACTCTGCTCCACGCCCTGCCCCCGGTAATACAGAACGGCGAGAGAATATTGGGCGTACTTGTGGTTTCGGGAAGCCGCCATTTCAAACCATCCGGCCGCTTCCTCATAGTCCCGCTCCGTTCCGAGACCCGCCGCGTGCATTTTGCCGATGCGGTATTCCACATACCGGCTTTTCCTGTGCACTTCGATATCCATAAACGCGGAGAGCGCTTTTTCGTACCAGCCAAATGCGGTGTCCGCGTCCATATCGACGCCAAGCCCGTCGGTATACATCCTTCCGAGATCGTGCATGGCAAGAGCGTTACCGCCTTCGGCTTCTTCCAGGAACAAACGGAGAGCCTGCTCAAAGTCCGGCTCCAGTTCATCGCTGCCGTAGAGGAAGTCGCGGGCCTCCTTATAACGGTCACTCCACTTGATATGCGACCTGCCGGATTCGGCCTCATCGGAATCCGGACGGGATGCATCCTCCGGAGCAGAAGAAGGTATGTCTTCACCGTCCTCCGGCGCTTCATCCATGGCCGTCTGGTATTCATCCTCCGGCAGAATGGTATCGGGAGTTTCATGTAAATCCTCCGCCGACTCGTCGCCCTCGAAGGTGAAATGGTGACTGCCGATATTCACGGCTTCCGTAATCACCATATTTTTTATGTGCTTAAATTCCTTTTGCCGTGAGAGCGGAACGGAATCGGGGAGCTTATCCATATATGTGCGCAGGACTTCGTTTCGAAGCTCCTGCCATTTTGCATAGGCTTCCGCCACCCGCACATCCTTCGCCAGTTCATCAACGATCTGATCCACGATGGCTTTCAGGGGAGCTTTGAGATATCCGTATTGTTTTTTGCCGGAGGTGTGCTTCAGGCGCTCCGCCAGATGTGAGAGCAGAGACTCAATGGTTTCACTCTCATAAACGCCGCCGTTCATCCTGCCGGTGATTTCTTTAAGGGCTTCACAGCTTTTCTCGGCAAGCATATTTCGCTGTGATGTCTGCTCTGTATAAATTTGAATGAGATCCTGCTGAAAAATCTCCCTCGCCAGACTGCTCCGCATTTTTTCGATAGCCGGCTTGGTGACATACCCCTCACGGGGATTCTCCGAATACACCAGCATGTGACAATGCGGATGATGCCCCTCGTTATGAAAGGCGGCATACCAGCGCAGGTTTTCCGGAGCGATCTTCATCTGCTCGGCAAAGATATTCCGCTGCTTGCGGATGAGCACCATCCAAGCCGCGGCGTTATCATAACCCAGCCGGGTGGCATCCTCCCGCCGCAGGGATATGATAGGCGTCCACACGTTTCCGGTGTGCGTGCCGACCTCCGACATCACCTTTGACAATACCAGCCGAGCATCCTCATCGGAGAACAGGCCGTGCGTCCTAAGTTTTTCGGCACGGGGGCGTGTTGCGATGTAATTTACATAGACCTCCTGATGCGACAGCTGGTCCATGTTCTGATCCAACGCCGCGCTGATGAATTCCGAAGCGTTTTCTACGGTGGGCTGATTAACATAGTCCTCGTATTCAAATAGATCTGTGGTATCCGGAAACTGAGCGAGGATATCCGCGATGAGCTGCTCCTGTTTTTCTGTGGCAGGTCGTTCGCGGAAGGCGGGAGAGATTATCTCAACGCCATCCCGCGTCGCGACATACTCCACCAGGTTCTCAGCATGCACCGTAGCGTTTTTAATGTACCTGCATTTGAATATGATTCTCGGCATGGCTATTTACTCTTGTCCAGTTTCGCTTTCGCCACGTCCTCAAAGGTCACCGCGCCCACGGACCTTTTTACGTCCTCGACGCATTTGCCGCGCAGTGTATGAAGGGAGGCGGGATTGTAGTCCGCATTAAACGCCACGATATTCATCATCATGGACATCTCTACCGCCAGCTTGAAGATGAGACGTGCCATGCGGTTCTCGAGGCTGTCTATCATTCCGGTCATGGCTGAGGTGATGGCGGCCGGCAGGAAGCGTATGCCTTCCTCCGCCGAGATATATCCGGTGTAGAACTTGATGGCCTTTTCAATGAATTCGCTCTGGCTCTGGCAGTTGTCCTTTTTGTACCAGTCCTTCACCAGCTTTCGGGTTTCCGGGTAAAGCCACAGGGCAAATTTGTTTTTAAGCTTGTTTTCTTCTGGCATGCTGCTACCTCCAATCGTGATAAAAGGAGCCGCAACCCCGGTCGCAGCCCCTATGAAAATCCTTTATTTGCGTCTTTTTTGGGACTTGATTTTGTTCAACAACCCCGATGCCGACTCCAAGGGGCATTTTCTGACCCCAGTGAAAAACGTCCTTCGACCCGCATTGCGGGGCGATGTGAGCCGGAGCGGGGAAGCGCCGCGACCCCGCTCCTTTAACCCGCATGGTTTTCGACCCCTCGGTTCACCCCTAAGTCGGCAATATATGAGGCTCTGTCCGGAGGATGGCTTTTGTTCTCTCCAAGCTCTGCCACAAAGCCCTGACACGGGGCGTTATCCTGTCCATGGGGGTTACGATGCCACCCCCCGCCGCCAAAAGCCGACACAGGGGCACACAGGCGGTGACACGCGCGCCACTGTCTGGCTATTCACCGCTGCCCGCAGAATGGTTCTGCGGCCTTGTGAGAACCGCCGGTCTGGAGGGGCGTCTGGTCGCTTCCGGCTCATCCTGCTCACGGTTCTCAATATAATCCCTGACGGGAGCGGGAACGTGCTTTTCGTAGAGCTTCTGCATGAAATCCTCCAGCTCACTCTGGAACTCCGTGTCCTTTTTGGCCATGTACTGGCGGATGGCGCCGAGCTTTTCCGCGTCATAGCTGATCTGAACGGTTGCTTTCTTCATATGAAACCTCTCCTTTGCAATAAAATTCGGGGACTTACATGCTCATAGTCATGCCTTGGTTTTCTTCCTCGACGGGTGCTTCCGGCTCGGTCTGAGTTTCTGGAGCGGGCGGCGTATCGGGCGCGGCCTGCTCACGCTGACGGCGGGAAGGGCGGGACTGACGCTCTCTCGGAGCTGGAGCCTGATTCTCTTCTGGAGCAGAAGCCTGCTGTGACTCTGCCGTCTGTTCCTGGTTCTGTTCCGGTTCAATCCGGCTTTCAACATACTCACGGACGTTCTGAGGTACAAACTTTTCATAGGTTTTGTCCAGGTAATCCTGCAGTTCCTTTTCTACGGTCTGCTGCTTCTTGTCCATGAAAAAACGGAGGGCATCCAGCCTCTCCGAAGGGAAAGGGAACTTTAATTCGGTTGTGCTCATTTTCGTTTTCCTCCTATAAATTCATTTGCATGGCGGGCGGTTCCTGCTCTTGCTCCGGCTCTGGTATCTTGCTTTCGTTAAGGTTTGGGCAGTAATCCAGGTAGAACACCATGTCAAACCCGTCCTCCATCGGCTCGATCTCCGCCAACTCCGGCCTCGTTTCGAGGATTTTCTGGAGCATGGAGCCGACGCCGTTGTCGGGTGAAACGGGAACATGATATCGCTCCTGTAGCTCATCAAAGTAAATTATCCACGACCCGCTTGAAGTGTTTTGCGTGCCCTCTTTTATGATTTGGTCGGTCAGATTGTTAAGGCGAGCGTTCACAAATTCACGCGCCCCCGGCATGAAGCTGGAGTATCTGGCGTAGCTGTATCCCTCCGCTTCAATCAGGACGCCGTCCGAACAGCCTTCGCCCAGCACCAGCAGGCAATGATATATTCCGTTTTCATCACGTCCCATAAGACCGGTATTCTCAGCGATGAAGGGCATGTCACGGAGGGGAGCCGTCTTGAAATGTTCGTATTCGGATTCGGGAAGCTCAACGATTTTTTCGATTACGCAGTCTGATGCAGGGTAACCGCTGACCTTCCGTTCAAGGATTGCTTTTAAATTCAGCATGATTTTCACTCTCCTGTATTGTAGTTGATGTAGGGGATTTCGAGCCACGCCGACCATGAACGGTCTGCGAGATTTGTTTTTACGACGCCATATTTTGTTCCCATGGCTTCGATGACCTTGCCGTTTCCGATGTAGACTCCGATGTGACCCGACTTCCAAACAGCGATGCCGGGGACGTCGGGCATGGTATCCATCGAACCGGAAACCGTTGCGTTTTTATACATACTGTCCGCTCCGATGTCCGGCATGCCGTTGGTACCGTACTCAATCTCCAGCGTGTCAGGGTTAAGCCAGCCATAACCTTTAATCAGCCCGACGCAGTCTGTTGTCCTGCCGCCAAGCCAGTTGCTTCGTATGAATTCCTCGTAGCTGCCCACGCCGTCAGGGTATTGCTCCAGCTTAGAACTGAACAGCGATTCCGTTAGGACGTCGCCGTATGTACCCCAGACGTAACCCCATCCCGATTCAAAGGCTTGCTCGGCATAGGTGGCCAGATCCAGATTGTTCTTGGTCGCCGGGTCTGTAAATGACGAGATGTCCAGTATGGTACTTCCTGTACCACCGTGTTCAATCTCGCCGGTGAACAGCTCCGCGCCGCCAAAGGCTATCAATTCATAGATTTTCTGAGCATTGGCTTTGACCTCACTGTTCACCGCTAGCCCCAATAAGGAAAGCTTTTCATAAGAGGTTTCCAAGCTGACCGGAACAGCGGCCATAAAATGCACCACAGCCCCGTCTACCGTCCGAGTTCTGTCCTCATAGGCGACGAAGCAATCGACGAAGGCGCTGGCTCCGGTTTGGGACAGGGACAGATTTCCGGCGCCGAAATTCAGAGAATAAAAAAGGGATTTGATGCGGATGTTGTCCAGCGCACCTCCATCCATTTGCGAGTCAACCTCGGATATGCCTTCGTCCAGAACAGCAAAGCATTCGCTCATATCAGCGATATGTGAGGCGTATTCGGCAGGCATGGCCGCAGGAATACTGCCGCCGTTAAAACACAGGTCTATGGCGGCTTTGTTGTGATCGGAGCCTGCCGAGAGAATGCTTAGAATCATTACGGTGATCAGAATGAAGGGCGTCAGGATAGAAGCGATGACCACTCCGATTGCTTTCCACGTCCGTTTGTCGGTAGCGACGGCGACGGCGGCCTTGACCGCCATGGCAATGGTTGCGGGATCTGCCACGGCACATCACCACCACTTCATGTCAAACAGCGTGCCCTGATCCGGCTCCCGTTCCTGCTGCCCTTTCGCCATCTGGATGGACTTCTCCACGGCCTGCTCAAGAAATTCAGCGTCAAATCCCGCCGACTGATAGCCCTCCATGATGGTGTCGAGGTAGTAATCCGAGGGTGACCCGAAGGGATGTCCGTCGTTCATGATATAGACCATGGCGGGAATCGTTTTGCCCTTCAGTTCCACGGGAAGGATTTCCTTGCGGTAAAAGGACGGATAACCCTCATAGCGGTCGAGAGCCTGCAGGTCGCGTTCCTTCAGCTTCCACAGAAGAACAGGGACGCGGGAGCCTTTGAGCGGCTCCACGGTTGCGACGGAGCTTTTCCGTCCGCCCCGAAACAGCAGCTCATAATCCTTGATCTCGCTTGTCCCGACTACCTTGGCTGTCGGGCAGCGGAACGACATCTGCGGCAGATTAAGGTTGCTGCCGTAGGCGATATACAGAGTTTCGGCTTTCACTTTTCTTCATTCCTCCTATCTCACATAGACATGGAAAGACCGGGGCTTTCATCCATCGCCCCGGCCTGTTCCTGCTCGTTTTCGGTTGTTCGCTCCTGTTGCTCAGCCGCCGCTTGAGCCGCTTCCGCCATCTCTTTTTCTTTTTTCTGCTTTAATCTTTGCTTTTGCTGTTCGGCCTGCGCGGGGTCTTTCCAAGCGATGCAGCCGTCCAGATGCTCCAGCAGATGAAGCCTTGCTGTCTTGAATTCGTCCCCGATAAGCCCCAAGCGCAGGAGCCAGGTGCGGAAGGTATACTTCTCATTTGTGCTGTGCGTTTTCTGACGGCTGGCGCATCGCTGGTTGAGGGCCTGCGCGGATATGGCGAGGCAGAGCTGGATGTATGCCTTGATTTTTCCCGCATGTGTGGTGGAATTAAAGAGCCGGAACTCGATGGTGCCCTTCTGGAACACACTGTGAAGATTCAGGCAATGATACCGGCTGTTGTGGTAATGCTCATAGCGTCCATCATTGCCGTGATACCAGATACGGCTGACATCGTCCAGCGTCTTAGGCTTTTTACGGTTCAATTCATCGAGGAAGCTCTGCTCCACCTTCTTGCAATACTGCCGCTCCCTTGCCACCTCCACCTGCATCGCCTTGTAGATCATATCTTCCTTGGAGGCCATGATGTTGGTGATGTTACGCAGGGTGTTGGCGTTATGAGGCGAGGCGTTCAGGTGGATGTGAATTCCACAGGAATTATTCACCAGCATCCCGGCCTCCCTCAGCTTGCGCACAAGCTCCTGTATAGTTTCGATATCCTCGTAGCGGCAGATGGGACTGACCAACTCCACACTGTAGCTGTTGTCCGCCGAAACGACCCGCCGTCCTTCTTTTCTTTCTGTGGTTATGCTGGCGTCGCTCATGACCTTCCACCGGCGGCTCTGGCCGTCCAGTACGGAATATTCGCCGTAATATCCACCGTCAAAGTTTGGCGGGTTCCCGAAGTATTCCGACAGCACCTGTGCGGCGCCCTGGCGGGACAGGCCCGTCATTTCGATCTCAATGCCGAAGCGCTGCTCCTTCATGTCCATGCTTTATCACCGCCTTCCATCACCGTCCGCCTGCCTTTCCAAAGAGCGCCGCCTTATGCTCCGGAGCCTGAACCACGAGATTGTACCGCTCGTTTCCGCACTTATACATGCACACTCCCCGCTGGGGATACCGGATTAGGTTGTATTCCGATTCCTCGAGTTGGAGGGAGTCCATATAAAACCGCTTGTCGATGTTGCCGGCGTTAAAGAGAAAAGCGTGAGCCGGAATGGAGAACAGCGGCTTGGTATATTCCCTGATCCCCTCGATATTGAAGTCCTCCAGATTCTGCGAGGAAAGGATCACGGCGCTTTCCTTCTTCCTGACACGCTTCATAAAATTGCGGACATACTCCACGGCCGTCAGGTTGGAAAGGAACAGATAGAACTCGTCGATGCTGGCGGCGGTATTGCCTGCCGTGAGAAGCTCATTGCTCATATATGAAAGCACATTGAACAGCAAGGCGTTTCTCAGGCTTTTGCTGGCCTGCAGGAGTCCCTTAACGCCGAAGGTCACGAACTCGCTGGTTTTTATATTGGTGTGTCCGTTAAAGAATTTGGACTCAGCGCCTTTGCACAGGGAGTGGAGTCCGAGGCAGATTTCCCGCAGGGTGTCCGCCGTATAGAGCTGGCGCCGGTTTTCGTCAAAGGTCTTGTATTCCGACTCAATCAGCTCGTACAGGTCGGACAGGATGGGGTAATCGTCAGGCTTCAGCCGGTCAAAATTACTGCGGTCGGAGATGCTCCATTTGTCGTAGAGCTTGCCAAGCATGATCTCAATAGTGTCGATTTGGCGGTCATCAAAATCCTTGTAGGTACGGAAAAAGTCCTTCAAAAAGCTGATGTGCTGGCTGAGCTTGCTGGTCTGCCTAAACGCCTGGGGCGCTTCGGCGTCCTTCGGGTCGCCGGCTTCATCCCAGGTCTTTGGCTCCAGGACATTGATGATGTACTCACCGGTCATCAGGTCGATAAAGCATCCGCCCAGGTTGTTGGTGAGATCCTCGAACTCCATTTCGGGGTCAAGGCAGATGATTTTCATGCCGGACTCCCTGAGATTGCACAGGATGAGCTTTAGCAGATAGCTCTTGCCCTGGCCGCTGTTGCCGAGGATGAGGATGTTGGCGTTGGTCTTGTCATCGGCTCTCCTGTTGAAATCCACGAGAATATTGCTGCCGAACTTATCCCTGCCGAGGTAGAAGCCGTTGGGGTCTGTCTTGCCGCTGTAATTAAAGGGATAAAGATTGGCGACCGAGCTTGCGGGCAGCACCCGTTCAAACTGATCGCCGAACACATTCCAGCCGGAGGGCATGGCCGAAATAAAGCCCTGCTGCTGTCTGAGCAGGAGCCTGTCCACGTTGAGCTTGCTTCGCACCAGCTCGGTCAGCACCTCCGTCTGCACGAGCTTCAGCTGGTCGGAATCATGAGCGGACAGCTCGATATATACCGCCGCGTGAAGGAGCGGTTCCTTGCTCCGGTGCATCTGCGTTATGATAGTCGCCACGTCCTGCAGATTGCTTTCCGCCGTGACCGTCTGCTGCAGATCCTGTGTGCTGCTTCGCTGCATCCGGTTCTTGTTGGCGGCGTTTGATATGATTTTTCGTTCCTCAACGGGAGCCACATGCCGGGTATAGATGTGCAGGGTTACCCCGTCCTTTTCGCCGAGATGCCGGAGAATGGCCTGTTCCTCGGTGGCGGTTGGGTACTCGCGCAGCGCCCATACGGAGCGGTAGGTGTTACCGCAAATAAAATAGTCCGTGAAAAACTTGATCACGGACGGGGCTATCATATCGAGAAATTCCTGTATGCGGGTGTCCTCTGCCTGGGGAGCCCGCACCTTGCTTTGATGTACCATAGGGTTCACTTCCTTTATATACTGGTGCTTGCACTGCGTTCAGCTTTCATTCAGAACGATCCAACGCTCCCCGTCGAAGTCCTCGAACCTTTCTGTGGTGACGTTCTGCTCAAAATAGATGGCTAGCATGCGCTTTATATCCTCGCGCTCAGCCCGCTTGGAGGAGAAGCCCTGTTCCCGCAGAGTCTTTTCGATCCGGTTCAGATAGGGAAACACCTCGGATTCCTTTTCGCCCTTCAGCCGGATGACCACGAGGAATTCTCTGGCCGTCGCCATCTGCACCTGTATCCGGTCAAGGTGGTGAAGGTCATGCTCCAGCAGTCTGCAGACGGCCGGATTATTTTCCTGCTCCATGCGACTTTTCAGGAACTGCTTGTTGTCCTCGAAATTTTCACGGCTGTTCAGACACAAAAATTCCAACTCCGCCATCCCCTTGAGGACGGTCATCAGGGCGTAGATCCTCGCCGACACGCTGTCCTCCGACAGGACGGAAATATTGGTAGGCTTTATGAGAAAATATACAAGCTCGTCACCTCTGTAGGTCAGGAGACTGTAATCCGTGACGCCCTTTGTGTTGATGAGCTGCCGGGAATATTGCTTCTGCCTGGCTGTCTTTTTTTCTTTTCTGCTCATTGCTTTCTGTACCCCCATTCGTAGGTCTGTTGCTTCGTGATGAAGAAGGCGCAGGCGTATTTTATAAAGTCCAAAATGCTGGTATCATCAAACCGGATGGTCAGGAAGGCATAGAGAGCCGTGATGACGATGGGCGGCAGGAACTTCAGCTGCGCCAGCGCAAACACAGAAAGCAAAAGGCCGACGCCGATGACGCCGATATCCCTGAGCTGCCACAGCCACAGCACCGCCTTGGATTTCAGGTTGTCGGGGTAGATGTACATTCGTATTCCTCCTGTTCTTCGTAGAATTTTCGCAAAAAAAATGCGATCCCCCGGAGCACATGCTCCACGCAGGGAATCGCCACGCTGTTGCCGAGGGCCTTGTACCTTGCGCTGTCCGAGGCGCCGGGGATGTCCGTCCAGTAATCGGGGAAGCCCTGAAGCCTCTCACATTCCAGCGGAGTCAAGCGCCTTATGAGCTTGCCGATGCGGATGGGATGCACATTGTTCAGGGAATATCCTCCGTCCGTCTTGGACTGGAGCGTTCCGCTTAAGCCACCGTTTTCCGTACCATTTCGGCAGTCCAGCCCGGCGACGTCCATTTCGCACACAAGGTCGGTCGAGTCCTTATACTGCCGGGCGCTCTGCGTACTGACCACGTCGTTGGACACATATTCGTCACTCCGTTGCTGGGAGAAGACGCAATGGCGGTCCGCGGTGTTCAGCGTGTAGCTGATGTCCGGCTGGAAGCCCATGCCGTTGCCGCCGTTATGGTCCTGCCGGTCTATAATGTTTCCAGCGATGCAGTAGGTTTCCGGATGCGGCGATTCGTCACATTCATCCTCCGAAAGAACAGCCGCTTGTGAAATGAGCGGCACGTTGTTGCCGCCGGTACCATACCGGGCAGACATGGTCGGAGCCACCTCATGGGGACCTGTATAGCGGGAGTCGATGGCATGATTTTCGTATAGCTCCGGCTCATTGCCAAAGACGAGAGGTGGATGACCGTCCATCTGAGCACGAAGCGTTGCCGTTATATTCTCTGTAACATCCATGCGGTTGCCGCCCTGATCGTTCAAACACAGGATACTCGGCACCATGTTGGAGCCGCTTTCCGACGCCTTCAGGGTCGGAGCGCATTCCTCCTGATAACCGATTCCTCCTGCTGTCGGAGCGGCACCGGCACAGAATCCTGCGGAAAACAGCAGCCCGCCCGGATTTCTGCCGCCTCCGCCGTCAGCTCCGGCCAGCGTGGGAGCAATGCTTTCTTCGGAAAAAATTCGCCCTTGCTGAGTGTCCCATGGCGTGAGGCAGTTGCCGGATTCTGTTTCCGCTTCTTTCGGTATGCTGGCTATGAAGGTCTGCTGCTTCATGCCCGGCTGGGCCTGTATCGCACCAGCCACGTCGTTTAGGTTCCGCACCTCATCCCGCTGGTTGCAGGCAAAAGCCAAAGAGGAATTTTCTGTGCCGGAACGGTTTTCTTTTTCTGCCGTTACATAGCCATGTCCGCCGCCTCCGCCGCTGTAAAGGGAAGGCCAAACACCTCCACTTTCATAAATGCGCCGGCTCTGCACATCCCATGACGTCAGGCATTCTCCGGAGGCTTCCAGATGCCTGCCTGGATCTCCAGCGCCTGCTTCAGAACAGGCGGCAGTTCCTTGTCGCGTTTCTTTGCCCGGCGCAGAATCCCCAAACAGGCGGTCTTGCTCAAATAATATTTTGGGTGCGGTGTGGCCTCCAAAATCTGCGACAAGATAGATTCTTTTGCGCCTTTGTGGGACGGACCAGTATTGAGCGTCGTATACCCTCCAAGCAAGTGAGAATTGATCTCCCAATATGGCCCCAGCAGACTTCCATACCCCTCCCGGAGGTCGAGGTACAGATACGGCGCCGTCAGCAATTCTGCAGGTTTCCTCCAGCACCGCGCGGAAGTCCTCTCCGTCTGCGGAGGAGAAAGCTCCGGGGACATTTTCCCAGACCATATATCTGGGTCTAAGTCGAACAGGGTCAGCTGTGCATTTAGCTCTTGCGTCACGCTCTCTCAGCTCCTTTGTGACACGGATCTGCTCCATGAACAGGCCGGAGCGCTCGCCCTGAAGTCCGGCGCGTTTTCCCGCAACCGATAAATCCTGACATGGCGAACCCCCGCAGACCACGTCCACGGGGGCAAGATCCGAACCTTTTAATTTTGTAATGTCGCCTACAGGGAGCATATCCGGAAACCGTATTTTCGTTACCTCAATCGGAAACGGCTCGATCTCACTGGCCCACACAGGGGTGAACCCCTGCCGGACGCCTGCCAGCGGAAATCCGCCGATCCCGTCAAACAGGCTTCCGAGGAACAGCGATATGGTTATAATAGCAGCTTCATGCCGGGGGAAGGCGCTTCCTCCGGCATGAGTGCTCTTTCTATAGAATCGTATGACTTCATGTGACGTCCTCCTTGTATTAGCTCTGCCGATATGTTTCTGATGGGGATGCCAAGCCGCTCGGCTTCCGCGATTTCACAGCTCATGCCGTGGCTAATACGCGATCCGCATATCCACAGCTCATCGCAGGAGGCCAGTACCCGCAGCCCCATCCGGATACCTATTTCCCGCTGGGCGGGTATGCTGTCATCCAGTATCCGCGGGTACATCAGGTGGATGGCGACAGGCGCGCAACCCTGGTCCGCGGCATAACGGCAGGCGGCTTTGGCGAACCGGACATTGCTTTCTATGTCCCCGGCATAAGGGGAACAGATATATACCAGCTTCATTTCGCGGCCACCGCCTTCACCACGGTTCTCGTCATGTTGACGGCGGTCTGAGCCGTGTAGACCGCGCTCATGAGGTTGGCTTTGGTGCTGGTGTCCAGCCCAAAGGCTCCCGCGATACGGGGGACTTCTCCGGCAGACAGCATCAGCCCGAGCCCCAGCAGGGCATGGTCCTTAAGCACCATGAGCCCCGCGATGAGGATGGTGGACTGCAGAAAGGCTGTCAGGCACAGGCCGACGATCTGCTTACACCAGCTGACAAACCCGTCAAGGTATCCGCGCGGAACAGAGAACATATACAGGCTGCCCACGGCGATCTGGATGAGCAGAATGCCGCCGCGCTTTAAGTTTGCGAAAAAGACCTTGATCACCGCGTAGCCCATGAGGATGAGGATAAAGATCAGCATCAGGGGATTGGTGATTGCTCCCATGCCACCAAACACTCCGGCATTCCCCGCGTTTTCAAGACTCCCCGCGGCGCTCAGTTGTCCAATGATATTGGCGGCGACGGTATCGATGCCCGTTCCCAGGCCGGTGATTCCCGCCGTGAGGCTGCTCTGCAGGGAGATGGATAATTTATATAGCTCCACCGGCACGACGGAGAACAGGCTGACAGCCATAAAGCCTTTGATGGCGTTCATGGCGGTATCCTTGATGCTGCCTCGGCCGGACTGGTATTCGATTCCGCACTCAAAGGCCGAGACCACCAGCCCTGTGCCGTAGAGCGCCCAGGCCAGATAAACAAAGAACAGGACGATGGACTGCACCCAATTCATCTCAAACAGGTCGGCGCCCATATTCCCCATGGCCGCGAAAAAGTTGCCGAGGAAGCCGATGATCTGGCCGTAGATCCAATCGACGATCTGGCCGAGTACGGTGTCGGCGACAAAATCCCATATGAACACGAGATGTCACCTCCTTTCGGATAAAAAAATATGGGAGCCTGTTTTTACAAGCTCCCGAAAATAAGTTGCTTTACATGCCGCGCATTGTCATACCGTTTTCGCTCTGCCCAGTCTGTTCCATTTCCTGCGAAGGCTCCCGAAACACGTTAAAGTAATCATTGAGGGATTCGGATATTTGGTCATAATCCGCTTTTACCGGCTTGTAGACATACCATTCGATTTTGTCCCCGTACTTCCATATGTACGGGGTGACGCCATCCCTAAAGTTTTGGTTGCTGACCGTTTTCTTGCCGAGCAGGTCGGAGAACCGCAGCGTGAGAGCGTCCACCGGACCGTCGTTGCGGTTGATAACGGTTGCTTTGATTGCCTCGTAATGGTCCGACGTGCCCATCGTAACGAATTCCACTCTCACGCGGAGGCTGTCGGTGAGCTTGCCGAAAAAAGCCCTGCCGACAAACCTTTTATCAGAGATGGCTGTATCATTTCCGAACAGCCTGTGCAGCTCCTGTTCAAAATAATTCATACTCTTGCCTCCTATGTTCACTGACAAAAAAGTTTGTCACAAAAACAGCCCCTTTTAGATCAAAAATTACAATATAGTTTGTCACTTTTTGCACATTCGTTTTATTCACGTCCTTTTTATTGATTGTTTTGTTAATGCTC
>Ga0255336_100681_pt1 | contig 42532 bp, 34 predicted proteins | sample MeOH1_35cm_T3_17_FD_189102 | JGI IMG/M metagenome (GOLD analysis project Ga0255336, IMG submission 189102) | Sandy soil microbial communities from University of British Columbia, Vancouver, Canada - MeOH1_35cm_T3_179 | ecosystem: Engineered > Artificial ecosystem > Sand microcosm > Unclassified ...
TGTGGGAGTTCAATCGTGAGGCTGCACTGGCGGCGAAAAACTACTTCGCTACCGGCGCGAAGCCTAACTATCAGCAGAACCAGTTTGGTGGAGCGGCGGGCGGCAAGATTATTCGAGATCGCCTGTTTGTCTTCGGCTTTTACGAGGGCTTCCGCCTGAAGGATGCGACGAGCAATGTGTTGAATCAGCGTGTGCTGACTCAGGCAGAGCGCGGTGGTGACTTTTCGGCAAGCTACGTGAACGCAGCAGGACAGCGCTGCACGGCTGTAGGCCAGACTGGATGCACAGGCGCCATCATCGATCCGATGACGAATGCGCAGTTCAACTATCTCGGAACTCCTAACCGGATCGATCCTTCGCGTGTCAGTTCCGTGACCAACTATCTTCTGGGCAACTATATTCCTTTACCCAATTCGCCCGGCGGCTTCTATCAGGCATATCCCCCGAATATCGATAACCGCGATATGTGGGGAGTCCGGGCCGATTTCAAGCTGGCCAGCCATTCGCTCCTGGGCCGGTACATGCGATCGCATCAGAACCTGTTTGGACCGATTACGCCATCGAACTTCCCGGCGACAGGCAATCGTCAGATCATGACATTGCAGGATGCGATGGGGTCGGATACCTGGCTTATCGGCACGAATAAGATCAACGTTGCACGCTATGCGAGGCAGTGGATCAACGGCACTCCAAACGCGACCAGCGGTCTTGACCTGACGACGGCGGGATATGCCTTCAGCTCGACCAACCCGCTGGCGAGAGGTCTGCCGAACGTGACTGTAACCGGGTTCTTCACGCAAGGCGATGCGCAGCAGCCGTTTGCTTCGCGCACGAACAGCGTGGATACGATCTCCGATGACTTTACGTGGACGAAGAGCAGACACACGCTGCAGTTTGGCGGTGAGGTGCGGCGTGACGGCATCGGCCTGCTTTATATCAACCGTCCCAATGGCGCGTTTACATTCACCAACTTCTTTACGGGGAATGCGCTTTCGGACTTCTATCTCGGCTTGCCGCAGACCTTCCAGCAGGGTTCCGGCGATCCGGCGATGAGCGGCAAGTCCTGGACATACTCGGCGTATGCGCAGGATCAGTTCCGCATCAACCCGAAGCTGACGATCGTAGCCGGAGCACGGTATGAGGTGAACCTGCCTTACACCGAGGCGAAGGGACACCTTGCAGCGCTGCATCCTGGGCAGCAGTCGACGGTGCAGCCGAATGCTCCGCTTGGACTGGTGTATCCGGGGGATCGAGACACGCCTGGGGCGACCTATTATGCAGATACAAATAATATCTCGCCCAGACTTGCAGCTATCTATGATCCTGCAGGCGATGGTAAGACAGTGTTCCGTGTCGCCTACGGAATCTATTTCGATACAGTGCCGGGACAGGGCGACTTCTTCCAGAATGGAACCCTGGCTCCTCCGTTCCAGCCGTTGCAGCAGATCGACCTGAACACGCGGCCACGGGGACAGGCAAATCCGGCCTACTTCTCCAACCCCTATGCGGGGACGTCGGCAGGTCCTGTCGGATTTCCTCCTGGGCTGACGTTTATCGGCTGGAGCTTGCCGCATTCGTACAAGGCTGCCAATATTCAGCACTACAACCTTGGTATAGAGCACCAGTTCACTCCTCACATCGGCTTCGAGCTGGGCTATGTGGGAACGCAGGGTAAGCAACTGCCGATCTTCATCGAGGTGAATCCGACGAATGTAATTCCGTCAACCAGTGCCACGACAGCCTATGCTGCAGGTACTCGCGCGGTGTTTCCTGCCCTTGCCCTGACGCGTCCTACCTTTGCGGCGGCCAAGAGCTGGTATGACTCTCTGCAGGGGCAGGTGACTCTGCGTAACTGGCATCGCATGATGGCAACGGCTGCATATACGTGGAGTCACTCTATCGATCACGTGTCTGGTCTGAATATCGGCAATGATTCGAGACCGGTTCTGCCTGTAACGATCGGGGATGACAGTTCGATTGATAGAGCTCTGGTGAGAGAGCGGGGTAACTCGCTCTTCGATACGCGCAATCGTTTTGTGCTGAGCTTTGGATACGAGCTGCCGCGGTTGGCGGGAAGATCGGCGGCGGAGCGGCTGCTGGTTGGAGGATGGCAGATCAACGGCATCTTCCAGGTGCAGTCAGGCAATCCGTTTACTGTGGTCAACTCGACACCGACGGCGCAGTCGCTTACGTTCCGCCCGAACATGAACTGCAACCCGAACAATCTGGCGAACAGAAATGTTGGATCCAGTGCTCTCTTCTTCAATACGTCCTGCTTCACGCTTCCGACTATCGGGGGAAGAATAGACAACAGCCAGTCGGGCAACGAGCCGCGTGGTGTGGTCGTTGGACCTGGCTTCAACACAACAGACGCTTCCATCTTCAAGATCTTCCGGGTTACGGAGACGCAGCATGCGGACTTCCGGTTCGAGGTCTTCAATGTGTTCAACGAGGCTCGCTTCGCTCAGCCGGGCCTGACGTTTGGCACGGCAACCTTCGGCCGTATTACCTCCACGGTCGGCAACGATTCGCGTGTTGTACAGATGGCTTTCAAGTACGGCTTCTAGTCCTGATTGTCCGGGATTTGTACGATGGTCTCGGGTGATGATTAACGTTAATTGCTCCGGGCTCAGGCCCGGAGCTGTTGTTCCCGAGGTATTGAATGGCTGCAACGGAAGTATCGGCAAAGATTCATGACGCAATATGTAGAGGCGTGGATCAGATTCAGGACGAGATGATTTCGTTTCTTCAGGATTTGGTTCGCGTGCCAACAGTGAATCCGCCAGGCGAGATGTATCGAGAAGGGGCCGAGCTTATCGGCAATCAACTGAAGAAGTTTGGCTATGAGACGGACTACATTACGGCGGAGGGTTTGAAGGAGCATACAGCGGCTCATCCGCGAGTGAATGTGTTTGGCCGAATGAAAGGCACAACGGCGAGGCCGTCGCTGCACTTCAACGGACACTTCGATGTGGTTCCGGTGGGCGATGGATGGACGCGGGATCCCTTTGCGGCGACGATTGAGGACGGCAAGATGTATGGCCGGGGAGTCTCGGACCAGAAAGCCGGAATCGCCGCATCGATCTTTGCGATTGAAGCAGTGAAGCGCGCGGGTGTGAAGCTGCGGGGCACTGTGGAGCAGAGTGGAAGCGTAGATGAGGAGAGCGGCGGATTCGCCGGGGTGGCGTATCTGGCGCGGCAGGGGTGGCTGGGCAAGGACAAGAATGACTACGTCATCATCACTGAGCCGACAGATACCGACCGAATCTATCTGGGGCATCGCGGAGTGTATTGGTTCAAGGTGACGACGCATGGACGGATTGCGCATGGAAGCATGCCGCATCTTGGTGTGAGTGCGATCGATCACTTGACGGACTTTCTTTATGGGGTGACGCACGAGCTGAAGCCGAAGCTTGCTACGCGCAAGACCGAGGTTCCGGTGGAGCCTCTGAAGTCTCGCTACGCGAGCATCAATGTGAATGCGGTCTTCGGTGGGCAGCCGGAGGAGGGAACGCAGACTCCGTGTGTGGCGGATCGTTCGGGCGCGATCTTCGATCGGAGGTTTTTGTCGGAAGAGTCGTTCGAGCAGGTACGCGGTGAGATCGCGGAGATGCTGGAGCAATTCAAAGAGGCGAATCCGGAGTTCAAATACACGCTGGAAGATCTGATGGTGGTTCATCCGGTGCAGACGGATAAGAACTGCGATCTGGTGCAGACGCTGGCCGGGTGCATTCAGCAAGTGGCAGGCACGGAGGCCGTGTTTGCTGCGAGCCCGGGAACCTATGATCAGAAGCATGTGGTGCGAATTGCAAATGTGGCGCAGTGCGTTGCTTATGGTCCTGGGTTGCTTGCCCAGGCGCATCTTCCGGATGAGTATTGTCTGATCGAGGATATTGTCTCTTCGGCGAAGGTGATGGCACTGGCGGCGGTACAGCTGCTTGGAATAGAGGGCTAGAACGAATGAATATCTATCTCATTGCTTTGCTGGTTTATTCCATCTTTCTGATGAGCCTTGGCATTGTGATGAGCCGCAAGGTGAAGAACTCGTCCGACTTTCTGGTCGCAGGTCGTAGCCTGGGAACGAAGCGGTTATTCGCTACGTTTCTGGCTGCGAATATCGGTGCGGGTTCTACCGTCGGTGCGACGGGTATTGGATATCGGATGGGGATGTCGGCATGGTGGTGGGTTGGGTCGGCATGCATCGGAACGTTCCTGCTCTCTCAATTTCTGGGACCTAAGCTGTGGGTGATTGCGAAGGAACATGGCCTGGCGACTCTGCAGGATTACCTGCAGTTTCGCTACAACAAGGCAGTGAAGGCGATTATCTCAGTGCTGTTCTGGTTTGGAGCTCTTGCGATTCTTGCAGGACAGCTGATTGCAATCTCCTGGATTCTTAATACTGTGGCGGCGATTCCCAAGTGGGAGGGATGCCTGATCGGCGGCGTGGTTGCCATCGTGTACTGCACTGCGGGTGGAATGATGTCGTCGTCGTTCGTGAATATGTTCGAGTTGGCGGTGACGATGTCGGGCCTGTTGCTGGCGGTTCCTTTCGCCATTCATGCAGTGGGTGGGTGGTCGCATATGCATGATCTGGTGCTGGCGAGTACGGGCAGTCCGGAGAAGACAGCAGCTCTGTTCAGCGTGACTGGCGCGGGGCCGAAGCAGATTCTGGCATGGATTGCTATTCTTGTGCCGTCGTTTATGATCTCGCCGGGGCTGGTGCAGAAGGTCTATGGTGCGCGTGATGTAAAGACGGTGCGCTGGGGCGTGGGGTTGAACTCACTGGGGCAGGCGATCTTCGCCTTCGTGCCTGCGGTATTAGGTTTGTGCGCGTTTGCGGCAATGCCGCATCTGCCAAACACGGAGCTTGCCCTACCGGCGGCGATGAAGACGCTGTTGCCGCCGTGGCTTGGAGTGTGGACTCTGGCTTCGATCTTTTCGGCGGAGTTGAGCGCGACCGATGCGATTCTTTTTATGCTGTCGACCTCGCTTGCCGTTGATCTCTATAAGACATTTCTGAATCCTGGAGTCACGCAGCAGAGACTGCTTTGGATCAGCCGTCTCGCTTCGATCGGGGCGGGAGTTGCGGGAATTCTGCTGGCGGCGGTTTTGCCATCTATCATTCAGGCCGTTTCCATCTTCTATGGATTAATTGCGGTTGTGTTATTTGTTCCTGTACTTGCCGGGCTCTATTCGCGGCGCGTGCTTGCCCCTGCTGCAATATGCAGCATCTTTGCCGCGTTGGCGGCGACGCTGCTCACGATACGTCTGACGCATGGTCTTGGCGTCGGTGTGCTATCCCCGCAGGCAATTGGAATTGCGACAGCTGCGCTGGTGATGATTGGATTTCGTATTCTTGCTCCCTCGGCACCGGCGACGAGTCCCTCTTCGTCGGCCGAAGGGGCTGTGTTGTAGAAGTTCAGATGGTTATCTCTCTTTGAGGTTGGCGATGAAGCGTCGTGAATTTACCCGAAACCTGCTCGGTCTTCCATTGGCCGCTGCGCTGCCTGCAGATGCCGCATTTGCTGCTCCGAAGGAACCGCTTTCCCTGCCGGAGGGAGGATCGATTACAGATGTGCCTGGATTGAAGGTAGGGCATCATACGCTCAGCGGTCGGCCTACGGGATGCACGGTACTTATCTGTGAGAATGGTGCTACTGCGGGCGTCGATGTGCGCGGCTCGGCTCCAGGCACGAGAGAGACTGACCTGTTGTCTCCGACAAATTCTGTGCAGCAGGTACAGGCGATTCTGCTTTCCGGTGGAAGCGCATACGGCCTTGCAGCGGCCACAGGAGTTGTGCGCTGGCTTGAAGAGCATAATCTCGGATTCAAAATCGGCAAGGGCGTGGTGCCGATTGTGCCTGCCGCTATCCTGATGGATCTGGGGGTCGGTGATTTCAAGATTCGTCCCGGCGAAGAAGATGGCTACAAGGCGTGTGTCGCAGCGACAACGGGACCTGTTGCTGAGGGTAATGTTGGCGCGGGCGCGGGCGCGACGATCGGGAAGATGTTCGGGCCGAAGTTCTCGATGAAGTCGGGGTTGGGAACGGCGAGCGTAAAGATTGGAGACACGGGCATCGTTGTCGGCGCTCTGGTTGCAGTGAATGCCGTGGGCGATGTGGTGAATCCCCAGACAGGCAAGGTGGTTGCGGGGGCGAGGACGGAGGATGGCAAAGGCTATCGCGACTCCATGGAAGCCATCATGAAGGGGTATCGCGTGGTGGTACAGAACGGCGCTAACACGACGATTGGCGTGGTTGCGACCAACGCTCCCTTTACCAAGACCCAGATGACCAAGATTGCACAGATGGCGCACGACGGTTATGCGCGTGCGATTAATCCAGTCCATACGATGGGCGATGGTGACACGATCTTTTCCATGTCGACCGGAACGGCAAATGTGAAAGCAGATGTAACCGCAATTGGAGCGATTGCCGCGACCGTGATGTCGCGAGCGATTGTAAGGGCAGCGATGCAGGCGACGAGTCTTCCGGATCTCGGTTTTCCTGCTTATCGGGATTACGCCGGCAGATTTTAGCTCTCGGATTTACAACAACTTATTTGTTTTGGAAAGGGTGTGACCTATGATCACTGCTCCGCGGCTTTGTCGTCTCTTTTGGCTTTGTAGTCTCTCCACAGGGTTGTTTGCGCAAGCGCGAGCGCCTCAGCATCCGCTGGATGGTTTGACGACGGATGAGTACTGGGCTGTCCACGATGTAATGCAGCAGAGCGGCCATCTGACAGAGAAGACTTATGTATCGAGTCTGCTACTGCATGAGCCGGTCAAGGATAAGGTTCTGACCTGGAAGCCGGGAGATACGATCTCGCGTGAAGCAGACCTGATCCTCGAGTCCGAAGGAAAGACGTACGAAGCCCGCGTCGATATTGTGGGCCGCAAACTCGAGTTCTGGAAAGAGATGTCCGGAGTTCAGGCTCCCGTAACGGGTGCGGAGATGATGGCGCTGGGCGAGGTTGCAAAGAAAGACCCGCGCGTCATAGCGGCTTTGAAGGCACACGGCATCACGGATCTTACAAGTGTTAGCTGCGGCGCAGGGCCGCTGTCCTTTATTGTGTTCTCCGAACAGGAAGGTCATCGCATCGGATGGGGGGCTTGCACGGATGCGCATGGGGCGTATCACTCGTGGGGACGCACGGTTGAGGGCATTCATATTCTTGCGGACATGACGACGAAGAAGATTATCGACGTCATTGATCGCGGCCCCGTTCCGATGCCGAAGGGAGATATCGATTTCGAAGAGGCAGATGCAACGCCGCCTGCGGGAACGACTCCGCTGCTGGTGACGCAGCCGATCGGACCCAGCTACAAGATCAATAAAGGCGAGGTGAGCTGGCAGAACTGGCGCTTCCGTTTCCGTCTCGATCCACGTGTCGGGCCTGTGGTGAGTCTGGTGCGATATCAGGATGGAGACCGGCTGCGGTCGGTGATGTATGAAGGCTCACTCTCAGAGATGTACGTGCCTTACATGGACCCGGATGAAGGGTGGAACTCGCGTGCATTTCTCGATGCTGGAGAGTTCCTGCTGGGCGGTCTGGCCAAGCCGGTGGGGCCGGATGATTGCCCGGAGCGAGCGCAATACTTTACGGGATTCGCGCCGACCGATAAAGGAGTACCGATCCTGAAGCCTCGCCTTGCCTGCCTGTTTGAGCGAACGAGCGACAGCCCTGCGTGGCGGCATCTGGAGAACAATATCATCAGCGGGCGTCCGAGCAGAGAACTTGTGCTGAGAACGGCAGCAGTGGTGGGGAACTACGACTACCTGATGGATTGGATCTTTCAGCAGGACGGTACGATTCGTGTAGCTGTAGGGGCGACGGGAATTGTCGAAGTGAAGAGCGTGAAGGAAGAGAAGGCCTCTCATGCGATGGGAGATGGGGCGTCGCCGTCCTATGGAACGTTGGTCTCATCGAATCTGGTGGCTGTGAATCACGACCATTTCTTTTCCTATCGCATCGATCTCGATGTGGACGGGCCGAAGAACAGCTTCATGATCGAACGGCTGGTGCCACAGCAGATCTCGGCTCGTACGCGAAAGAGCATATGGGCGGTGGAGTCGTCCACGGCGAAGAACGAAAAAGATGCGATTCTGGATATCGATCTACGCAAGCCGGGGATGTGGCACTTCGTGAATATGGATCAACATGGAGCAGTGGGCCATCCCACCGGATATGAGATTATGCCGGGAATGACGGCGATATCGAATATCTCACCGGAGGATCCGGCGCAGAAGGTGGGCGCCTTCTCGGAGCACCAGATGTGGGTCACACCATACAATCCGGATGAGCTATACGCTGCTGGAACCTATGTGACGAGCAGTAAGGGGCTGGAAGGATTGCCTGCGTGGACGAAGGCAAATCGATCCATCGAGAACACGGATATTGTCGGATGGTACACGGTTGGATTTCATCACGTGGTCAGAGTGGAAGACTGGCCTGTGATGCCGACGATGTGGCACGATTTCCTGATTCGACCGATGAACTTCTTCGATAAGAATCCTGTCATGACGCTGCCGCACCAGCCTTGATGTTTGTGCAACGGGACGCTTCGGCGTCCCGTTGCACGAATCTCTTTAGGCTCTGGATAATTTTAAAAAGATCGAAGACCTTTTGCCCGGTCTGTCTTCTCCCTCCGCCGAGCGTATTACCATCATCTGTAAGGCTACGAAACGGCCGTGGAGTGAAGAGATCAAATGGATACGAAGAAGCTTGGAAATTCGGATTTGGACCTGACACCGATCGGGTTCGGCGCATGGGCAATCGGGGGCGGCGATTGGCAGTTCGCGTGGGGACCCCAGGATGACAATGATTCCATTGCCGCGATCCATAAGGCGCTGGAGCTTGGCATCAACTGGATCGATACAGCCGCGGTGTACGGTTTAGGGCACTCGGAAGAGGTTGTTGCACGCGCTTTGAAGACAGCACCCGAGAAACCTTATGTCTTCACAAAATGCGGTCTGGTGTGGAACGAGAAGCGCGAGATCTCGAATGGTCTGAAGAAGATTCGCAGTGAGGCCGAAGATAGTCTTCGGCGTCTGCAGGTAGAGACTATCGACCTCTATCAGATGCATTGGCCAAAGCCGGACGAGGAGATCGAAGAGGCGTGGGGCGTAATGGCCGACCTGCAGAAGGAAGGTCTGGTGCGCTGGATCGGAGTTTCGAACTTCAACGTAAGCCAGATGGAACGGGTCATGAAGATTGCTCCGATCACTTCGAACCAGCCGCCTTACTCGATGCTAAATCGCGCGATTGAGGCGGAGATTCTTCCATTCTGCAAGGAGAACAATATCGGCACCATCAACTATGCTCCGATGCATTCAGGGCTGTTGACTGGAGCTATGACCAAGGAGCGCGTTGCTGCTTTTCCCGCGGATGACTTCAGGAGAAATGCGAAGAACTATCAGGAGCCTCTCCTGTCGCGGAATCTTGCAGCGGCCGACTTTATTGGAAAGATTGGTGCGCGGCATGGCGTGAGCGCCGGTGTCGTTGCGATTGCATGGACGTTGCATCACCCTGCAATCACTGCGGCCATTGTTGGCGGCCGTAGCGCAAAGCAGGTGGAAGGAATTGCTGCGGCAACCAGCTTCAGATTGTCTGAAGAAGAGTTCGCAGAGATTCAGGCTTATCTGGCTGAGAACGTTCCGAGCTAACCTATCTGTTTTTCCTGCCGGAGGATTGCTCCAGGACAACTATTGGTTTTGTCCTGGAGCAACGACGGGAGGTTTCTCCTGCGCGGCCTGAACGGCGCGAAAGACGCGGAGCAGATTTCCGCCAAGGAGCTTGCGCATATCGTCGGCGGTGTAACCGCGCGCCATAAGGGCTTGCGTGATCTTCGGGAGATCGGCAGCTGAATCGATGCCAGCCGGTGGAACGGGGATGCCGTCGAAGTCTGTTCCGATACCGATATGATCGATGCCTGCCACTTTGATGACGTGATCGAAGTGATCGATAAGTGAGTTGAAGGGAGCGCGGCCGATCTTGTCGGCAAACTCTCGGTCGATCTTGTCTGAGGCCTCATAAGGTACGGGAAGACTTTTGGCCTTGTACTCAGCCTCAAGCGCGTCCTGAGCCTTCTGGCGCTCCGGCTTTTGGGTGTTCCACGCCTGTCGCCATTGTTCATCGATGAAGGCAGGGAAGAGGTTGACCATGACGACACCGTTGTTCTTCGCGATGGCGCGGAGCATATCGTCGGTCATGTTGCGGGGTGCGTTAGTAAGAGCTCGGGCAGAGGAGTGCGAGGCGATGATGGGAGCCTTCGTAATCTCGATGACGTCCCAGAAGGTCTTGTCGGAGACGTGAGAGATATCGACGATCATGCCGAGACGGTTCATCTCGGCGACGACCTGCTTACCAAAGGGCGTCAGGCCATTGTGATGAACGACGCTGGTGTTATCGATGTCGCCCGAAGAGTCGGCCCAGTCGTTGGTGTTGGACCAGGTCAGGGTCATGTAGCGGACGCCCAGGCGATAGTAATCACGTAGCAGGCCCAAGGAGTTTTCGATGGAATGGCCGCCTTCGATTCCCATCAATACGGCAAATTTTCCGTGCTGATGCGTGGCGACGATCTCGTCGGCGGTGACGCAGAGGGTGAGTTTGTCCGGCGAGCGTCGAACCTGTTCCAACGTACCGTCGATAAGATCGAGGGTGCGGCGTGCCGATGCATTGGCAGCGTACTGATTTGGATCGACCCAGATAGAGAAGAACTGTGCGCCGAGGTTGCCCTTCTTCGCCGTCTCGTAGTTCAGCATGCCGCCATTCAGCGGATCGGTGAAGTTCCAGTGTTCATCAACGAAACGTTGTGGCGTGTCGGCATGTGTGTCGATGACGATGGCAGAATTGTGGACGGCGAGGGGATCTTGATGTGCGCTCATTGCTTCCTTTTGCGGTCGGGCGGTTGCCTGAGCCTGTGAAAAATGTCCAGCGCTCACAAGAAGACAGGCCACAAACGCGGTGATTGAGACAAACATCTTCTTTTCTTTGAATTGAGCGCGGACGCAGTAGCTCATAAGAGTAATGAGATTGTAGCAACTTCCGCATAAGGCAACCGAGTGGAAGGCGATCTCATCCTTACCATGCAGTGAGGTGGAATATGGCACAAGGACTGAACTCGACCAAGACAGGGGCACGGCCTTCGCACGAAGCGATTGAAAAGAACGCCAGTGCGACCGAGGTCGGCAAGACAGCCCGGCAAAAAGCAGATGATGAAGCTATGCAAAGTGCGAAGCGTGCTCAAAATCGCATCCACAACAACGAGAACGCTACACCCGGAAATACGATGTTCACGAAATAGGTAAAGCAGTCACAGTCACATAAAGAAAGGCTCCCTACAGAGGGAGCCTTTCTTTATGCAGAAATTGAAGAGGTAAGTCTTAGAAGGCAGCTGCCCCAGCTTCGGCTACGGCGTGGTCCTGTTCACCGGAACCGCCACTGACTCCGATGGCTCCTACGACTTTGCCGTCCTTCTTGATGGGAATGCCGCCAGCGAAGATCATGACCTTTCCGTTGTTCGAGGCGTGGATGCCGAAGAACTGATCGCCGGACTGAGAGTTTGCTCCGAGGTCTTTCGTGGTGATGTCGAAGGCGCGCGAGGTCCAGGCCTTCTTCTGGGCGATGTCGATGGAGCCAAGCCAGGCGTTTGCCATGCGCTCGAAAGCGATGAGGTTTCCACCTTCATCGACGACGGCGACATTCATGGGCTGGCCGATCTCTTCGGCTTTCTTCTCTGCGGCGGCGATGATGCGGCGGGCATCGGCGAGTTGAATCATAAGTCTCTCCAGTTCTTCTTCGAGTTACAAAAAACAATCTTGATGGTTCGCAGCTTAAGATGCGGGAAAGAGAGCCCGGGTCCGTTGAATTCTCATTAAAGGACGACGAGCGCATCGAGCGCCCGTCTGAAGTTCAACTATACCGGTTTCCTAGCGAGTAAAGAGATCCTTGACCTGCTGAACGAAGACGTCTCGACCCATGTCGCTGATGGCTTCGGTGAGGGGAAGCTCTTTGGGGCAGGCCTGGACGCAGTTTTGAGCGAAGCCGCACTCCTGGACGCCACCGTCCCCGGCGAGGGCGCGGAGACGATCTTCGGCAAGGACAGCACCGGCGGGGTCCATGTTGAAGAGCTTGGCCTGCGCGATGGTTGCGGCGCCGACAAAGTTCGTTACGTCATTGAACTGGGGGCAGACCTCCATGCAGCAGCAGCAGGAGATGCAGTTGGAGAGCGGGTAACGCTGCTCCTGTACCTGCGGGAACTGGCGAGGGCCGGAGCCGAGATCGTAGGTGCCGTCGATCGGAACCCATGCCTGAACCTTCTTCAGGTTTTCGAAGAGGACGGAACGGTCGACTGCGAGGTCGCGAACGACGGGGAACTTCGAGAGGGGAGCGAGCGTGATGGGCTGCTCAAGCTTATCGACCAGGGCGGAGCAGGCCATGCGGGCCTTGCCGTTGATGAGCATCGCGCAGGACCCGCAGATCTCCTCGAGGCAATTGGAGTCGTAGGTCACGGGCGTGGTGGCCTTGCCGCTAACATCGACCGGATTGAGCGCAATCTCGCCGAGCAGCGAGGTGATGTTCATCCCGGGGCGATAGGGAATCTCGAACTTCTCGGTGACTGGAGCGGAGTCGGGTGTGGACTGGCGCTTGATCTCAACTTTGATGGTACTGGGCATTTTTTTTCCTTAGCTTGGAGTGACGGCAGGATAAGGAGTTTTGATCCGCCGGGAGTGTGCAAGTGTAAGAGATGGTTTTTCTACAAAGAACCAGGAGAGCGCCGCGCCAACGGCAACGGCAAGAAACGTAAGAGCGAGGGCGAGCCAGGGCCGCGAGTTGTAAAGCCCGGCTGCAACGATGATCTGAATGATCGGCCAGTGCAGGACATAGGTGCCGTAAGAGAAGTCTCCCCAGCGTGTGGGGCCTTTGACCACAGGAAGAAGAAGCGCGGCTCCCAGGGTGAGGGTCGCTACTGCCGCGGGGCGGAGGATGAACCATCCGGTGGCAATGTGTGCAAGGTAGAGCAGCGCGGCGCCGAAGAGGAACCACTTCCCATGGGTCTCGAAGAAGCCAAGATGGTAGTGGATGAGAGCGCCGATCATGAAGAAGGAGAGCTGGCCGGGAAGCTGCAGAGAGAGCGAATAGTGGTCGGCCATGATGACGCGGTAGATGACGGACAAAGCGAAGATGGTCCAGAGGACAGCGTCGCGATGGAGCCGGCGGCAGAGCCAGACGATGATCGGAACGGCGACGTAAAACATGACCTCGATCTTGATGGTCCAGAGGGCTCCGTTCATGCCGTGCTCCGGATTCGAGACGAAGACGCCGGGGATAGTGCCGCCGATGAAGTTGAGGAAGGTCAGGTTTCCGACGAGGAACTTACCGACATGAAAGCTGCCGTAGCAGAAGGCGATAAAGAGGCAGAGCGCGGTTGCCAGCCAGTAGCCGGGAAGGATGCGGGCTGCGCGCTTGATCCAGTAGTCGCGTAACGAGGAGGAACGTTCCCAGCTCGCAAAGATCAGAAAGCCGGAGATGGCGAAGAAGCCTTCGACTGCGAGATGTCCGCTGAAATAGCGGGGAAGCGGCCCGAAGATGGGCGCGCCGCTGATATGTCCGACGTGAAAGAAGACGACGACGATAGCCAGAAGCAGACGAATGATGTCGAAGTTGTTCTCTCTTCTCATCGAGAACACCTTTGGCTGAAGGGATTTAGCTGCTTTGTATTAGAAGAACCAAGTATGACAGGCATCTCCTTCAGCCTCGCGAACGAGGTTGAAGGGACGTGTGCTACCGGGGCCTTGCGGTCCCGAGAGGACGCTGCATGGCAGCCATGATGCCGGCTTCCACACTGGCCAGATGACCGCCCGGACCTTCCATCTCGCGCATTCTGTGGCTGATACGCCTGATGTAGAAGAAGGCATAGCCCCAGACCGTGAGGAAGACCAGCGGCAGCACGACGAAGACGAAGATGTTCGACTCCAGTTCCGTCATGGCTGGTTAGATGGTGGAGCGCGGGTTGGAGGGTGCTCAGGAGCATCGCGATTTTCATCGTGCTATCCCCGGCGGGCAAGAAAATACAGGAGCACAAGTCCTCAAACTGTAATCAAGACCATCAGGCGGTAGACAAGGTGTAGTTTCTTACCTCCGTATTGCTTTCCAGTAATCGCCATCCATAAAACGCTTTCAACTTCAAGTTATGCGGTAGCGTCGTAACGGCGCGGGCGCGGTTTAATGTGGCTGATGTCGACCTCTTCAAACTCGAACTTGGGCGCGTCGTTGACGAAGCTGGCTTTGGTCGTCTTGAGGAACTTTTCGTCGTTGCGATCGGGGAAATCGGGCTTGTAGTGGGCCCCGCGGGACTCGTCGCGAAGCCGCGCGCCCTGCACGATAACGCGGGCGAGCTCGAGCATGTTGTAAAGCTGGCGAGCGAAGGCGAAGCTGGTGTTGGCCCACTGGCTCTTGTCGCTGAGATTGATGTTGCGATACCGCTGCTGCAGCTCGACGATCTTGGCATCGGCCTCGTCGAGACCGGTGTTGTAGCGGATGATGGTCGCGTGCTTGGTCATGGTCTCGCCAAGCTCGCGCCAGATCTTGAAGGGGTTCTCGGTACCGGGGTTGTTGAGAAGGACCTGGTTGTACTCCTTCTGGCGCTGCAGCTCGGCAGCGTGGCCTCCATCGCCCTCCTGTGCAGGAAGCGACTTGGCGTACTGGATGGCCTGAGGTCCGGCGACGAAGCCGCCGTAGATGCAGGAGAGCAGGGAGTTAGCTCCGAGGCGGTTGGCTCCGTGGATGGAGTAGTCGGCCTCGCCCGCGGCGAAGACGCCGGGGATGTTGGTCTGCTGGTTGAAGTCTACCCAGAGGCCGCCCATGGTGTAGTGCATGCCCGGGAAGATCTTCATCGGGACCTTGCGGGGGTCGTCGCCGACGAACTTCTCGTAGATCTCGAGGATGCCTTCGAGCTTGTGCTGGCGCTCGGGCGAGAGGTGGGAGACGTCGAGGTAGACCATGGGCTGGTTGTCGATGCCCATGCCGTGCTCATAGACCACCTTGAAGATGGCGCGGGTGGCGACGTCGCGCGGAACAAGGTTGCCGTACTTGGGATACCACTCCTCGAGGAAGTACCAGCGGTCACCTTCGGGGATGGACTGCGGGGCGCGCTTGTCGGTCTTGTCCTTAGGTACCCAGACACGGCCGCCTTCGCCTCGGGCTGATTCGGACATCAGACGCAGCTTGTCCTCGCCGGGGATGGCGGTGGGGTGGACCTGGATGAACTCACCGTTGGCATAGTAGGCGCCCTGCTGGTAGAGGGCAGACTGCGCGGAGCCGGTGCAGACGACGGAGTTCGTGGACTTGCCGAAGATGGCTCCGTTGCCGCCGGTGCAGACGATGATGGCGTCGGCGGGGAAGGTGCGGAGCTCCATGGTGCGGAGGTCCATCGCGCAGATACCGCGGCACTCGCCCTTGGAGCCGAGCACGGCGGAGAGGAACTCCCAGCCCTCGTACTTGGTGACCTTGCCCTCGGCCTCGAATCGGCGAACCTGCTCGTCGAGCGCATAGAGGAGCTGCTGGCCGGTGGTGGCTCCGGCGAACGCCGTGCGGTGGTAGAGCGTGCCGCCGAAGCGGCGGAAGTCCAGCAGACCTTCAGGCGTGCGGTTGAAGGGCACACCCATGCGGTCGAGCAGGTCGATGATGGCCGGACCCTGGGCGGTCATCTGCTTGACCGGGGTCTGGTTGGCGAGGAAGTCGCCACCGTAGATGGTGTCGTCGAAGTGCTTGAAGACGTCGTCGCCTTCGCCCTTGAGGTTCTTGGCCGCGTTGATGCCGCCCTGCGCGCAGACGGAGTGCGAGCGCTTGACCGGAACGATAGAGAAGAGGTCGACCTTGCCCCCCGCCTCGGCGATCTTGATAACGGCGGAGAGGCCGGCGAGTCCGCCGCCTACGACGATAATTCTGGGAGTTGCTGCCATGTCGTTACGTGACCTTTCCTAACGTTGCAGGCTGGAGGGCTCGGGATTGGTCGAGCCGGGAACAGGATTGGTGGGGGCCGGCATGGTGACTCCAGCAGGCTGCTCCGGCATGACATCTTCAGGAGCATTGGCGTACTTGGGTCCGACAAAAGCCCAGATGCTGACGAGCCCCATCAGGCAGAGCGCGGCTCCGACGGCGGTGCAGACGTAGCCGAAGCGCTTGCGGGCCTTGTCGCCGGGGGTGATGCCCCACTTGGCGGCGAAGAGCCAGATGCCGTAGGCGAAGTGCCAGGTCGTCGCGATCATCGCGATGACGTAGATGGCCAGCATGATCGGGTTCGATAGCTCGTGCTGCACCTTGGCGAAGGCCGCGCCGGGATGCTCCGGCAGCATGACGCCGCTGAAGCGCTGCCGCCACACGTGCTGCGCTATATAAAGAAGCGCAATGACGCCGGTAACACGCTGCGACAGGTACATCCAGTTGCCCGCCCAGGGATAGACGTTGACGTTATTGCGTCCGCGGATGGCGATGAAGACGCCGTATCCGGCGTGATAGGCAAGGGGAATAAAGATGAATGCCCATTCGAGCAGCCGCACTAAGGGCAGGCTGTTGAGGAACTTGACCTGTTGAGCATAAGCAAGCGGACCGTTGATGGCCTCGAAGTTCGAGACGATGTGCTCAACGAGGAAGGCACCGATGGGGACGATTCCGGTAAGCGAGTGCAGCTTACGCCAGAGGAAGGAGTGTCCCTCGCCAGCGCGAAGGGGTTGCACACCGCGCAAAGGCGGAGTGGCAGGTGGGGCTGGCGGTGCAGCAGTTGCCATGGCGTAACTCCTTGAAAGATCGTTGGGAGTGCTACTTTTGGATTTCAGCAGCAGGCTGATTATTCCGCTCCGGTTACGGCAACGTCAAGGAATCAAGGGGTTTTCGTGCGATTACCGGGAGGTTTGTGCGATTAAGTGCCAATCTGGTACATGCGACTTTTTTGGTCCTATATCGCCGGGAACTTATCGCGATCGTGGAGGCAGATATTGGGGAGAGATAAGGCCGCGGTCCCCTGGTCAGGCAGAGACGTTGAGCTTCCCCAGAAGCCCGGCAAAGGCCCTGCCCCGGTGGCTCAGGGTGAGCTTTGTGTGGAGGTCGAGCTCGGCCATCGTCTTGCCGAGCTCGGGGAGGAAAAAGAGAGGATCGTAACCGAAGCCGGAGTCTCCACGAGGTGCGGCAAGGATCATTCCTTCGACGATTCCGTCGGCAGTGGCGATGATCTTGCCATCGCGCGCGGCGGCGAGCACGCAACGGTAGCGGCCTTGGCGGCGCTCCGGAGGAACTCCCTCGAGCGCCTGTAACAGATGCTGGTTGTTGCGCTGGTCGAGAGAGAGCGTCTTGTCCGTGGCTTGTCCTGCGTCTTCTGCGTAGCGCGCGGAGCGGACACCGGGAGCTCCATGGAGAGCGTCGACTTCGAGGCCGGAGTCGTCAGCGATGACGATCTCTCCGGCGGCGTGAGAGGAGTAGAAGAGAGCCTTGGCAATGGCGTTGCCGTCGAAGGTGTCCTCGTCTTCGGGGGGAGCTGGGATGGCAGCCAGGCCAGGCAGCGGTTCAAGGGTGACGTGTGTTCCTGCAACCTCTGCGGCTGCGGAAAAGTCGTGGAGCTTGCCGGGGTTCGAGGTGGCGACGTAGAGAGTCATCATGCCTGCTCTTCATTACAGCATTGAGCGCCTGGATTACCTAGGCGAGAGGAGCTGAGAGGGCTTCAGGCTAACGCGGTCGTTGCACAGAGAGGGAATGCCGCTGCGCAACGACCGCAGGATGCTAAGGAGCAATTCTGAAGCGCACGAAGGCTGCTACTCCCCAGGGGTGATGGCCGTAGGCAGGTTGCAACGCCTCGGGCGTGGTGTAGGTGGTGAACTGTGCTCCCGGAGCAGCGAGCAGGTGTTTGGCGATGCGGAAGTCCCGGTCATAGCCGAAGCTGTAGGCCTGCACGTGACCGATGGGATCTTCTTCGAAGCCTTCGGGAAGGGGAGTGCCGGGGGTGAGCAGCAGCTCGCTTGTTCGTCCGACGTTCTCGATCCGGGTCCAGACGTAGTTTCGTCGCGAGAAGCGAAAGAGCGATTCGGCGAGATAGCTGTTGATCTTGTGCTCATCATGTCCAGTGGTGATGGAGCGGGTGCGTCCCCAGATGAGAGTGTTCGACCAGTTGCCTACGGTAAGTCCGTTGGCGTCACGGTGTCCAATGGGACGGTTGTACATGATGGATGCGGTCTGGCGCAGCTGATCCTCATGCGGATAGAGAGCCTCCGGACTGGCGATGCGAGCGATGGAGTACTGGCCGGTCCAGTTAGCCCTGGGCGATATCGTGAGCCGTGTCGAGTAGCTATCGACGGCGAGTCCATTGGAGGAGGGCTGGAACTGCCAGCGTCCTTCGGAGGGCTCGCCGCCGTGAAAGCCCGATCCTTCAAGCCGGAACCATCGCCAGGTAAGTCCGGCGGTCAGCACACTATAGGCGATGTGCGTGGAGTCCTCCTGATGATGGCCGAGCGCTCCGATAGGATTTTCAGATGCCGACATACGGTGTGGGTAAGCTGTTGGTCCGATCGCCGGATCACCGATGGGAGCGACATAAAAGCTCAGGAGGGTACGTTCGCTGAGCCGTATGTCGTAGAGTGCGGCGACCTCCATGAAGAAGTTGTGAGGGTGTTGTCCATCGACGATTGGCTTACCGAAGGCGGTCTCTCCCTGCTGGAAGAGCAGAGGATACTGGCGATCGGTGATGGTCGCCGGTTCCAGCGAGAACATCGCACGCAGCGTGAGCTGACCCGGACCCAGGCGACGCAGAGCCATAGGCATGATCCAGTTTGTGGAGAAGAGTTTATCTCCTCCGCGACGACCTTCCGGTGTCTGCGCGGCTTGTTGCTGAGTGTCGATGACGAAGGCTTCGCCATGCAGCATCCACATCCATGCACCGTGCTGGCCCATCACCATGTACATCGGTGTGGAGGCTGGTTCGATGGTGGTGCCGGAGGAGAGATGGTTCAGCTGCGCCTGAATCAGATTCGTCGGCTGCATCATCATCCCCGGCATCTGCGGCATGGATGCCATGTTCTGCTGACGGTCTGTTTGAGGCATCGTGTGATCGTCCGGCATCCCGGACATGGGGGCCGGTTGTTGAGCGTTTGCGACGAGGCTGTAAAGCAGAGGAATAGCGGCGATGCAACGTAGCAGGCTACGTGTACTGTGCGGGGTCACGACTCTTTTTCTCCTGAAGATAAGGCAAGACAATATGCCCGGCGCAAACGCACAACGGCGTTTCTACACGCAGGCAGACCTTAGAGGAGTTGGAGAATCAGATTCGCAGGGCGATGAGAGGAGGATGCTGCAAAGGAGCCGGTTGTGCATTGGCAGCGGTGTGCAGAGGGGAATCGAGCTGCAACGAAACCGCGACGACAACCGGAGCAGGGATGCCGGCCTGTTGCGATTCCATCGTCGAGGTGACAGAGACCGGCTGGTGATGAACAGTGCAGCAGGCATCCGACACTTGCCGGTCGGACGAATTGTTACCGGGGCAGCATGCGTGAGCCGGGGCACCCACCGCGTGCATGTGGGGCACAGGTATGGCCTGAGCCTGCACAGGCAGGGCCGCGGTAAGGCATATCGCCGAACTGACAAAGAATGCCAGCAGGCAAACAACCGCGACGAAACTGGAGAGCGTGCGCTTCATGCTGTATCTGTTGAGACGGATCAGAAGAGAAACCGTTACACAACAGATACAGTTTATCAGCAGACCTATGCCGACCAGTGAGACGCCGTGGTCGCGTGGCCGTCCGTCGTGGGAGGTGGGGCGATGTACGTCTCTTCTTTTGTCCTCAACTCGCGAGGGAGCACGCGGCTGGCCTCAGGATCGCGAGCCACCACCAACCAGGCGTCGCGAACGTTGCGGATACAGGCGATGACCTCGTGAAACTGCTCGACCGACTCGTAGTGAGAGGCTTCGAGGGCCATGGTGAACATTGTGGCGTAGAAGTCCGAGAGAGATTGAGCTGTACTGCCTCCGAGGTCCGGACGAAGCCGCGCCTGCAGATACATGAGGATGTCGAGCGCGCGGCTGACAGCGATGCGTCGACCGCGGACGTCCTGCTCTTCGATGCACTGCACGGCGCGGTAGAGAAAGCGGATCGCTCCGTCGTAGAGAGCCAGCACAAGCTCCATGCCGGTTGCTCCCATCAGGGCCTGCTGTTGATAGGTCGAATCCATTCCGCTCCTTTCGCTTTAGCTGCTGCGTTTGTATCCGGTGACCGCGCTGTAAAGCTGGTCGATCTCGTTCAACTGGCTCGGAAGAGACTGCAGAATCTGATTGGCAGTGTTCAGCTCTGCGGTGAGATTCGCCTTATCGCTGGCGATGCGTGTCTCCTGATTGCTGATGTTCTGATTCAGGATGTCCTCTTGCGACGAGTTTTGTTTCAGAGCAAGAGAAAGTACGCCGCTGGTCGAAGTGCTGCTCAGATTGTCGAGGACTGTGCCGAAGTTGCTGCCGAAGCTGTCGGCGTTCTGTAGAAATCCTTCTACATCGGAGAAGTTCGAGTTGAGGATGCTGTCCAGCGTATCTCCATTGAGGTTCAGATGACCGGTCTTGTCCACCGATAGACCGAGCTGCGACATGTCCTTGATCGATCCGCTTGCTTTTCCCGCCAATAGAGCTTGTGTGAGCTGATTCTGGATCAGTGCAAGGGTAGGGTCGCCGTAAAGGGGCATCGGGTTGCCGCTGGAATCCTTGCCTTGCTCGGCCTGGATGTCGTCTACAACCTGGTTATAGGCGTTGACAAAGTCGCTCATCGCCTGCTGAATGGAGCTGTTATCGGTGACGATCTGAATCTGCACCGGGTTGCTGGGATCTGTCTTTGCAAGCAGCTGAAGAGTGACTCCCGGAATCAATCCCGTCACGGTGTTCGACGCGCTGGTGGTATCCAGGCCGTCCACAATCAGGCTGGCATCCGCGCCTGCCATGCTCTCTTTGAAGCCGACAGCGTTTCCATTGGCGTCATCGGTCAGTGAAGAGGTCATCGCGATCTCCCCGGCAGCTCCGCTCGTATTGCTGACCAGAGAGAGCCGTGACCCCTTGGTGTCAGTTACTACGGACGCCGATACGCCCATGTCGGCACCGTTGATTGAGGCTGCCAGTTGCGACAATGTCTTTCCACTGACGTCGAGCTTCTGATCGCTTCCGTTGATCGTGATGGTCAGCGATCCGGTCAGCGTGTCGTTCGGGTTGGTGATCTGGTCGGAGTATTGGGTCGAGGTCTGAGCAAGGCTGTTGACGACAACCGTGTGACTTCCAGCTACAGCTAGATTACTGGCCGAAGAGATGGCTACAGCATCCACATTGGAGCTCGATCCCTGTTTGCCCGCGAGAACGCCGTTGAAGTCGGTGAGCTTTTGAAGTGCTGTAGAGAGAGTGGACAGATCTGTACCGAATTGAGTCAGCACAGTGTCCTGCGCTTTGAGGTTGCTCAGCTGTGTCTTCCAGGGATCCTCGATGGCTTGCTCCGCTGCCATGATCTGGCTCACCGTAGAGGCGACGTCGAAGCCCTGTCCGCTGTTGATCGGACCGAAGTTGATTCCAACCGTACCCATCTTTGAATCCTCCTGAAGACGACAAAGCAACTGCGATGCCTAATCTGCCGGTTATGGATTAGGCGGCTTTAACCTGCATCTGTTGATGCATCGAAAGAAGAACAGGGAGGCAGACGGACTGACCGCCTGCCTCCTTTTTTTGCTGGAGCGGATTACTGGAGCAGCTTGAGAACGTCCTGCTGTACGGAGTTGGCCTGCGAAAGCGCCGCGATACCGGTCTGGCTCAGGATCTGGTACTTGGCCATATCGCTGGTTGCCTGACCGTAGTTGGTTGCGCGGATGTTGTTCTCCGCAGAGGACAGGTTGACGGTCTGCGTGTTCGCAACGTTCGCAGCCGCGTTGAGCTGGTTGATGTTCGCGCCGATGGTGCCGCGCTGATAAGCGACATCCGCAACGGCACTCGTCAGGGTGGTGAGGATGCTAGTTGCCGTGGTTGCATCGAGCGTCGCGTTTGCCGTGAGGTCTGCGCCGCCGCCGCCGCTTGTGGTTCCTACGCTGGCCTTGGTGAGTACACCGACTGTCTGACCAAAGGTGCTGGCGCCCGATGTGGTTCCGTCGCTGACGAAGATGTTCACAGCGGTTGCAGAGAAGACGTTGTTGCCGTTGTAGTTCGTCGTCGATCCGATGTTGGCGATCTCGGTCAGGATGTTCTGATACTCCTGATCGGCCGATCCTACCTGGCTGGTGTTCAGAGTGCCGTTGGCGGCCTCCGTGGCCAGCGTGATAGCGCGGTCGAGCAGGTTGGTGACCTGTGCCAGGGCACCGTCGGCGGTCTGCAGCATGCCGACACCGGCACTGGCGTTCTGGGCCGACTGCGTGAGAGCGGCAACGTTGGCGTGCAGGCCGTCGGCCAGCGCCAGGCCGGCTGCGTCGTCGGCGCCGCTGTTGATGCGCGAACCGGAGGAGAGCTGCGTCAGGGTGCTCTGCAGGTTCGCCTGGGTCTGGTTAAGGTTGTTCTGCGCGTAAATGGCTGAGATGTTATTCAATACACCCAAGGACATTGGGGAACGCTCCTCTTTATCACTCGATTTTGAGTTACCGCATTGCCTGTCCCGGGTGATCCGGATCTTCGGGAATGTCCCTTGTTCCGGTTGACCTTGCGAAAGGCGTTGCGTTCTCCCCCCTCATCGGCCCCAGGTGCCGGGACTTGAGCGATGTCCCTCCCGAATGCATGGAAGGGGGGAGAGAAGGAAGGTCTGCTCTATTGCATCGGCGCATGCCGCCGATGAAGAAGCAGAGAGGAAGTCTTCCATGATCGAACTGACTCGCCTGAACGGTAGTCATCTCAGCATCAACTGTGACCTCATCAAATACGCGGACTCGGCTCCGGATACTGTGCTGACTCTTGTGACCGGAGAGAAGCTCGTGGTTCTGGAGTCCCGCAATGAGGTCACGCAGAAGATCCTGGACTACCGCGCCTCTGTGCTTCGCACGGCATGGCCGAATGCGGACGCGGCCCTGTCCGCAAAGAGCGCTCGCTCGGCGCAGGAGCTCATCATCGAGGCCGACAAGGCCACAACCTAAGACACAGATTTATCTCTTTGGGTGAGGGACGTATATGGACATCGCCAGCATTGGTGGCATCGTAGTCGCGATTCTCGGCATTCTTACGGGCATGATGATCGAGGGCGGAAACATCGGCCAGATCACACAACCGACGGCTGGCATGATCGTGATTGGTGGAACGATGGGAGCGGTCATGCTGCAGTTTCCGCTGAAGATATTTCTTGCCGCGCTCAAAAGCCTGATGAAGGTCTTCGTTTCAGGAGGAGCGGATAACGAAGAGGTGCTGAAGCAGCTTGTTCAGTTCGCGAATAAAGCTCGTAAGAGCGGCATCGTCTCACTCGATCAGGATCTCGGCTCGGTGAAGGATCCCTTCTTTCGCCAGGCTCTGATGCTGGCGATCGACGGCACAGAGTCGAACGAGGTTCGCAAGATCATGCAGATGGAGCTGGACAACAAATCGGAGATGGAGGAGAAGATCCCCCAGGTCTTCGAGGCTGCGGGAGGCTATTCGCCTACGGTAGGCATCATCGGAGCTGTGCTCGGTCTGATCCAGGTGATGCAGCATCTCGACAACATCACCGAAGTGGGCCGCGGTATTGCAGTCGCATTCGTGGCGACGATCTATGGTGTCGCTCTCGCGAACCTTATCTTTCTTCCTGCTGCGGGCAAGCTGAAGATTCGCCACCGTGAAGAGCAGATGGCCAAGGAGATGGTGCTCGAAGGCGTGATTTCGATCCTTGAAGGCATGAATCCGCGCATGATGGAGACCAAACTGCGCACCTTCCTGACGGAGGGCCAGGCGGCTGAAGGAGTGGCGGAGGCTGCTGCGTGAGCCGCAAGAAGAAACACGAGCATGTAAATCATGAGCGATGGCTGGTCTCTTACGCCGACTTCATCACGCTGCTGTTCGCCTTCTTCGTCGTGTTGTTTGCTTCCAGTCAATCGGATAAGAAGAAGCAGATGCAGGTTGCGGCGGCTATGCAGACGGCCTTCACGCCGCTGGGAAGCTTCGAGGCGCACACAAAGACTCCCGCCCTTGATCAGTCCGCGAGCGCGTCCATTGTGACGAAGCCGGCGATGCTGGCGATGCCCTTTCCGCAGGCCGGGCAGCTGACGCCTCGTGAAGAGGAGGTGCGATCGCGTCTGGGCACCGTGGTCAAGGCGCAGGAGACGGGAGGTAAGATTCCCGTCGGAAGCGTAAGCACGAGGGCTACCCCGGATGGGTTGCTTATCTCTTTGCACGAGGTGGGATTCTTCTCCTCGGGCTCGGCGGCGGTTCGTAGACAGTCGATTCCTGTACTTGAGGCGTTAGCCACAACTCTTCCCGATGCTCCCCTGCGCGTGGAAGGGCACACAGACAATGTGCCCATTCATACCTCGCAGTTCGCTACGAACTGGGAGCTTTCGACAGCGCGCGCGAGTACGATCGCACGCCTGTTGCTGGAGCATGGAACGATGCATCCGTCGAATGTCTCAGCCTCAGGCTACGCGGAGTTCCATCCTGTAGCTTCGAATGCAACCGAAGAAGGGCGCAGCCAGAACCGTCGCGTGGACATTATTCTTTTGCGAGTCCCAGCACCTTCACGATGACTCGTTTGGAGCGCTGGCCGTCGAACTCGGCATAGAAGACGCGCTGCCATGTTCCAAGATCGAGACGGCCTCTCGTGACGGGCAGCGTGGTCTCGTGATGCAGGAGCAGCGCCTTGAGATGAGCGTCGGCGTTGTCTTCTCCTGTGCGGTGATGTTTGTAGCCGGGCCAGCGAGGGGCAAGTTTTTCGAGCCAGGTGCCGATGTCTTCGATCAGGCCGTCTTCATGGTCGTTGACGTAGATGGCCGCGGTAATGTGCATGGGAGAGACGAAGCAGAGTCCATCGTCGATACCGCTGCGGCGCACGATCTCCTCCACCTGGGGCGTGATATGCACCATCTCGTAGCGGTCGCGGGTGTTGAAGGTGAGGTACTCTGTGTGAGCTTTGGTCTGCGGCATGAATCTGACTCCCGGAGGTTTATCTCCCTTAAGAGGAACATATTTTTCTTTTGTGGGAGGAGAACAACCGAAATCGGTCTTAAACAGTCTTATTTACAGCGCGACTTCCCATTAGGGCATGTGCGGAATTTACTGCTAGAATCGGAGCAAACGCCCACAACTGACATTTTCAGACGAGGCAAAGGGAGAGATTAGAGAGATGGCTTATGTGATTGCGGAACCCTGCATCGGGACGAAGGATACGGCCTGTGTGGATGCCTGCCCGGTCGATTGTATCCACCCGAAGAAGGATGAGGCTGGCCACGCCGATACAGACCAGCTTTACATCGATCCAGTCGAGTGCATCGACTGCGGTGCATGCGTTCCTGTATGTCCGGTCTCGGCGATTTACGCCGGCGACGACCTTCCGGAGAAGTGGGTGAGCTTCCAACAGAAGGCTGCCGATCACTACGGTCGCTAGCTATTACCCGTCGATGTGACGGAGAGATCGAGACGCGTGGCCAATGGCTGCGCGTCTTTTCATTTGAAGGTGCAGGTGAGTTGACGGATGACCCAACGGCAGAGCGAGGCGATAGTGCTGCGAACGTGGCCATTCGAAGAAGCTGACCTGTTGGTAAGCCTTCTGACTCGGGAGCAGGGGCGAATCAAAGGGGTTGCGCGTCACGCCATGCGGTCGCGGCGCCGGTTCGGTGGGGCGCTTGAGCCCATGACCTATGTTCGCGCCACCTACGCGGAAAAGCCGAAGCAGGAGCTGGTCCGGCTGGATGGATTTGAGATTCTCTGGTCTCCGTTGGCCGGGCCTGTGGACTATGGTCGCACTGCGGCACTGGAGTTTGTAGCGGAGGTGCTGGAAGAGGCTCTTCCGGAGCAGGCTCCGGAGGATGCAGTCTTTCGACTGGCCGTGACTGCGATCGAGGAGATGCATATCGGTCGCGTGTGGATGCCGGTAACCTACTTTGCGCTATGGATAAGCCGTCTGATGGGGTGGATGCCGATGTTGGGACACTGCGTCGCCTGCGGGCTGGATATGCGGGGGCGGTCGGCATGGTATTCAGCGGCGGCCGACGGTATGACGTGTGAAGACGATCGTCGCAGCGGAAGCGAGCTGCTGTCCGAGGAGTCGATAAGAGAAGCGCACCGGGTCTTTCGTTCCACCGTGACAGAGCTGGCGAAGGAGGAGTGGCCGAAGAAGAGAGCAGCCGATCTCCGCCACTTTGCAGTGACATTGCTGGAGAGGCATCTGGAGCGGAGGATTCGCAGTGCGAGGGCGTTGGAACGTATCTGAGGATCGGATTTCGCTCAGGCAAACTCCCGGCTGAAACGGGCGGCCATCTTCGAGTCCCGCTCCGTAACTCCACCCGCATCGTGAGAGACAAGGCCCAGGCGGACGCGGTTGTAGCGGATGTCGATGTCTGGGTGATGTCCGGCTGCCTCTGCCAGCTCGGCAACGCGATTGACGAAGGCCATGGCCTGAACGAAATCCTTGAAGGCCCAGTCGCGAACCAGCTTTCCAGAATCTGCCTTCCATTCGGGATTTGCTTTCAGGAACGTATCGATCTCGGATTGGCTTAGGGTAGCCATAGCAGCCTCCACGAGCAGATTGAAATCCTGCTCATCTGCATGCTAGAGCGGGGAGGGGAGGGGCTGCAATTCGGCAGAAAACTAGAGCGTGGTGAGAGCGTCGAACCCGGGTTGTTTCGTCTTGCTGCGAATATTGCTCCAATGTTCATCTGGAATCTGGAGGAAGACCTCAACGATTGCGGGATCGAACTGGGTTCCGGAGCAGCGGAGAATCTCTGATCGAGCGGCGGCAAAGGAGGTGCCTTTGCGATAGGGCCGGTCTGAGGTCATGGCGTCAAGTGTATCCGCGATGGCAAAGATGCGCGCGCCAAGAGGAATTTCGGTGCCTTTAAGCCCTCGTGGATAACCGGTTCCGTCGAAGCTCTCCTGATGGGCGTAGACGATCTCGGCGACATCGCGAAGGAAGGGAATCTTGCGCAGCATCTCGTAGCCCTGCTGGCAGTGCTCGCGCATAACCGTCGTCTCGGCCTCATCGAGACGGCCCGGCTTAAGAAGAATGGCGTCGGGAGTTGCGATCTTGCCTATGTCGTGGAGAAACGCGCCGCGGGCAATGATGCGAAGCTCGTCGGGGCTGACGCCGAAGGCGCGAGCGAGCTCAATCGTATAAGCGGTCACACGCTTGGAGTGTCCTTCCGTCTCCTGATCGCGAAGGTCGAGGGCATCGCCCATGGCTCCGATGGTGATGTCGTAGCTGCGTTCGAGGTCCTGCATGATCGCGCGAAGCCTGCTGGTGCGCGTGGAGATCATCTCTTCCAGGTGCTGCCGGTACGCTGTGCTCTGACGCAGATGTCGTCTGTGCTCGGCAGCTCGAGCGACGACGCTTTCGAGCTGAAGCCGCTCAAAGGGCTTGATGAGGTAATCGAAGGCGCCACGGCGAAAGGCATTGGTGGCGACATGGATATCGCGCACAGCCGAGAACATGACGACAGGCAGCTCGGGATGATCGACAGAGATACGGTCAAGGAGAGCAAGACCATCGGTCCCGGGCATCATAATGTCGGACAGGACGAGAGAGTAGCTGGGATCCTGATTGAGCAGGTCGATAGCCTCGTTGGCCCCAGAAGCGGTGACGGCCGAGTAGCCTCGATTCTCAAGCATGGTCGCTACGATGCCACGTATCGGTGCCTCATCGTCGACTATCAGGATTCTTTCCTGCGGCATTTGCTTCCAGAACTCCTCTACGCAGTAGCCTCTATCTCGTGCTCTTATCGGCCTGAGGGCTAGAAGCATTATCTACGGATTCTGACGAATCCAAGGGTGAATATTATTTCTTTGATTCCATCGTTTTTCTGCGTGCAGCTACCCAGCCTGGCTTGGTTACCTGCCTGGACCGGCCCAGAGCGAGGGAACCGGACGGTACGTCTTCGGTAATGCAGCTTCCGGCTGCAACATAAGAGCCGGATTCGACGGTAACGGGAGCGACAAGTGTAGTGTCGGAGCCGACAAACACGTTGTCGCCGATGGTGGTCTGATGCTTATGGACGCCATCATAGTTGCAGGTGATGGCTCCAGCGCCAATATTAACTCCCGAGCCGATGACAGCATCACCGAGATAGTTCAGGTGGTTCGCTTTGGATCCTGCTCCGAGAGTGACCTTCTTGGTCTCGACGAAGTTGCCGACGTGCGCACCGGCACCAATGCGGCTTTCGGGGCGGAGGTGAGCGTAAGGACCGAGGATGGCTCCATCGGCGATGGTGGCCGAGTCCATGATGCAGCCATTGCGCACCGTAACGTTGTCTCCAATCACTGTGTTCTGAATCACCGAGTAGGAGCGGATACGGCAGTCCGAGCCAATCCTGGTTGTTCCCAGAAGCTGGACGTAGGGCTCGATCACGGTGTCGGGATCCACGCTGACCTCGGTGTCGATGACGGTAGTCTCGGGCCGGAAGATCGTCACTCCGGCTGCCATAAGTCGACGCGCGGTCGCCAGGCGCATGGCGGCGTCGAGATGCATCATCTCGGCGATGGTGTTAGCTCCAAGGACCTCATCGACGCTTTCAGCCTGCGTGGCGACGACACGCTCGCCGTCGGCGACGAGCATGGCAGCGACATCGGTAAGGTAAAACTCACCGTGCGCGTTGTTGGTGTCGAGTAGATCGAGCTTTTCAAAGAGTGCCGAGGTGCGGAAGCAATAGATTCCAGAGTTGATCTCCGGGGCCGAGAGCTGATCTGGAGTAAGAGATTTCTGTTCGACAATGGCGGTGACTTCGGGACGTCCCGGAGCGGCGCGGAGGACGCGGCCGTAGCCGGTGGGATCGGAGGGCACGGCCGTGAGGATTGTCATCGCGGCCTGTTCACGGAGATGAAGCTCGCAGATGGAGGCGATCGTCTCGGGACGGATCAGTGGAACATCGCCGGAGAGCACAAGGAGGTTTTCAGGGATGGGAGCGCCTGAGAGAGCAAAAAAGGCTTTGACCATCTGGAGAGCGTGACCGGTGCCGCGCTGCTCGGGCTGCAGGACAAACTGGACACCGGTGGCTTCGACGGCGGTGCGGACGCGGTCGGCCTCGTGACCGATGACGCAGTAGATGCGGTCTGCTGGAACAACCTTTTCCGCTGCTGCAATGACATGGAGGAGAAGGGCACGGCCTCCGATCTCGTGCAGAACTTTAGGGCGCTTGCTCTTGAGCCGGGTGCCTTTCCCGGCGGCCATGATGACTATGGCGAATCCTTGAGTGTCCATGTGAGGTTTATCTTCTCACGGTCATTTGGCCCGAGGGAGGAAGATGATTTTTCATCCGAACCTGTGGATATCCCTCTCTCTGTGCAAAATTTTGCAAGATGTTCAAAAGAAAAAATTTAGGGCCAAACTTCCATGAGATGAACTGGCTCATATTTACGTCATGCCGGGCCTTTCATTCCTGATATATCAGTGCGATAAACGTCCTGCTATTTCGTGATCGAGTTAGGAAAAGGAGAGTTGGCGATGAGGTCGCAGAAGTTAGGGCTCTTGTATCCCGGAATAAACCGTTCGCAGACATCGGCCTTCACTGTGCCCCACGTCGAGCTCGGCTTATGGGCGAAACCACGAAAGAACGCCTTTACGATTCCTTCCTTGAAGCCGATGCGAGGATAGGCCGCCACGATCTCGTCGCGGAGTGAAGAGGGGAAGGCACCGTATCCTTCGCCGAGAACGTCGAGTCCCACTCCTTTGAAGAGAAGGTCCACCTCCGGTCGCATGTACTGCGTTACGCCGGGAGTTGTGTGGAGGGCGATTGCCTCCCAGGCTGTCTGGATCTTTTCTTCGGGAACGTCATGGGTGGAGAGAAACTGACGTACCGCGTTGGCTCCATCGACCTCGAAGCGCTCGTCCTGGCTGGAAAACTTCTGAATTAGGCCGAGGTCGTGGAAGGCCGCGCTGATATAGAGCAACTCGGGATCGAACTTCAACTTCTCCTCCCGTCCAAGCTCGGCCGCGAAGAGAAAGACGCGGATGGAATGGTTGTAGAGCAGCTCTGTGGAGTAGTCGCGGAGGATACCGGTGGCCTCCTGGGCCAGCCTGGTATCTGGAATCTGAATGGTGGAATTGGATGTGATGGGCATGATTTCTGGCTCCTTGTATGGAAGGTAGCGAGAGAAGCGAAGGGCCGCCACGACACAAATACAGCAGATTAGGACATGCGCATCCTTCGTAGAATGAAGGCATGCGCAGAATTGTGATCACGGGACCACCGCCGGTACAGATTCTTGATGTGACTGGGCCGCTCGAGGTCTTCGGATCGTCTCCGGATTACAGGATTGAAGTAGGTACTCCGGAGGAGAACCATGCGCTGCGGACGAGCCGGGATATCGTGCTAACGAATGCGAAGCCATTGCACGAGTTGGAAGGATTTATCGATACGCTGGTTATCGCAGGCGGGCCGGGAGCCGAGGAGGGCCTGTATGACAAGAGGTTTCTCGACTGGATTGTGGATGCTGCCGGCAGGTCGCGACGGATTGCCTGTATCTGCACCGGCGCTTTCGTACTTGCCGCCACAGGTCTTCTGGATGGCAAGCGGGCGGTGACGCACTGGGAGTTCTGCGACAGGCTGGCACGTGAGTTTCCTGCTGTCGAGGTCACATCGGATCCGATCTTTCTGAAGGATGGAGCGATCTACACTTCCGCTGGGATTACGGCGGGAATCGATCTGTCGCTGGCGCTGGTGGAGGAGGATTACGGCCACGAAGAGTCGCTGAGAATTGCCCGGCACCTGGTGATGTTTATTGTCAGACCGGGAGGTCAGGCACAGTTCAGCCACATGCTCTCCCGGCAGGCGATTACGTCGCAGCCGCTGCGAGAGCTACAGGTGTGGATGCTGGAGCATCTGCGGGAGAGCCTGACAGTGGAGAGGCTTGCAGAGAGGATCGGGATGAGCTCGCGTCACTTCACCAGAGTGTGTCTTCGTGAGACGAAGATGAACCCGGGGCAGTTTGTGGAACGCATGCGAGTAGAAGCGGCCCAGCAGTTGATCAGCAGCTCGGCGTTGGGGTTGAAGCAGATCGCGGATGAGTGTGGATTCGGCTCGGCAGACTCGATGCGACGCAGCTTTCTGCGCGTGCTGGGTGTTACTGCCGCGGAGTACACGCATCGGTTCAGGCGAGTGACCCTGGAAGAATAAGGAAGCCGGAGATCATCTGAGCCACGATAAAGCAGGCTCAGATGATCTCCGGCAATTTTGCGATGGTGCGGGCGAAATGCAGGGATTCTCCACTGCGTTCAGAATAACGGCGAAATGAGCTACTGTCCTGCCTTGCCTGGAGGCGGTGGAATGGTGATGTCGATGGGAGTGACCTTGCCGAGAGCATCGAGAGACGGCTTGATCTCGGCTTCGTTGCCTACGACGACGATTCCCAGCTTGGATTGATCGACATACTTGTTCGCCACGCGGGAGACATCAGAAGCAGTGACCTGCTCGATGCCGGTCTTGTACTTTTCGAGGAAGTCCGGAGGGTAACCGTAGAAGGCGAGCGTGACCTGTTCGTTGAGGGTCTTCGAAGGAGAGTCGTAGTGGAAGATGAAGGAGTTCAGGAGCTGGTCTTTGGCCTTGGAGAGCTCGGTCGCGGTTGGAGGAACGGTCTTGAGGCGTTCGACCTCGTCGAGCATAGCCTTGGTTGCGGCGACAGTGCTTGCGCTCTTAGTTCCGGCGATGACGTAGAAGATGCCCGGATGGTCGTAGGAGGCTCCATAGCTTCCACTGACCGAGTAGGCGAGGCCTAGTTTGGTGCGGACATTCTGGACGACGCGCGAGCCGAAGCCGCCGGAGAAGATCTCGTTCATGATGCTGAGAGCGTAGTAATCGGGGTTGCTGCGCTCGGTGCCGAGACCGACGATGAGGACGTTGGATTGATTGACGTCATCCTTTTCGGCGAAGCGGACGCCGGGTTTGGGGTCGGTGAAGGTGAACTTTTCGGATGCAATGACCTGGCCGCGGGCTAAGGGCTCAAACGCAGCACGAAGTTTCGATTCCATGGCGGCGGAGTCGAAGTCGCCGGAGACAGAGACGATCATGCCGTTGGGAACGACGGTGTGATCGTGCCACGCTTTGAGATCGTCGAGGGTGACGGCTGCGACGGTGGCGTACTCGGTCTGGCGGGCATAGGGGCTGGTGGGACCATAGACGAGCTTGACGGCCTCGCGGATGGCGATGTCGCTGGCGTCGTCGTTGCGGCGAGCGATACCGGTCTCCAGCTGCTGCTGGGCGAGGGCGAGCTTATAGGCTTTGAAGTCAGGGTGCAGTAGAAGATCGATGGTGGATGCGAAGACGCTATCGAAGTCGCCCTTGAGACTGGACCAGCGCAGGGAGGTGTTGGCGGTGCCGCCGGAACTTTCGATGCGCGCGGCCTTGGACTCAAGCTGGTCGTCGAGCTTGTCGCCGTCGGTGGTTGTGGAGCCGCTGGTGCGCCAAGCTTCGCCATACATGGAGACGAGGCCGATCTTGTCGGCGGGCTCGTCCCGGCTTCCGCCGCGGATGAGGATGCTGCCGTTGATGAAGGGAAGCTCGTGGTCCTCCTGAAGGAAGATGACGAGGCCGTTGGACAGCTCGATGCGCTTTGGCTGCTGCGGCTTAAAGGCGTGCAGCGGAGGAATAGGTATCTTCTTCCACGTTTGTGATGGAGCCGTTGCCGCTGGCTTTGCAGGAGCGGCCGTTGCGGCGGCCTGCGCGTACGAAAACGACGCCGGGAGGACGGTGGCGAGGACAGCGATGGCGGCTAATGTCCAACGATTTCGATTCATGAGATTCACTGCGCACCTCCCTGGGCCGTTGTGGGTTTCTTGGGCGCGACGAACTCGATGCGCGCGCTGGTGCGGTTGCTGTCGACGAAGATCTTGTTGGCGACTCGGCGGATATCGGCTTTAGTGACGGCATTGATTCTGTCGAGTTCGCGGAAGAGCTCGCGCCAGTCGCCGTACCGTGTCTGATACTCGGCTAACTCGTGTGCGAGGCCATCGTTATCGTCGAGGCCGCGAAGGAGGTCGGCTCGGGCGCGGGTCTTGAAGCGAGCCAGCTCCTCGTCGGAGACGTCCTCGGTCTTCAGACGGTCGAGCTCCTTGTGGATGGCGGTGCGCATCTCCTCGGGAGTGTGGCGGGGAAGGGGGACAGCGTAGAAGGCGAAGAGGCCGGGGAACTTGTCGCCGGGGAAGCCGGAGAAGCCTTCGCCGGTGGCGGCGATCTTCTGGTCACGTACTAGGGAACGATAGAGGCGAGCGGTGCGGCCGTTGGAGAAGATGTCGGTGATGGCGTCGTAGACGGAGTCGTCGGGATCGCGGTAGTCGGGGCGGTGATAGCCCTCGAGGTAGAAGGGCTGGGTCGCCTCGCGGATGACGACGGATTTCTCGGCGAACTGCGGTGGCTCGATGGTAGTCATTGGCGTCGGCCTGGGACCGGCAGGGATCTTCGAGAAGTAACGCTCGAGGACGGGCATGGTCTCGGATGCTTTGAGGTCGCCGACGACAGCAATGACGATGTTGGAAGGAACGTAGTACTTCTTGTGGAAGGCCTCGGCCTCGGTAGCAGTGACCTGGCTGATCTCGCTCTCCCAGCCGACGCCGCTGCGGCCATAGGGATGTGCGACGTAGGCGGTGGCCAGGAACTGCTCGACCATGCGGCCTACGGGAGAAGAGTCGATGCGCATGCGGCGTTCTTCCTGTACGACGTCGCGCTCTTTGTAGAACTCACGCTGAACGGGGTGGCCGATACGCTGGCTTTCGAGGTAGGCCCAGAGCTCGAGGCGGTTCGACGGCATCGACCAGAAGTACTGCGTGGAGTCTTCGCCGGTGGAGGCGTTGATGCCGACGGCTCCGTTCTGCTCGGCGATCTCGGAGAACTGGTTGGGGATGACGTACTTCTGTGCGGCTGCCTGGGCGTCTTCAAATGCCTTCTTCAGCTCAGCGAGCTTCTTCGGGTCCTGGCCGACGCGCTTGCGGTATTCATCATCGTAGGCGGCATAGGCGGTTTCGACCTTGGCGAGGGCCGCCTTCTCTGCGGGATAGTTGGTGGTGCCGATCTCGGTGGAGCCCTTGAAGGCCATGTGCTCAAACATGTGAGCGAGGCCGCTTGCTCCCTGCGGATCGTCGGCGGAGCCAGCGTCCACGAGAGTGTAGAAGCTGAAGACAGGGGCCTCGGGCCGTTCGCAGACGATCAGGGTGAGGCCGTTGGGAAGGACCTTGACGGTGGTGCGCTTTTCGAAGCTCGCGAGATCCTGCGACTGCGCGACGCTGCCAAGAGCGAAGCCAAGGGTAAGGGTTGCAAGCACACGTCGAACAGACACGCGACTACCTCCAGAAAAACTACAACCGAAGCCTTACTATACCGGAGCCCGGTGCATGTTTCTGATTTTGACGCAGAAGACTAAGGATGGTTCGGCTGCCGATTAAAAGAAAAACTCCCGGGGCGGCATAGATACATGCGCCCCGGGAGATCGGGAGATGAGTTAGAAGAGGATTCGGGCTCCGACTTGCAGCTGACGCATGGGGAAGAGCGAGCTGTTGGTCGTGATGGTTCCTGCCGTCGAGCTGTTGAGGCTGACGTTGGCACCCGGATCGCCGCCGATGCGAAGGTTGGCGATGTTCAGGACGTTCGTTGCCTCGACTCTGCCTTGCAGCTGAACACCTTCCCAGAGCTTGAAGTTCCGGAAGATAGCTGCATTGACATTCTTGGCGCCGGGTCCTGAGTAGTTATTGCGCTTGGTGTTGCCGTCCGATCCCCCGGGGCCGGTTCCGAGGCAGGTACCCGACGAATAGCCGCAGAAGGCAGCGGTGTTGAAGAACTTCGACCCCTTGTCATGAGTAAAGGGAGCGGTTCTGTAGGGTTGTCCGGGGACGATGCTTGCGCGGTCGTTGGTCTGGCCGTCGAAGTTATTGTCCGTGCCGGTTTGAATGGTGAAGGGCGTACCGCTCTGGAAGATCAGGATTCCCGAGAACGTCCATCCATTCAAGAGTGCCCGTGTCAGCAGACCCTGATTGGAGAAGTAGTTTGGCTGCCAGACGATCGAGGTCTGCGAGCGGTGACGGATGTCCGTATCGCTGCGGCCATACTCCTGCTCCATGTGGTAGAAGTCCTGCGCGCCGGTGGTGACAGAGCCGCTGTTGTTGACCTGCGCGCTGCTCATGGTTCTGGACCATACGTAGAAGCCCTTTATGCTGACGCCATGCCCCATGCGCTTCTCGAAGTCGACCTGGAGGCCGTGGTAGTTGGCGGTCTGTTTCGACTGGATCTGGTTCACAGTGGTGAGGGCTTTTGCGGAACCTTGAGGTCCAAAGGGACGGCGTGTGTTCTGGTCACCGGATTTTGCTGTTGGTGACCAGATGGGATAGTTGATGTCAGGAGCGAAAGGAGCGTTGTGAGTCAGTGTGCTGACGTAGCTGACCGTCATGGCGAAGTCGCGAGTAAATTGCTGCTGCACCGACAGGTTGAACTGATAGGTGTAAGGCCACTGATAGTTTGGATCGATGCCCTCGAGTGCCGCGGGGTAGATGAAACGAGCATTGCTCGGGCTGAAGACGTAGGGATAGGGATTGCCGTTGGGGAAGCTTCGCTTGTCGGAGTAGATATCCGTCAACGAAGTGATGTTGGCGTAGCTGTTGCGCACGGCGAAGGGAAGGAAGTTCGACATGCCGTTCCACTCGTTGCCGGCGACGCTGCCATAGAAAACGCCTGCAGCTCCGCGTACTGCAGTATGGCCGTTGCCATAGGGATCCCATGCGAAGCCGACACGCGGAGAGACATGGTGATAACGGGTGGGCACGATTCCACGTGAGAGGGTGCCGCCGTTATAGGAGTCCCCAGGGAAGAGCAATCCAGCCGGAGCAGAGCTGATAACGCTGGACTGAGTTCCGGGAATAAATGTGGCGACGCGGTTCTGAGGATCGGTGGGAGTCGGCTGCACGTCCCAGCGAAGACCCAGGTTCAGTGTCAGGTTCGATTTGATCTTGTAGTCGTCTTGAAAGAAGAGACCGTAGAACCACATGTTGTCGATAGCGGTTACAGGAGCATCCTGATTCATCGAACGCGGCAGACCGAGGACAAAGTCCACGAGACCGTTCTGAGCGCTGGTGGGTGCTCCGCTTCCTGCGATAGCGCGCGAGCCGTCGAAGCTGAAGACACCGTAGTTATTGAGCAGAGTCTGCTGGATATCCTTGTTGAGCGATCCCTCGGCGCCAAACGCCAGAGCATGTTTGCCCTTGTTCCAGCTGTACACATCGCGTACGGAGTAGAAATTCGTACCGGCCTTCGGACCTGCAATCGACTGACTTGCAGTGAAGTAACCGCTGACCGTGATCTGCGGAAGAGAAGGCGTACCCTGTGCTGCAAACGACGATCCCAGGTCTCCCAGAGACACGGTAGGTGTGTTCAGTCGACCGGCAAGCATGCGTGTGTAGTTAACCCATACCTGATTGATCTTTGTGGGGCTGATCGTCCAGGTATGGCTTACGTTCGCGTTCTGTTGCCGCCAGTTATAGTTCTGCTGCGACCATAGGATGTTGCCACCAGGAATCTGCTGTTGGATGCCGCTGGTGTTGAAGTAGCTGACGGAGAGTCGCTGATTCTGCGTGAGGCTGTGGTCGACCTTGATGAGGAACTCATCCGTATTCATGACGGCGGGGGAGTAACCTGACCAGCGGTTGAACTGACCTGTGGCTTGATTCGCTGTGTTGGGCAGCGGAATGAACTGCTTGATGACGTTCTGAGCGGTGGGATCGAGCGGCGTGGTGATGACGTTGTTGGGGAACGGCTTCATGGTTGCGGGATTGCAGGCGATGAATCTGCCAGCTGCTCTATCGGCCGCCGAGATGGTTGCACCGCAACCATAGTTGGGAGGAAGCACAGAGGGAAGGTCTGCGCTGAAATCACCTGTTCGCTCTGCGGCGGTAGGAACAACGGCGCTGTTCAGGAATGAAGGAGTCGACTGGCGAAGACCAGCATAAGTTCCGAAGAAGAAGGTTTTATCGCGGATGATCGGGCCACCTAGTGTGGCTCCGAACTGGTTGCGGTGATAAGCGCTCTTTCCGGTTGCGTTCCAGGGAAGAGCATTCAGCCTGTCGTTGCGGAGAAACTCGAAGATCGATCCGTGGAATTTATTGGTGCCCGATTTAGTGACGACGTTTACCAGTCCGGCAGACATGCGGCCGTACAGAGCGTTGTAGTTGTTCGTCTGAACATTGAACTCCTGCAAAGCGTCGGGGTTCGGCAGGATGTTTCCTGTGTTCCGCAGGCTGGTCATGTTCAACCCGCCGTCGAGGTAGTAGCTGACGGAGCCGACGAAGTTATCCGTACCGCCGTTGATGTACACCACCTGCTGCGGATAGCCGAGTATGTTACCGGTTGTGTTGGACTGCACTCCAGCCGTGAGGCTGAGCAACTGGTACACATCGCGATTTACCAGAGGAAGGTTGTCCACTTCTGTGTTGTCGATGACGCGGCCGAGGCTTGCGGCGCTGGATTGAATGAGGCTCGGTTCATCGGTGACGGTGATGGTCTCCGAAGCATTTCCAAGCGACAGGGCAATGTCGTTTGTGAGCTGGTCGTTCAGATTGAGAGTGATGTTGGTCTGCGAATAAGCTTTGAAGCCCTGAGCGCTGACTTTGAGCTCGTAGCGTCCGATCGGCAGGAACTCGAGGCGATATGCGCCATCGGTACCGGTGGGCACCATGCGGGTGAAATGTGTGTCGACATTGGTAGCAGTGACTTCGGCACCGGGAATTACGGCGCCGGTCGAATCGGATACGGTTCCAAGGATAGTTGCAGTTGTCAGTTGTGCCGATGCGTTCGGAATTGGCAGTGCTGCGATCAAGGCAGCTAAAAGCAACCTCCACCCCAGAGAGTGTAGATGTCGGTTCATGGTACGAGCCTCCAGATAATTTACAGATCAATCGTTTGTCTTATGAGCTCAGCAGATATTTCTTCCGGCTCTTTTTTACGGTCCGATGCAAGATAGTTCGTTGAGCGAACAATTGTCAATCGGTTTGTATAGACAGGATTTTCCGCCAAAGAGGATGGACCACTATGGCCCTATTGCATCTTTGGAGATGGAGATAAGGTGAGAAATGCCGAAGAGATTCCGTCGGCACTGACTGCGAGGGTGGAGTCGCCGCCATCCGAGTGCTGCTCGATTGTGATCTGAGCACGGCCGTTCGCCAGCTCGACGACACGAGAGCCATTGGGAGTTCCCAGGTTGTCGATCACCCTGCCATTCCCTGCGATTGAGAATCGAACCCGATTGCGGGCGTCCAGGCAAAGAACTCCGTTGGCATCATTCAACGTTGCCTCGACGGTGATTCCAGCCGGCTCCTGTCGTATCTGCGTAAGCTTGAGAGCCGCTGGAGTTCCCCACACTCTGGTCTGGTAGATAAACTCAATCTCATCCGTGACCGTTGCGGAGCCACGCCGGGCGACGACGCGTAGTTTGTTCGTGCCTTCGACAAAGGGCGTCATCCAGCGTAGACCGGCAGCAGGGAAGTCCTGGCTATTGCGGTGGCGGGTTCCGACAGAGGCTCCATTGACGAAGAGCTCCGCCGTCTCGCAGTTGGAATAGACCTTGACCATCTTCTGCTCACCTGCAACTCCCCAGCGCACAGGCCAGGAGTGGCCATAGATATGAACCATTGGGTGGTCCGTCCAGTAAGACTGAAAGACGTAATAGGCTTCCTTCTTCTTCAGGTCGCGAGTAACGAGACCTTTCTGATTAACGCGAGGCACGGGGTTGTCGACACGGAGGGGCGTCGTGAAGTCTTTGAAGACCCACTGGGCCGAACCGGTAAACCAGGGAAGCGTCTCCTGCACCTTGAGGTGCCAGTCGAAGAGATTGCAGGCATAGGTCTCCGACCAGTCACCGTCCTTGGAGACACGTGTTTCGCCGCCGGTGTTGAGGTAGGCAAGGCCGCGCTCGTCGGTTCCGTGTCCGGTTGCGATAGAGGCGAGGACTTTATCGGGATTCTCGGAGTGACGGCCTGCATGACTGTCGGCTCCCCACTCCGCGTGGAAGAGATGCTTGACGCGCTCGCGTTGTGTCTCGAGTGATTTCTGGTATTCCGGGTAGGTGCCGCTGTACCAGCCCGCCCAGATGGAGGGAGAGTAGACGTCTGGAATGTCGCGGGCGAAGTCGCAACGTCGGATAGTGGTCATGCGTGAAGCATCGAGTTGATGCGAGAGATCACGTAACTCGGCGAGATAGGCGCGGATCTTCTGTTGATTGATCTCGGGATACTCGGTAGGCCAGTCGTTCTCGTTGCCGAGTCCCCAGAGCAGGACGCTGGGGTGGTTATAATGCTGCGCGATCATGTTGCGCAGGGTACGGCGTCCCATCTCCTGAAAGATGTCGTTGCCGATGCCCCCACGGCACCACGGAATCTCTTCCCAAACGAGGATGCCGAGGCGGTCGCAGAGGTCGAGAACGCGGCGCGATTGCTGGTAATGGGCCAGTCGAATGAAGTTGGCGCCCATGTCTTTGATAAGGCGCATCTCCTGCTCGATAAGGTTGTCGGGCATCGCTGCAGCATAGCCGGCGTGGTCTTCGTGGCGATGAGTTCCACGTAGCAGAAGGCGCTCGCCATTGAGTTTGAATGGTCCGTGCTCTACCCATTCAGTATGGCGAACACCGAAGGTCTCATGAGCCGTGTAATTGTCTCCGGCTGCGGTAAAGCTGATGCGGCACTCGTAGAGGTGCGGAGTGGAGGGACTCCAAAACTGCGGAGTGCGCAGAGTGAAAGCTGTGAGGGATTTAGTTCCTGTCCATGGTGGAAGGGTCTGCTTCGCTGTATAGACAGCGGCACCTTTCGCATCAAGGATTTCGATAGCAAGGGTTATCGGTGTATCGATGCTGTCAGGGTTATAGAGTGAAGCGACGACTTCGATTTCGGCAGGAGAGCTGGGGGTGGAGAGAGTGGTCTTTATATGAACTGTTTCAAGAGAGACTCGGGGCACATAAACGAGATTGACGTGGCGATAAAGTCCCCCATAGAGTGTGAAGTCGCTGAGGTCCGATGGCATGCGATCGAGATCGCGCGAGTTATCGCAGAGAACCGCAAGAGGGAGGCCGCTGGGTTGTTTCTTTTTGCTGTTGGCTGCAGTTGGAGAAGGAGGGGGAAGTTGTCGAATTGCATCGGTGATGTCGAAGACGAACTCGTCGTAGCCGCCAGTATGTCGCCCGACGAGCGTATCGCCCACATAGAGAGTTGTTGTCTGGCCTGCACCTTCGAAATGGAGCAGGGTGCGGCCATTGGAATAAGGATTGGCCACGGGAACATGTGTGCGGTACCAGCTGTTTCCACGATAGGCGGGTACATCAGGATCACAACCGTCGTAGGCGTTGACGCAGTGCGGCATGGCCACGGGCTGCCAGGTGGCGATCTCTTCGCTATGCCAGACCTCCCATGGACCGCCGAGCGTGTCACGGAGAAACTCCCATCCGGCGGAGAGACGCGTCGCGGTCTTCGATGCGGAATCTGGGGCAGCGGCCATACGCGCGAGCGAAGCGCCAAGCGAGGAGCGGGAGAAAAGAGGAAGACCTGCAATGGCGGAGGTGCCGGTCTTAAGGAACTGTCTACGCGTAGGCATGGGTTAGCTGTAACTCCAGATTTACTTCCGGGGAGGGTGCAGGATGAAATATATAATTCAGACCATCTACAAAATGCCGGCTCTCAGTGATATAAAGGCTCGTCCTCACGAGTGTCAAGAAACCGGGAGGCAATGGGCAAACGGGCACATATTCTAAAGGGACCTCGACTGTACCGGTTTGTTTGATAGGAACGCATTCAAGATGCCAACTTCAGCTGCACATCCGTTCACGTTTACAAGAAAACAAAGTGCTTCCAACAAGACCCCGCGTCAGATCAACCGCAATCTTGTCTTCAATCTCATCCGCACGCGGCAGCCAATCTCACGTGCCGATCTGGCGCGAGTCTCGGGGCTGCAACGAAGCACCATCTCACTGATCGTCGAAGACCTGATTCGCGATCGCTGGATCCTTGAGGGATCAACGGGAAGATTGCCTCGAGGCCGTCGGCCCACCTTCCTGGAGCTGAATCATCAGCGCGCAGTGATTGCACTTGATATTCACCCAGCCCAGACGACGGTTGCTGTCGCCGATCTGGGAGGGAAGATTGTCGCCCAGAATGTGGTTGCGTTGCCTCGAGATCCGGATAAGGCGATCGCTCCCATCGTGATGGCGATCAGGAAGCTGATTGCAGATCACTCCGATAAGTCGTTTGATGGTGTCGGCATCAGTCTGCCGGGACGCGCGGACCCGCAGTCGAAGAAGCCTATCTTTGCGCCGAACGTGAACTGGCCGATGCAAAGCCTTCAATCGAAGATTCATCGTGCGACGGGGCTGCGTGTGGAGATGGAGAACGTCGCCAATGCGTGTGCTCTGTCCGAAGTCTGGTTTGGAGATAGCGACGGCTTGAACGATCTGGTAGTGGTCAACGTGTCGGAAGGAATCGGAACCGGGATCTTTTCCAACGGCAGGCTGCTTCGAGGTGCAAACGGCATGGCGGGTGAGTTCGGCCACGTCGAGATGGAACACGATGGCCATCCCTGCGGATGTGGCGGACGCGGCTGCTGGGAGACCGTTGCCTCGAACCGCGCCGGTCTGCGTTACTACCACGAGATTAGCGGCCGTCCCGCTCCGTCGAGTTTTGCCGCGCTGGTGAAGATGGCGCAGGCGGATGATCGCAACGCCGTCCAGGCACTTGAAAAGATGTCATGCTTCCTTGGCCGGGGATTGCGGATGATCGCCTCTGCACTGGCTCCGAATGAGATCGTTGTCGTCGGAGACATTACGAGTGCCTGGCATCTCTTCGGCCCGAAGATCGAAGCTGAGCTTCAACGAAACACAATTTCAAAGGCACCGAAGCTACGGCCCTCCTTTGAAGGCAATACTGCCCGGCTACGCAGTGCAGTCGCGCTTGTTATGAACCAGGGACTCAACTGAACGGAAAGGAAGTTTTGTTTATGTTTATTGCGGGACTTCGATCGCCTCGCTTTTCATTGTTTGATTTTTCAGTTATGCGCCGTGCCGCTGTTATTGGTCTGATTGCTGTAAGCACTCTGGCAGGTTCGGCACCTTCGATGTTTGCCCAGGCCGCTTCGAAGTCCGAGCAGGTGAGGACCCCCGCGCCAGACTCCAAGACGTCGGGCGACGCCCCGGACGATCCCGGCCCACTTGCTACAGATATCTCTTCGGAACTGAAGCCGAAGGCGATTCAGGCTGTGGTGAAGAAGGTCGCTGCGTGGCAGGTAAAGGTTGCCGAGCCCAGCTTCAATCGCTTGTGGACCTATGCTGCTCTCTACGATGGCCTGCTGGCGGCGACGAAGACAACCGGAGATCCGAGCTTTCGCGAGGCCGTACTAAAGTTCTCTGAAGAAGAGAAGTGGCAGCTGATCGACAATC
>Ga0255336_100682_pt1 | contig 42332 bp, 40 predicted proteins | sample MeOH1_35cm_T3_17_FD_189102 | JGI IMG/M metagenome (GOLD analysis project Ga0255336, IMG submission 189102) | Sandy soil microbial communities from University of British Columbia, Vancouver, Canada - MeOH1_35cm_T3_179 | ecosystem: Engineered > Artificial ecosystem > Sand microcosm > Unclassified ...
CAAGTGCGGATACCTTGCGTTAATGGCTGGCATCGCGGGAGGCGCCGAGACCGTAGTAATTCCCGAAATCGATACAACTCCAGATCGCGTTGCGGCAGAGTTACGCGCCGCTTATGAGCGTGGAAAGTTGCATGCCCTCGCCGTGGTTGCGGAGGGGGCACTTTACAATGCCGAAGCGCTTGCCGCATGGTTTAAGGAAAACGGCGCCCGCACGGGTTTTGAACTGCGCGTGACCACGCTCGGTCACGTGCAGCGCGGGGGCACTCCAACCGCATTCGACCGGCTGCTCGCTACTCGCTTCGGCGCCAGCGCCGTCGATGCATTGGCGCGAGGAGAACAGGGCGTGCTCATCGGACTCAACCGTGGCGCGGTGACTAGCACACCTTATACCGAAGTGATTGGAGTACAGAAGCCAATCGATGCTGAATTGTTAATCCTTGCGAAGGTGCTGTCGCAGTGAGCTATCTCACCCAAAATCTGTCAAGTGTTCAAAACAACGACCACGAGGTTTGAGGAACTGCGGGAAGCGGGTTGTTGTTACCACGATATGCACGGAAGATGAACCGGCTGGTAAAGCGCCCGACTTTGAAGTATACGCACCGCTCTCGAGATACTTAAGACCTTCGCACATCATTCCGGCGATTCTCAATCCCAAGATCGCGGAGACGCATTCTGATTCTTTCCAGGCACAGCAAGTCGCCGCTATCGTCGCGGGGATATGTTTCCGTACTATGTATCAAAGTTAATTCCATTTTGGAAACGTGTACGCCTGTTCTCGGAAGCACTCGAATTTCGTGAGTACAAACAGGATCTGCCGCACATTTCCATATCTTGGGAGGCAATACATGGTTCGCGATTGCTCGCAATGCGATTGTGACGCACTCGCATTGCTGGCATCCCCCTAGTTCACCTTCCGTTTGCGGGTGTGTGCCACACAGAGTTGTCGTGAATCCGATCTGCCCGCTCCCTTCGATGAACCTCAACCACCCAATGGCGTGCTCATAGTACATGCCGCACTGGATTGCAAGCTCCCGAAGCGATGCAACATGATCGCCATCCACGGACACCAAGTCATCAGACACCGCATCAAGGCTCACCCGAGATTGGGTTCCGCTTCTCCGCTCCACGGCGATCTCATTACCTCGCTTCATTCAGCACCCCACTGCTCGCTTCATTGGCGCAAGTAGCAGACGACGACCCAGGCTAGCAAGTGGAATGAAACGAAGCGCTTCATCCACCAGGGCGATTCTCAGCTCTCGTCCCGTTTCCACCAAGGCGACGCGCTCTAATCGTCGAATGCACGCGCGTTGCCAAGCGCTGGTGCTTTAAGGAGTGTGCATTACTTGAGAGCCCGATTTGCAATATCCCCAATCTGGTTATCGATGGAGGCATGGAGGTATGAACTCGAGCTCTTCAGTTCGAACTGCACATCGCACCTACCGCTTAACGAAACACAGGACATATAACCAGCGAAGTATTGAGCTCGACATTTCGAAGGTCATCGGCAGGAATGCGAATTAATTAATATAACGGGCTTTCTCTATACCAATTCGAACTAGAGCCGGAGCGATTGTTGAGCGAACGAGATGTCACCTTGTTTGTTGCCGCATATGGTTCAATCATTGACGCAGATCAGGCAGTCAGAACCATTTTGACTGCTGCCCAGCCATCATACGTGAAGGCAAAAGCATGATTAGCTGCGCTTTGTAAGATGGCAACACAAATGCTAGTAAGGAAGTATATGCAATATCAATTGTTTCCCCCCACTCGGCCGCCGGAGGACAGGTGCCGACGTTCGGGAACTCGAATGGTTCGTGGCTAGTGACCCCGAATTCTTAGGAACATTGTTGCGGTACAACAAAGAAACCAATCACGCGACCACCAAGGTGACTAGAGCATGCGCAAATTCCCGAGGACGCTTCTCAAGCTTTTCTGGCTTAGTACAGCGGCCACAGTATGGGCAGCCTGGGCGGTGGCCATCACAGTGACAGTGCAATGCGCGACATGCAGAAAATCGTGGCATGAGCCACTGCAAAACCGCGGCTGCAACTCGGCAACTGGAGTCAACACGCCGGTATCGTGATACGGCAACTTCAAGAGCTTCGCCGCGCTATTTCTGCCCGAGACTAAATGAACCAACGGGATACATTTAAGGCCGCGCTCAAGAGGACCGACAATGGGCAGAAAGAATTTGTCGGCACCACTACTGCGCGATTCTCGAGCGGCTTGGACAATCGTGTAGGCATTTTATCAGCGCGGGTTTGAATATGCCGCGCGGTACAGGAGAAGAAAGATGAAACTGATTTTACGTTGTTTCTCAAGAAAGTACGCTTTGCTGCCATTACTACTTGCTTTTGCACTCGTGCCCGCCTTGGTGGGACAGGACATGACCGTAGGAGAGAATAATGAGATTACGTTTGAAACACCGGTAAAGGTGGGTCCGACTCTCCTGCAGCCCGGCACATATCAATTCGAGCACATAGTGAAATCTCATCACCACATGTTCAAGCTGACACCGACATCAACGTCGAAAGGCAGCCATGAAGTAATCTTGCAATGCAAACTTGAATCCGTGGGTGCACCCGCGAAGTACACAGTGCTGCATTTCGCGCCAGGAAAACAATTTAAGACTTTGCATTACATCCTGGTGGCGGGAGAGAGCTCGAGGCATAGGTTCTAAATCCTCTCATTTGTGAAGGCGTCGAGAGGTGGCGGTGGCGTTCTGGGGAAGACTTCGGAGACTAGGGAACAGGCGCGCCAAGCCGATTGCAATTTGGCACTACCTGGGGGCGGCGATAGCATACGGATTATGCCGTTTCGTGTTGATCGACAGTACCAAGCGGGAGGGTGTTCTGATTTCTGTGTAAGTGATTGTTCCTCGATTACAGAGAGGAACATCCAACGGAAATGGACAAAGAGCTGATCGACAAACTGCTTGCCGATTACAAGGGTTCGGAGGACCTGATTGGCGAGCAAGGTCTGCTAAAACAAATAACCAAGGCTTTGATCGAGCGCGCGATGCAGACCGAGCTGACCCACCACCTAGGTTACGAGAAGCACCATTCCTCGGGCCATTGCAGCGGCAACTCGCGCAACGGCAGCAGCAAGAAGACGCTCCAGGACGAGTTTGGAGAAGCCGTGATCGAGGTCCCGCGAGACCGCAACGGCAGCTTCCAGTCCAAGATCTTACCTCCGCACGAATGGCGCTTCAGCGGATTCGACGACAAGATTCTGTCGATGTATGCGCCAGTCATGACCACCCGCGAGATTCAAGGATACTTGCAAAAAATCTATGGCGTAGAAGTTCGTCGGCGCAATCTCGGAAGCCACCGACGCGGGTGATCGAAGAGGTAAAGGCCTGGCAGACCGGTCGCTGGAGCCGCTGTATCCGATTCTGTTTCTGGACGCTTTGATGGTAAAGATGAGGCACGAGGGCCGGGAAGAGAACCGGGGCGGCTGTGTACGTGGCCATCGGCATCAATTTGGACGGGCACAAGGACGTGTTGGGGCTGTGGACCTCGGCCAATGAAAGCGCGAAGTTCTGGCTACAGGTGCTCACCGAGCTGCACAATCGCGGAGTGAAGGATGTGTTCATTGCCTGCGTTGATGGGCTGAAAGGAAATACGTCCCATCGGCATCGCATGGGCCTTCTGCTGCTCAGCCGATGCCGCAGATCTCAAAGCCTATTTAGGAACACTACACGTGAAACCACCTTGCGGCGGAAGTGTTTCTTTGGTGAGGGCTTGGATTTCCTTGGACCTTTCATATGCAAAACGAACAGCATCCTCGGCCTCGCGAGAAAGATGGAAGTCTTGTTTGGTTAACAGGACTTGCAACTTTGTGTGCATCAGTATGGCAGGCGCGCAAAGCTCTCGGCGGAATCTCTGCAGAGCCTCAGTCAATTGTCGAAAATCACGTTCGCGCTTGTTTTTCTGCCAGAGCAGCGACCCGAGGGCTAGCCCGAAAAACAGGAACAAGACACGATAGAAAATCATGGCCGGTTGCGGATGTATGGATTCAATCCAGAGGCTGCGATCGGTCATCTGCGCATGCATCACCGAATCAATGGCACTCGCACCCAATCCGAACAGCAATCCGTAAATAATCTCTTTGTATTCTTGGAACATTTCTGCTTCTCCTCCACCTGCAAGTCTTTGTTCCGCTTCGAGGATCTCTGGCTTCACCTTTCCATCGTAATCGTACTGCCACTTGACGCAATCTCCTTAAACACCAAGTGCTTCACCGTTCGATACCTTCCGGAAAGTCCATTGGCGCTCGCACGCTCCAAGCTGTTTAAGGCGCTGAGCCATTTCCTCCAGACAGAGCAATTCATGCTGATCCACTGGCTGGTCAAAGCCGGTCCGATGAAGGATTTTCACACTCAAAGTGACGTCAGGACGATTGCCCCGGGCTGCGGAATAACGAAGCGCCTGCTCGTATGGCCCAACCTCACACCTTGATCGCCGCTGTTCCTTTGGAAGAATACAATTGGCGATGGCGAGCAAAGCATGATAGATGTTCCGGCAGGCCGGGCACCCCGGACTGACGGTTCCTGTTCCAGAGTCGTGTGTTCCAGAGAGTTCCAGCTCAAAGCCTACCTGCTGTTGTTTGCCGCCGACTATCAGCGATTCCGGCCAAACGTCCCAGCAAACCTGGTAGCGCCTCACAAGATCCATTAGGGCCGACGATTGCCCATTTAGGAAGCCGCTAGTTGTTGATTGTAGTTCGCTATAAATCACAAAAGACTCCTCCCGTCCTCTTCCAGCTGTGCGTCCCTCCTGGATGTGTCCTGAAACTCCGGCGTGTTCGAATATTCACTGCTGCCGTGTCCCGTGAAGCCGGGCAAACATTCAATACCCGTCGCGATTATGTATGACAGGAACATGCCACCCTATATTGCGTTGCTCCGCGAGGTATTTGCGAACTGCCTCATATCAACGCTCCGCTGGACGACTTTGTTTATAGGAACGAACACGTCAAATCTCATTTACCGTTACACGATCACTTGCGAGTAATCGGGTCGCCAAGGACCGAAGTTCAAGGCTGGTACTCTGAGAAGCCCGTAGCAGTGCCTGCTGTGCATGCTTATCCCCGTATCTCTGCCACACGAGGCGACAAGCGAAAAGACGAAACGACTGCTGCGTGAGTTCCTTCTGTGTAAGCTTGCCCCAATCTACATTGACGCTATCGCGTTGGTCGTCAGTCTCCATGCTTGGCTCCTAGAATTGCATTTGCATTATCTGTTTCGTTCATCGGCGTAAGAGGCGACGTCTTGGAACAAAGCGAAATGCCTCATCCACAACCGACATATATTTGCTTCTCCGATGCAACTCCGCCGATGCTTCCTTCCATTTCATCGCTCATCTAAGTGCACGAGCGTTGCCATAGTCTTCGTATAGGACATTCAAAGATCCGCGGCTTCCTACGTGGACACTGCCAGGAGTATCAGCGGCTCAAGAGTGCGATTGACCAAGACCTAATTTCAGAGGTTTACGTCGGCGAATGCACGTCGTTGATGATGTGCTGTTTTGGTCCGATGGAAGACCGCTCAGAACTGGAAGCAAGTATTTAGTCCGGAACATGCGGCGCGCGTATCTTGCCTTGCTGCCGCATATGGCTCAATCGTTGCCGCAGATCAGGCACGCGGTTCTGTGAACCATGCAACCGGAACCATCGTACTTGAAGCATAAATCTCTGCTGAGCCGCACTTTGTGATGGGCAGCGCTCGGTGGCATCAGACGTGCTTGTGAGCAGGTGTATGCAATCCCAATTGACTTTCCCCACTAGGCTCTTTGTCGTAGATGACGAATGTTCTCTAGCCGATCTGCTGAGTCTTATTCTTCGCAATGCCGGGTATGAAGTCGAGACCTTCTACGATGGTCAGCAAGCATTCGACCGTCTAGCCTCGGGCAACGTCCCTCACCTGGTCGTATGCCTGTCCTCAATGGGATCACGCTTACAAAGCAAATCCTTAACCAGTGGCCATCCTGCAAAATTCTGTTCTTGTCCAGCGACGTGCAGTGTGACTTCATGCATGAGTTCGCACTGCACGTCGCACAAATAGGCGCTCTGAGAAAGCCGGCCCCTATCTTAGAAATACTCGAAGAAATCGAAAGGCTTTTGTACGCGCAGACTTCGTTCACGGCTGTGCGCTCGGATTGTCGAGTGGGTTCCGCGGTTTCGATCAATTGAGGCAGACAAACCAATCCGAAGGGCAGTCTATGGAAATGTCTTTCTGCCAACCACTTTAAACACCAACCTGTAGTAAGGAGAATTGATTCAATGCGACAGTACACTCTCATCATACTTGCGGTACTTGCTCTCGCTCTCGGTTCGTTTGCCGCTGATGTGCCGAAAGTTGAAGTATTTGGCGGATATTCCTACCTGCGAGCCGGGACTGGCACGTTGGGCAGCAGCGCCTTTAATAGCAACGGTTGGACTGCATCAACGACCGGCAACCTTACGAAGATTCTCGGTGTCACCGCTGAATTCAACGGTCAATATAAGAATGAGATCGATGGCATGACAGTAAAAGGAAGCGACTACAATTTCTTGTTCGGGCCGCAGGTTGGCTATCGAACTGGAAGGCTCCGCCCATTTGCACACACCTTGTTTGGCGTCAGCCGTCTCAGTTCTAGCGGTGTTGCAAGTCAGAATTCATTCGCGATGGCTTTTGGCGGCGGGCTTGATTTGGAGGCCAGCCGATTGATTTCCGTCCGGCTCGGCCAGCTCGATTACCTCCGGACGCAATTCTCGAACGATTCGCAAAACCACCTCCGCTATTCCGCTGGTCTGGTCTTCAAGTTGAAGTAGCATCAGACGAGCTCTCGCACTTCTCGCCAAAATAATCAAACAGTCACTAAGGAGATTAAATATGCGCAAATTCACAACACTGATGGCAGGATTTCTCTTGTTGATTGCTTCCCAGGTTATGCTCGCGCAACACGGCGGTCATGATATGGGCAGCATGGGCGGTATGGGTAGCATGAACCACGACGACAGTGCCATGAAACAGATGCAGAAGGCAATGGCAGTGCAGGCCACTGATGAGCAGCGGTCGCAATTCGACTCATGGAGTCAACACACCGGAGCCTTGGTACAGCAACTTCAGGAACTCCGTCACGCTGTTACTACTAGCGACTATATGAGCCAACTGGATGCTTTCAAGGCCGCAGTTGAAAAGAGCAACAGCGGGCGAAAAGAATTTGTCAGTAGCCTGACCGAAACACAGCGCACTGGACTGAAGAAGCCAATTCAAAATATTGGTAAAGCGAACGAAGAAGTGGGCAACGCGACAACCATCACGATCCGAGAACTCGGAAAAACAAGCAGTGGCGCGAAACGTGCTGCCAAATTGGAGAAAGTCGAGAAGGCTCTGAAGAAGCTGCTCGCTGATCAGAAAGCGATTGCAGTCGAAATGGGTATTGCATAACTAAACATTGATCTGGGGTCTGCAGGCTGATACCGGCACGTTGCACAGGCACACCGCGCGGCAGGTGACCTGGCCGGTATCGGCGCTACGCTTCAGTCTGGGCATTCTCTTGTTGTAGGATCCTCGTCCGTAGCGAAGATCCGGTCACTTGCTATTCCTGAAACTTGGATACTTGTCTGGCTCACCGATAGGTGGTTCAAACTTTAGCTTCAGCAAATACGGAGTTGTGCGATATGGCTCTATCATTCTCAGGAACAGAAAGAAGTCACGTTTCCGGGAAGACATTGGCCTTCGATTCTCAAAGTGTTAGCGACACCGAGATAATGCTCCGAGTTAAGACCGGCAACCATGCTGCCTACGCGGTTCTTGTCGACAGATTTCGCGAGCCCATGCTGAACTTTATGTATCGTATGTCAGATCATGCAGCGTCAGCGGAAGCGCTGACCCAAGAGGCTTTCGTGCGCCTCCATCGTGCCAGGCAAACGTACACCCGAACGGTTGAGTTCACAACTTGGCTGTACCGAATTGCCATTGATGTAGCACTGAACCCAGCGCGCGACTCTGAGCCTGGCCTCACCATCGAAGCCACTTCTGATCTCGCCGAACCCCAAGTGAGCAAAGGAACGGATTCTGCTCCTGACCGTAGCACAACAACTGACGTTAGCGTTACGCACCGCGAGCGTCTGCAGGCGGTCCGCCGCGAGATTCAGGCTTTGCCGGAGCTCCAACGTATAGCAGTAATCCTGCACAAGTACCAGCGTCTGGATTCCGAGCAGATTTCAGAGGTGCTCACGCTCAGTGAGCTCGCAACCAAGTCGCTCTTGTTCCATGCCTACTGCGTGCTCCATAATCGCCTGAACGGCTTGTGAATCTCTAGATAGGACCCAAGTCGCGAGCTTAACGTCGGTGGATGCGCTTTTATTTATCGGGTGAGGTTTACATCTGGCTGCATGTTTTCTGGAAAGCGCGCTTTCATCAAAGGCGGTTCAAAGTTGACCTGTCGCGCACGCCCCGACGATTCCTTCACCAACTTTGCTTTCCACACGACGGTGCGCCCAGTCAGATCAGCTGACTGAAGATAGCGATTGCCCTACCCAGACACTAGGCATCTCCTCAAACTGAGGCCGGACAATTGTTGGGTTGATGGCCGAGCCCACCGCCTGGTCAGAACCCGTGCGCGACATCCTCCCCTTTGATCTGAAGCCTCAGAAGGCTTGCTTCATTGCCGGATATCACGACTGCGGTCTTCCCCACCTTTTTTGCCAAGGGCTCAAGCGTGCAGTTCGCCTTAGCGATCTTCTGACGCTCATACCTTGGAGTTCCTTGGGGAGGCCGACGCATAGCCCAAGCCGGATTGGGAATCTCGACCACGCGAATGAATTCGACAAAATGCTCTTTCGGGGTGGAGATGTGTTTCACTTCGTAGTCTCCTACGGGCAATGTCGTGTTTCCCACCTTGACTGGCGCAGTAATGGTCACGTGACCAATCTTGCCAACCCGGTGATCCGCGCTCGGCATTCCGCCCTTTTGGAGTCCTCCCCGAGCAAAGCTCCACGTAGTTAAGCCGAGCACCAGTGCCGTGATAATCAATAGATATCTGCGATGCATACACTTCCTCCTTCTGGTCGGGGCTTTCGCCGGGCCACCTTGCCTCAGTGCACGCAGGGAACCACTCCTACACTTTGAGTAAGTGATTGCATTTGTGGGGGATCTAATAGGAAAATGAGGTTCGCCATTGATGGTGATTGCCTTATTACAGCCACCGCCGTGTGCGTTTTGGGCAATTGCGATGGAACGAACGCATCGAAGACGCCACCCGGTCCATCCGCCAGGTGTTGCTCAAGCACCGTCTTATCATCCGACATTCATGCGGATGCTCGATCTAAGAAGTGGTCGAGCTGACGTCGTATTCCCGCTCCCACCCCGCATCGCTAGTTATGGCACGGCAGCACGGGATGGAAGCGCTACCGGCCTTGTATCACTGATTCCCTTTACCGCACAAAATTTGCTGTATGCTCACCGGGATTGTCGGCTACGAACTCGACGTCCCGTGCCTGTGCGACTCCAACGAACACTGTGTTCCCGGGCCACCAAGCGCTCTCGGGGATCCTTCCGCCTTCGGTGCCAGTCGTGTAGAAGGTGTCGCCATGGATGTGCATTGGATGGTGATCCATCCCGAGGTTCACGAAACGGATACGAACGCGGTCACCCTGACGAACAATCAGTGGCGTTGTCGCTGGGCCGGTTTTGCTGTTTAGCAGTAGCCACTTGAACTCCATCATCATCGTGTTCGGGATAGTGGAGTTCGGCAGGACTGCATACTCCTGCAAATGGATCAGAAAATCCTTGTCGCAATGCGGTTGATAGGGAACGCGTGGATGCATGATAAATGCGCCAAGCATGCCGGCCATCTCCGGCATCGCCATGTGGGAGTGATAGAAAAATGCAGCGCGCTGCAAGAAATTCCGGCGAGATGACATAGCAACGTCTCCATCAGGATGTGCCAAAGGTATCGCGTTGCAGTGAAATGAGATTCGCTAATACACCGTGGTCTACTCCAGAAGGAACCCAAAAGCGTGTCTTGCCGCATGCCCATGCCGGTATTCAGGTCGCCTCCGACCGGCAGACTTGCGGAGCGTGTCTCTTCCTGGCATTTGGCCACGTGATGAAGCATATGGCAGTGACCTACATGACTTTCAACGTCCGACGCGCCTCTCTCCAATCGCTTGGCGGTACGCCTTCCCAGGTGCGAAAGGCTCGTCCAAACGAGTTCGGGTCTTCAAAGCCGAGCAAATATGCGGCCTCATTCAACTCCAACGCAGAGTTGGATAGATAATATCGCGCCATCTGGTGACGGGCTTCATCCAAAACTCGTTGGAAGCTGGACCCAGATTCTTTCAATCGACGTTGCAAGGTGCGCGGGCTCATATGAAGCGTCTGTGAGATCACGTCAATCGAGGGGCGGTGGCCGGTGAGTTTGTCCTGAATAGTTCGGCGGACGAGTTCCATAAAACTGTCCTCCGACTTGTACTGACGCAACTGCTCTTCAAATTGCGGAGCAAGCAGGTCGAGCAGTTCGGCATTACGGGTAATGAACGGTGTCGTGGCGTCGGAGGCGCGAAAAATGATCGCATTGCGTGAGGCTCCGCCGATAACCTTACAGCCGAGATGCCGCTCAATTTGCTGCAGGTTTACACGTTGTTGCACATACTCCACCCGCAGAGGGCTTAGCTGCGTTCCGGTTCCGTGCCGAGCAATAGAGAGCATCCAGGCGAAGCAATAGTCGGTGAGTACCTGCGGCTCAGCATCGACCGCAAGCAGCCACCGAAATCCGATCGTGAATTCCTCTTCATCGAGTTGAGTAAGAATTTCTTCTGGTGCCGTCAGCTTCTTATAGCGGGCCATATGCTCCGCTGCCGTCACGAGATTCTGTGTGGAGAGCGCCGCGATCGCCATCGGGTGAAAGCGCTCTGTCTTCGTCTCCACACCTATTTTGAGACCGATTAAAGGATCAGAGCTCACGCTTTCGACGGCGCGCCAGAGCGCGAACAGTTCCTCGGTAGACACAAGAACGCGTGTCTGATCGAACAGGTCTCGCGGAAGGCCGGCTCTGCGAAGGACCGCAGGAACCGGAATGCTAAGCTCCTTCAATTTGAGCGCGAGGCGGCCCGGAACTCGGAAATGCTTCAGCATCGCAAGTCCTCCCTTTAGAGCATATCGGATTTAGCCTCGACCCATCATGCAGGGTGCGCCAAATTAGCTGCGAAAGACGACAACGTACCCGAGCATACTTTTGGCGTGATTGGAAGTCATATTGGCGGGTTTGGCAGGGCTTCTGGATCATCTCCCGACTAATTTAAGGATACCGGCGTTCGACGTACCGTAATGCTTGCGTTGGGTTGGTCGCCCGATTCCCACTCCTCATTAGATCGACGAAAGGATCGGATTTGAAGAACTTCGGTAGAAAGCTAAGCCTGAACCGCCGCTCCTTCCTAGGCATCACAGGAGCTCTCGTAGCCGGGACAATCACCAGCGGTCTATCGCTTCCCGCCAGGGCCGAAGCAAGTGCGCAGACGCTGATCCGTGGACGACGTAAACTTGGCGCGCTCGAAGTCTCCAGCGTCGGTCTCGGCGTTCAGAACATGAGCCGCAAGTATGAGACGACCGTGCCGTACCGCCCGGAGATGATCAACCTCATCCGCGCCGCCTATGATCGGGGCGTAACGTTCTTCGATACGGCTGAGGCCTACGGACCTTTTGAGTGCGAACGAATCCTCGGTGAGAGCATCGCGCCATTCCGCGACAAAGTCGTGATCACTTCTAAGTTCGGCTGGAATATCGACCCTGAGACCGGTCGGTTCCAAATGGGACTCAATAGCAAGCCCGATCACATCAAACGCGCCGTCGAGGGGTCGCTCAAGCGGCTTCGCACGGATCACATCGATCTCCTCTATCAACACCGCGTTGACCCGCAGGTCCCGATTGAGGATGTTGCGGGCGCAGTCAAAGACCTTATGTCGCAGGGCAAGGTTCTGCACTGGGGCTTGTCCGAAATGGGTCCGAACACATTGCGCCGCGCCCATGCGGCGCTGCCCGTCACGGCTGTGCAGAATGAATATTCGATGCTGTGGCGCGGCCCGGAGGAAGTCATCATCCCGTTGTGCCAGGAACTGGGCATCGGCTTCGTCTGTTGGAGCCCACTCGGTGTGCAGTTCCTGACCGGAGGCATTGATGAGAACACCCGCTTTGCTGCTGGCGATATTCGCGGCGTTGAATCGCGCTTCTCGCCGGACAACCTGTCCCACAACTTGGCGCTCGTTAAGCTCGTCAAGCAATGGGCCGAACGGAAGCATGCCGCTCCCGGCCAGATTGCTCTGGCGTGGCTGCTCGCGCAGAAGCCGTGGATCGTGCCGATTCCCGGCACAACGCAAATGGCGCACATGATTGAGAATGCCGGTGCCAGTTCGGTTGCTTTAACTCCGGACGAGGTCAAAGAGCTGAATGCCTCCCTGTCCGATATCCACGTTCAGGGACAACGTCTGCCGGACGGTGTGCTCGCGCTTTCGGGGGTCGAGGCACCGGCTAAGAGTTAGGAAACGAAGCGATGCATCATGAATATCGAAAACACGGCAGGGTCGAAGGTTCTGGCACGACGAAAAGGTCGACTGTTCTTTCGCTACTCGTCTTTGCAGCTATTGGTCTTCTGTGTTGCACCTCAGGCGCGCAACAGCGGCTATTGAAAGACCAGTCACTGCCCGCGGAGAAGAAGATATTGATCGTGTATCTGTCCCGGACGAACAATACCAAAGCCATCGCGGAGATCATTCATCAGAAGGTCGGCGGAACACTGGTCTCGCTCGAATTGAAGACACCGTACCCCGCTAACTACGGCGCGACCGTGCAACAGGTAGTCCATGAAAACGAAACAGGCTATTTGCCCCCTCTGAAAACAACGATTGAGCATATCGAGCAGTACGATGTCCTGTTTCTTGGCTTCCCGACCTGGGATATGCAGCTTCCGCCGCCCGTCAAGAGCTTCCTGCACCAATACAAACTGAAGGGCAAGACAGTGATCCCTTTCAACACCAATGCCGGGTACGGCTCCGGCAGCAGCTTTCAGACCGTCACGGAACTGTGCTCCGGAAGCACGGTGCTGAAAGGTTTTTCCACCCGTGCTGGAGCGGAAAGAGATGGGCAGTATCTGGTCATCCAGGGAGCCAGGGCGGTACAAGCGCGGGAAGAAGTTAACACCTGGCTGAAGACGATCGGAATGCTGAAATGAATCCTGACCGGATCACAAAAGAACAGGAGATGGTAATGAAGAGGAGAGTATTAGGAAACAGTGGGCTTGAGGTGTCTGCTTTGGGTTTCGGCTGCATGGGACTGAGCTTCGGCTTTGGTCCACCAACGGAAAAGCAGGAAGCGATCAAAGTCATTCGCGCCGCCTATGACGGCGGCGTGACATTCTTCGATACAGCCGAGGCGTACGGTCCTTTTGTGAACGAAGAAGTTGTGGGAGAAGCATTGCAACCATTCCGCGACAAAGTCGTCATTGCGACCAAGTTCGGATTTCTGAATGGTGTTCCGACGCAAGGTCTTGACAGCAGGCCAGAGCGTATCCGGCAGGTTGCGGAAGAGTCCCTGAAGCGACTGCGTAGCGAGGCTATCGACCTCTTTTATCAGCACCGCGTCGATCCAAACATCCCCATTGAAGATGTTGCCGGAACTGTAAAAGATCTGATTGCGGAAGGCAAGGTGACGCACTTTGGCATGTCGGAGGCCGGTGCTGCCAACATCCGAAGGGCCCATGCCGTACAGCCAGTCACCGCACTCCAAAGCGAGTATTCGCTGTGGTGGCGTGAGCCGGAGAAAGAGATTCTGCCGACACTGGAAGAACTGGGTATCGGCTTCGTTCCCTTCAGCCCATTGGGTAAGGGCTTCCTGACGGGAGCCATCTCCGACAAAACTGAATTCGACAAAAATGACTTTCGCAATATTGTTCCGCGCTTCTCCGCTGAAGCCCGAAGAGCAAATCAAGCACTGGTGGATGAGCTCGGGCGCATTGCGGAACAGAAGAAGGCGACCAAGGCACAGATTGCGCTGGCGTGGCTGCTTGCGCAGAAGCCGTGGATCGTACCGATTCCTGGTACCACAAAGCTGCACCGCCTCGAAGAAAATCTTGGCGGCGCGGACGTGGAACTGACGGCGGACGACCTAAAGCACATACATGACGCGATCTCGGCAATCGATGTTCAGGGAGATCGATACCCGGCTAGCTTTCAGAAGCTTGTAAATCGGTAGCGACTCGAAACACAGCAGGGGACAACTGTCAGAAAGGAAATTCCTATGAAGACTTGGCTTATTACTGGATGTTCGAGCGGGTTGGGGCGAAGCCTCGCGCAGGCGGTTCTTGAAGCTGGATACAATGTCGTCGTTACCGCCCGCAACCCTCGCGTTCTGGAATCCCTGATTTCTCCCTTTCCACAGACATCGGTTGCGGCCACGCTCGACGTCACGAAGGCGGACCAGGTTGCTGGCGCCGTCAAACTCGCGGAACAACGCTTCGGAGGAGTGGATGTACTGGTCAACAATGCGGGTCACGGTTATCGCGGAGCGGTAGAGGAAGGTGACGAAAAGGAAGTCGCAGACCTCTTCGCCGCCAACTTCTTCGGCGCCGTCTCTCTGATCAAGGCCGTCCTCCCGGGGATGAGGGCGCGCCGCGCCGGCACTATCATGAACGTTTCTTCGATTGCCGGACGCTTAGCCCTGCCAGGTTCGGCCTATTATTCAGCTACGAAATTCGCAATCGAAGGGATGTCTGATGCGCTCCGCAAAGAAGTTGGCCCGCTCGGGATCAGAGTGGTTGTTGTCGATCCCGGAGCCTTTAGGACGGATTTTGCCGGACGTTCCCTTGAGCAGGCGAAAACAGCAATCGCCGACTATGCTGATACTGCCGGACCTCGACGCAAGGAAAACGACAAGACGGACGGAACACAACCCGGTGACCCGGCGCGCGCGGCACGTGTGCTCATCAAGGTTGTTGAAGGGAATACTGCTCCATTCCGGATTCTACTTGGTAGCGACGCGGTGAGGATTGTCAACGCAGAGCTTGAGGCGCAGCGCCGGGAGATCGAGGACTGGAAGGAACTCAGCATTAGCACTGACTTCTCAGCTGGCAACTGAGGTTGGAATGTCTCGATGGAACGTAGAACTTCGAGTCAGTGAAACGCATGGAGAAGAACAATGCAGAAGCGCAAGTTAGGAAGAAATCTGGAAGTCTCTGCTCTTGGCCTCGGCTGTATGAGCATGAGCTCGGCTTATGGCCCGCCTGCCGACAAGGGCGAAATGATCAAGTTGATTCGTGTCGCCCATGATCGAGGCGTGACCTTGTTCGATACAGCCGAAGCCTATGGGCCGTTCACTAACGAAGAGTTGCTGGGCGAGGCGCTTCAGCCGATCCGCGACAGGGTGGTGATTGCCACAAAGTTCGGCTTCGACATCGACCTTGAGACTGGGAAACGCGGTGGAGGAACGAATAGCCGGCCCGAGCATATCAAGCGCGTGGCAGATGCTAGCCTAAAGCGTTTGCGGACTGATCACATCGATCTTCTCTATCAGCACCGCGTCGATCCTAACGTGCCGATCGAGGACGTGGCAGGAACTGTCAAGCAGTTGATCGCCGAGGGAAAGGTTAAGTACTTTGGCCTGTCGGAGGCTGGGGTTCAGACGATCCGCCGTGCGCACGCGGTCCAACTGGTCACCGCTGTGCAGAGCGAGTACTCGCTGTTCTGGCGTGGTCCGGAGACTGAGCTCCTGCCGACCTTGGAGGAGCTTGGTATCGGGTTCGTGCCGTTCAGCCCACTCGGCGCCGGATTCCTCACAGGCAAGATCGACGAGAACACGAAGTTCGATCCCACCGATTTTCGGAACTTGGTCCCCCGCTTCTCGCCTGAAGCGCGCAAGGCCAACATGGTTCTTGTCCAGATGATGAAGGCCGCGGCGGAACGCAAGGGTGCGACGCCAGCACAACTCGCGCTTGCTTGGCTGCTGGTTCAGAAGCCGTGGATCGTGCCGATTCCAGGAACCACCAAGTTGCATCGGCTTGAGGAAAATCTCGGCGCAGTGAACGTCGAGCTGACGCACAGCGATCTCAAGCAGATCAACGAAGCTGCTTCCAAGTTGAAACTTGAAGGAGCCCGCCTTCCTGAATCTGTACTGAAGATGAGCGGGCTCTAAGGGTTTCACTCAAGTGGGAGTCAGAAGGGGAGTCGATCAGGAAATTCGCGACGATAGCTGTTTAGCTCAGCACGCTCCTGTCGCGCACTCAATTCTTCATTGCCATCTTGGACAACCCGGATGACTGCAAGATGGCGTGAAGCAACTCGCCGCAGAGGCAGCCCAGCCCAATGCGGCATTGAGATCTGCCAGTAGATTCCTCAACACTTTCTGGCTGGCTGCATCAGGATTCGGACTAGGCATGGAATTCCACCCCCTGCGCGAGGTGAATTTCGTCGCCCCAATTAATGGTATTGGTCTGCCGTCGCATGTATGCTTTCCAGCAGTCCGAACCGGACTCACGACCTCCGCCAGTTTCTTTTTCGCCGCCGAAGGCACCACCGATCTCTGAACCCGAAGTGCCCACATTCACGTTGGCGATGCCGCAGTCAGAACCCCTGACACTCAGGAATGTCTCCGCCTCCGCAATGCTGTCCGTAAAAATTCCTGACGAAAGCCCCTGAGGAACCGCATTGTGTAACGTGATTGCTTCATCTATAGATCGATATTTCATGACGTAAAGAATCGGAGCGAAGGTTTCGCATTGCGTAATCGCCGCTTCATTGCCAATTTCAACAATGGTTGGTAAAACAAAAGTCCGTCTGCCAAACGGAGGCGGATCGATGACCTTTCCGCCGTAGAGAACTGTTCCGCCTTGCTGGTGGGCGGCGAGCAGTGCATTCTCGTAATCTGAAACCGCCACTTCATCGATCAACGGTCCCATCAGGGTCTTGGAGTCGAGGGGATCGCCAATTCTCACCTTTTCGTAGTTGCCGATCAGTTTCTGGATGAAGGAGTTGTAGATGCTCTCGTGGATGATCAGTCTGCGCGTGGAAGTGCAGCGCTGGCCCGCGGTGCCCACGGCACCAAAAAACGCTGCTGCCAACGCTCCCTTTAGGTAAGCCTTTTCCGAAATGACCAGGGCGTTGTTGCCTCCAAGCTCAAGGATCGTGCGTCCCAGGCGACCACCGACAACTTCACCGACGTGCTTTCCCATCTTGGACGATCCCGTGGCGCTGATAAGGCCGAGGCGCCCGTCCGCGAGCATCTGTTCGCCGACGGTCGCTCCGCGCCCGATGACTACACACGACACTCCATCCGGAACGCCGTTAGCCCGGAAAACCTCGCGAACGATGTTCTGGCATGCAATGGCACACAACGGCGTCTTACTCGAAGGTTTCCATACAACCGGATCGCCGCAGACAAAAGCCAGCGCGCTGTTCCACGACCATACTGAAACGGGGAAGTTGAAGGCAGTAATGACGCCGACTGGTCCGAGTGGATGCCACTGCTCCATCATGCGATGCATGGGTCTTTCGCTTTGGAGTGTCGGGCCGGAAAGCGTGCGGCTCAGACCAGCGGCATAGTCGCAGATGTCGATCATTTCCTGAACTTCGCCTAGTCCCTCGGTCAAGATCTTGCCCATTTCCAGCGAGACCAGCCGTCCCAGCAAGCTCTTTTTCTCGCGGAGGGCAACCCCAAGCTGGCGCACGATTTCGCCTCTTTTAGGAGCAGGCAGAGAGCGCCAGTACTCGAAGGCGTTCGTTGCCTGCCCGACGACTCTGTTATAGTCGGACTCGCTTGCCTGCTCGATCTTGGCCACCGATTTTCCTGTGGTCGGATTATGGACCTCGATCCACTCACCGCTGCTCGCAAACCAATCACCCCCGCAACTGGCACCCGGAATAGCCGTTTGCAGTCCTAATGAGTTGAGAACCTCGTCTTCTTCTGCCATGTGAAGTGCCTTTCAATATAGGAAAAAGCGTGTTCAGCAGCAGGGGCAACCGGAGTTCATGCGTGCTGCTGTGGCCCCGATCAGGATCTTGGATACCTAAACACAAAAACTTTGTCTTCATAGTGCCGTGCGGAACAGCAGTGACACTCGCTTAAGTCTGTGCAATTTTATGCGGTGCTCGACAAACACCTCCCGGTCGCTCGAACTACGCCTTCGCAGGTTCCTTTGCTGCGGTTTTGACAATCGGAGCTATCGTAGACTTCTTCGCAGCAGCCTTCGCTGCCCTCTTTTTCTTTGCCCAACGTTTCTGCTGCGCCTCGGCCATCTTCTTGCGGCTCTCGGGACTAACCACACGCTTTGGCGTCTTATCCGGGACCTTCTTCGGGGCAGCGTCCCTTGCAGCAGCCACAGACTTGGTCGGCTTCTTCTTCGCAGCCCAGCGTGCCTTCTGTGCAATAGCAATCCTCTTCCTCGCGGCTGGACCCATGGTACGGCGAACCCTCTCGCTTGCCTGCTTTAAGTCGAGTACAACAGCCGGTTTACCAAGAGGCGTTGGAAGATCGTGCTCGTTGCCGAGAGGCTTTGTCTCGTTGAGTGCTTCCAATGCTGTGATTGCATTTTCGATGCGGTTCCGCTGAGCCCGAAGGTCGGCGAGAATTTGTGCAGTGTCCATGTATTGGCTTGCTCCTTCTACCGGGGATGGTAGCAGGATCGCTATTCCCGTACAACAATCAGTGCCAGTAGGCTGCAGCCTCCGCCAACAACGAACCGTTCAACCCGATGGAGAAAAAACAATAGCTCCAACCATTGGCTTAACGCTGGGTCCGAAGCACAGCCATATGAATTTCGAGAAGCTCTTGGCCGATGATGACGATGACTTGCCGCAAAATTCGCGGTGTCCCCCCGTTTGTAGGATTCCGGGCTCGCGTCAGCTAAGCAATCCAAATATAATTTGAATACCTATAGGGGGTATATGTATCATATAAGTGTACGAGTGAAATGTTAGGGAGGAACGCGATGAATGAGACGCTGACATTATCGATTCAAGGAATGCATTGCGGAGCTTGTGTCCGCAGAGTGACCAACGCGCTGCAGGAAGTCCCAGGGGTTCACGTGGGCTCCGTGGCAGTCGGTTCGGCGCGACTAGAGTTCGCTCCGGATCAAGCAACCCCTGCAGAGATTGCGGCGGCTGTGAACCGAATTGGCTTTTCAGCACAGATCGAGAAGTGACCAGGAGAATTGCATGCCTACCAAGACAGAAAACGAGTCGGTATCCACAAGCATTCTGGGAACCGGAATGGCGATGCCACAACGTGTCACCATCCCGGTTACCGGGATGACGTGCGCCGCTTGTCAGTCTTTCGTGCAACGGACGCTCGCAGAGCAGGTCGGAGTGCAAGATGCCTCGGTGAATCTCATGCTGAACAATGCGACGGTAACATTTGATCCCGGCGTGACCTCCGTTTCAGCTTTGGTGGAAGGAATTCGCCGCACCGGCTATGGCGCGTCTCAGCCAACACTGGACGAGTCGGCACTGGAGGAGCAGAAAAATCACGATGAGGAACAGTTAGCTGAATACAAGCAACTTCGCCGGAAGGCCATTGTGAGCTTGGTCGCGGGAAGCGTGGCCATGACGTTGTCTATGCCACTGATGAGCATGAACAACGTTGGGGCAGAACGTGTGAGCGATCCCTTGATGAACTGGAATATGCGGGTGCTCGATCCTCTCCTGCGTAAAGCGATACCTTGGATCTACGGACTTAGCGGCGATGCGATTCGGTGGTTCCTGTTCGCTCTGGCGGCCTTCGTCATCGGGTGGGCCGGACGCCGCTTTTACACCAAAGCATGGTCGGCCCTTCGGCACAAGACGGCGGACATGAACACGCTGGTTGCCCTTGGCACAGGCGCGGCATTCCTCTATTCCGCCGCAAGCACGATTGCGCCTGGTTTCTTCGTCGCGCACGGAATCGCCCCCGACGTTTACTACGAAGCGGGGATCTTGATTATTGGACTCGTGCTGGTTGGTAACACCCTCGAAAGCCGCGCAAAAGGACAGACTGCAACCGCATTGCGTAAGCTCGTGCAGTTGCAGCCAAAAACGGCCACGTTGATCACGGACGGTGTCGAGAGCGACGTGCCCGTTAGCTCGCTTCAAGAGGGAAACCTCGTTCTGGTACGTCCCGGAGAGCGCATCCCCACGGATGGCCGGATTGTCGCCGGCAAAAGCAGCGTGGACGAGTCGATGCTTACAGGAGAGTCGCTGCCCATTGAGAAGACTGCAACGGATCGCGTGTTGGGAGGCACCCTAAATCAGCACGGATCATTCCAGTATTCGGCAACCTCGCTCGGATCTGACAGTGCACTTGCGCAAATTGTACGTTTGCTGCGTGAGGCGCAAGGTTCTCGTGCACCGATCCAAAGAATTGCTGACCGCATCAGCGCGATCTTTGTGCCCTCAGTGCTTGGCGTTGCGATCATCACGTTCGTGGTGTGGATGTTCCTCGCTCCTCAGGCGGGAATCATGCAGGCCGTCGCTGCGGCCGTCACGGTTCTCGTGATCGCATGTCCATGCGCAATGGGGTTGGCCGTTCCAACTGCGGTCATGGTAGCGACCGGACGAGGCGCAAACTCTGGGATTCTTATCAAGGGAGGAGAGGCTTTACAACGCCTGGAAAAAATTGACACTGTGGTGCTCGATAAAACTGGCACAATCACTGTTGGTCATCCTCAAGTTACCGATGTCTTGCTTCCTGGGCAAGGTGGTAACAATTCGGGCGAACCGAAATCCTCCGTTATAGAGAATCACGTCGTTGTTCTGGCCGCCGCACTCGAACGCGCCAGCGAACACCCGCTTGCAGATGCCGTAGTGCGCTACGCTGGCGAGCGCGGCTTAAGCCTTCCACAACCAGAGGTCTTTGAGTCACTGACAGGCCTCGGGGTTGCAGGTATTGTCGATGGACATGCAACATTGGTAGGCAATGCTGCACTGATGAAGAAATACAGCATTGCGTTGGAAGCTCTGGAGACAGCAGCAGTGCGTTTTTCGGAGGATGGGAAAACGCCTCTCTGGGCTGCGATTGACGGCAAACTTGCTGGCATCATTGCCGTCGCGGATGTGATAAAGCCGAGTTCTATCGAGGCCATTCGGCAGATGCATGCAGAGGGGCTTCGCGTCGTCATGCTGACCGGTGACAATGCACGCACGGCGAATGCAATTGCGCACATGGTCGGAGTCGATGAGGTGATTGCCGGCGTTCTTCCGGCAGGCAAAGTAGACGCAGTCAAGCGCCTTCAGGGAGAAAGGCGCGTGGTTGCCATGGTGGGGGATGGAGTCAATGATGCCCCAGCCTTGGCACAGGCCGACGTGGGCCTTACGATGGCCAATGGCGCGGACGTCGCAATGGAAGCCGGAGATGTGACGCTCATGCGCAGTGATCTGACCGGCGTCGCCTCGGCCATTGCACTCTCACGCGGTACGATGCGGGTTATACGGCAGAACTTGTTCTGGGCATTCAGCTACAACATAATCGGTATTCCGCTTGCGGCTGGTGTGCTGTATCCATTCTTCGGGCTGCTACTGAGCCCTGTAATAGCGAGTGCAGCAATGGCATTGAGTTCATTCAGCGTTGTAACCAACAGCCTGCGATTGCGCCGTCTTAAGCTAACATAAGGATTCATTATGACCGCCAAAAGAACTGCTCCAAAAGACACCACGACCAGGTCCGATTCCGATTCATGCGGTGCGGGTTCACCTGAGCGCAAAGCGATTGGCGTTGATGTAGAGATCAAGGCTTCGAACCTGCGTCGGCTAAGCCGCATTGAAGGTCAGGTTCGCGGAGTTCAACGCATGGTCGAAGAGGACCGTTACTGCGCTGACATTCTCACTCAGATTTCTTCGGTACAAGAGGCGCTTCGAGCCGTAGCCCGCGCTCTCATGCGAAATCATCTTTCTCACTGTGCCACGCACGCGATTCGTAATGGATCGGAGAAAGAAAGGCAGGCAATGTACGACGAATTGTTGGACATCATATACAAAAACGCCCGATAGCTATATGGCAATGTCAATAGCATAGCCACGCTGGTGTAAGTGACATAACGCCGCCATGGCGGGAGAGTTACCGAATAGCAATTGCAACTGCCGCAGTAGGAACTTGCGAGGAGACGACAGCAGCGCAGAGTTCGACATTGGAGATAGCCGCCACTTCGATTACCCGAAAACGACAACGTGGTAATCACAGACTGCATTTCTAAGACAAAAGACAGCATGGTTGCGAGCATCACAGTACAGAGACCTCAAGGATTGGCATCCACATCACGGATAAGATCAGCTAGCTCTCTTTTGCTTCTCTTTTCGATTCACTGAGTTTGATTCGCTGGTCTGGATGCTTTTCGAGTTTCGGGTGGAAAACGATGTTGCTGATTCCGATCGACTATTTTCTGCTTGCATGGTTCACAGTTTCCGCGGCATCGACCCTCTACGTTGCATGGGATCAATTTCGGAATAACCCCGAGCCCAACGTGATGCGATGGGCATTCATCTTGATCACGCTCTACATGGGGCCACTTGGGTTGCTCATTTATGTGCTGGCAGACAAGGAGCCACAACCGGGCACGCACGAACAATTCATCAAGCCACTTTGGAAGCAGGGAATCGGCAGCACAATTCACTGCATAGCAGGCGATGCCACCGGCATCATCCTCGCTGCAGTCGTTACGGCTACGCTCGGCCTCCCGATGAAGTACGACCTAATTGTCGAGTATCTTTCCGGTTTTTCCTTCGGCCTATTTATCTTTCAGTCCTTATTCATGAAGAACATGATGGGCGGCAGCTATTGGCAGAATGTCCGTATGTCATTTTTGCCGGAATTCATCAGTATGAATTTCATGATGGCGGCAATGGCTCCCATGATGAGCTTTCTAATGATGGGGCGCGATATGCGGGCGATGGAACCAACACAGCTTGTGTTCTGGGGAGTGATGTCGCTCAGCGTCACTGCTGGTTTCATATTTGCTTACCCCTCGAACGTCTGGATGGTAAAGCGGGGTCTGAAACATGGCTTGATCACAGAGAGGAAACCGGGCACCAAGTTTGAGCAGCACGAGGAGCATTCGGAACACCGCCCCGAGGGTCATTCAAAACATGAAATGGGCAAGAGCGACGCCACTGGCCCGCAATGCATGGCAGTTGCCCTTGTTTCCGTCCTTGCTCTAATCACGGGTCTAGTCGCACCAGCCAATTATCTTAACCTGTCTCTGAGTGCACATCAGGTGGGCGGATTGATGATGCCCCGTGGCATGATTATGGACCGAGACACTCCTGCCGCCGCGATGCGGGATATGTCATTCGTGAATCCAAAGCTTGCTTCCGCTTCTTTCGATGTGCGGCGAAAGGGCGACCAGGAGCTACAGCCCCACATGGACGGCGCGACCAAAGTGTTCGACCTCGATGCCTCTGTGATTCGCTGGCACATTCTCCCCAATATAGCGGTAGATGCTTATGCCTATAACCAGCAGATACCGGGACCTCGTCTCCATTTCAAACAGGGAGACCACGTGCGCATCAACGTAAGCAATCATTTAGACGAGGCGACCACGGTTCATTGGCATGGTTTGATTGTGCCGAATCAGATGGACGGGCCAGGCGATATTACCCAGAAACCAATATTGCCGGGGCAGACTTATTCGTACGAATTCACTGCACAGCAATCCGGAACGTACTTCTACCACCCTCACTATCAACCAGACCGTCAGCAGGCACTCGGGTTGTATGGCGCAATCATCGTCGATCCCAGCGACTCGGCCCGCGACGATACTCGTGCCGATCACGAATATGTGATCCAACTACAAGAATGGTTAGTACGCGAAGGTCTGACATATCCCGCCATGTTCATGGAGGGTGGGTTGGCGAATTATTTCACTATCAACGGCAAAGCGTACCCCTCAACCGATGTCATTCATATGAAAGTGGGCGAAACGCTCAAGGTGCGATTCATCGGAACCAACAACAACTTCGTTCATCCGATGCATATCCACGGCGGCCCTTTTACAGTCGTCGCACGCGATGGGAACGCCCTTGCGCCGTCAGCAAGATACGAGGCGGACACTGTCAATGTTGGTCCAGGGCAGCGTTACGATGTTGTATGGCCTGCACGTAACCCGGGCAAATGGCTTATTCACTGTCATATTCCGCATCACACCGCAAACAACAACGTGGAAGAACATGGCGGGGGCGGATTAATGCTGATCATCGACGTCTCGCGTTGAGGTTGGCCTGCAACCGCTTACCACAAACTATGCCTAATTTGCTCCGGCGCATACCTTCAGGTTTTCGCATCCACGCGCGTGAGCGGCCCGCGATGAGGTAAGGTACTCAGACTGTATTTGTCTTTGTCTTCATTTCGCTTAGCTTGATCCCAATGCCGGATACCTCCCGAGAGAGGCCTGACGGAATTCCGTAAGCTGACAGCACTCTCGGAACGACGCCGTTAAAGAACGTTAGAACTCTTTAGCAATTGCCTGGATCGGTTTTACTCCGCTTCCGAAGCGGGTAATTGCTTCCCGATGCTTTTCTAGCTCGCCGTACGGAAGATAAAGCAGATGCAGCGTTGCCGCAGAGGCGCTAAACGCAGGTCGTTGAAGTTGTTCCCGTACTTCTCGTTCCCGGTTGTCAGGTGCAACCAGAAATAATGGAACGGTATTGTCCATTTTAGATCCTTGTGCGAGATCGAGAAGACGAACAATACCAGAATAGATCGACGTGGTATGTTCAACCTCGAACGCTGCAGCGGGAACTCCCTGCGAGTTGAACCAGATCACGTCAATCAGACCAACAGCGTCTCCTCCCGCTGCAACCGAGTGTGGAAGGTCGGCGAGACAATGGTCTGCTAGTTTGCCTGATAGGTATGTCCTGGAACGGTCATTCGCGGCGATCCATATTTGGAACCCTAGCGCAGTTCCGAGATCGCGAAGCCATCCTTGAATTTCAGTGTGGGTTCTATCGCTCTCGCGTACGCTTTCCGAAGCCCTTTTTTCTTTAGCACTTAGATCGCGCACTTTGGCGAGATCTGCTTCCCATTCAACGCGCTTGGCGGAATCAGCTCCGATCGGCGGTGCTGCGTAACGTTTTTGGCCGACATCGAAGAGCAGCCCGCCAATCGCGCCAAGATCGTTCGACAGGGAAGTACGGTGTTCCTCAACAATCCTCAGGATACCGTTTCGCATCGCGAGATATTCGCTCCAACTTCCGAGCTTTACTCGTGCTCCAGTGAGCGCGTTATAGCCATTTACGATGGCGGTGTTGAACGGCGGCATGATCGTGGGATGAAGGAAATACATCAAGTTCGCAGCAGCCGGACCGAGACCTTTGATCGACTGCTGATCGAGCTTGTGAACGGCAGACAGAAGCTGTGCTTCTGTATTGCAGCACGTGCAAGTGTCGAGAAAATGAGCAAACGCAAGTTGATTGTCGCGATTTTCATAGATGTCCGGTATTCGCAGCTTGGGCTTCCACAGGAACGGATGATCCGCACCTTTGAATATCTGGCGCTGCTCAGCAATGGACTTAATCACGGTTTCCAAGGACGAGCCGCGATATGCTGTTCCAAATGTGTCAGCTTTGATTTCTGCGATTACTTGCTGAATGCCGCGTCGGATCGAACGGAAGTTCTTCAACCGTTCAGGCCACAGAAACCAAGTTTGGTATGTTCCCTCTGAATCATTACGCCAACGCGATATCAATGTGCTAACGGCCGAACTTTCCGGGGATAGGGCTACAGCAATGGGGTCAACTGACATTCGCAATACCTTGGGTCTGGGGGGCTTTCAAGAGTGTCCTCCATTTCGGGCGCTTGTGCAATCCAATGCTGCTATACCGCCTATAACCCTCCACCGTCCGACTTGAACCAGCATCTTCCATACCAACAGAGCGCACTCCTCATTCCTCATGCAGAATCAGATACCGTGTTTTCTCTTCGGAGGAAACTATGCGATGGGTCCGACGTGGTTGGGATGCTCAGCGCGTGTCGGCTTCAATGACTAGCAACGAGAGCATCCACTTGAAGATCATGGAACAGCGCAGTGCTCAGATAACGTTCTCCGGTGTCCGGAAAGAGCACCACAATGAGCTTGCCCTCGTTTTCAGGTCGGTTCGCAAGACGAATGGCCGCACTTGCTGCTGCGCCTGACGAGATTCCTACGAGCAAGCCTTCCTCTCGGATCACTCTACGAGCAATGTCAATGGCCTCCTCGTTTCGAACCTGCAAGATTTCGTCGACAACTGCCGGATTGAAATTCTGGGGGAGAAATCCTGCCCCAAGCCCCTGAATACGGTGCGGCCCAGGCTTACCCCCGGAGAGCACGGGCGAATCGGAGGGCTCCACTGCCACGATCTGTACTCCAGGCTTTCGTTCTTTCAAAACCTCGCCAACGCCTGAGAGCGTTCCCCCCGTTCCCACACCGGCAACAAAGATATCTACGGCTCCGTCCGTATCGCGCCAAATCTCCTCCGCCGTAGTTTCGCGATGAATCATGGGATTAGCGGGATTGTTGAACTGTTGAGGAATCCATGCACCAGGCGTCTTAGAAGCGAGTTTCTCTGCTCTTTTGACCGCACCGGTCATCCCTTCATGTCCAGGTGTCAGAATTACTTCAGCACCATAAGCGCGCAAAAGAGTGCGCCGTTCCAGACTCATCGTCTCTGGCATGGTTAGAATCAGTCGATAGCCTTTCACTGCGCAGACCCATGCAAGCGCTATTCCGGTATTTCCGCTGGTGGGTTCAATAATCGTGGCTCCCGGCTTAAGTAGGCCTGTTTTCTCAGCTTCCAAAATCATGCTCACGCCGATTCGGTCCTTCACACTCCCGCCCGGGTTCTGGGACTCCATCTTTGCGACCACGGTACTGTTCGTTTGCCCGACAACACGGTTCAGCCGCACTAACTCCGTGTTTCCCATCAATTCCAGCGCATTCCTCGCAATTTTTTGCATTCTTCGCTCCTAAATGTTGTACATAAGTGCGGACGATGATCCCCGAAATTCTCGACAGATGTCCTCAATGGTCTTCTCCGCCAACAATGCGCGGGATTGTTCCGATAACTCGTCCCAGACATCCTTCAAAATGACACGTAATGATCCTTGGCGCCGAATGCCTTTGAAATTGAAGTTCTTAACGGGGCCTTCGAGAGCAACGATCACGTCCAACAGCGTAATAGAGTCGGCGGGGCGAGCAAGCTTGTAGCCGCCTTGACGTCCGCGCGAGCTTTCTACCAAACCAGCCTTTCTCAGAAGCAACAATAGTTGGTCCAAGTATTGCTTGGGAATTGACTGGCGGTCCGCGATCTCAACAGCCTGCACCGCTGAAGCACCAGCATTTAACGCCAGATCAACGACCGCGAGTAATCCGTATTCGCCCTTCGTTGAGATTCTCATTCGTTAATCATGACAATGCCGGTCAAGTTAGTCAATCGAAAACCTAGCAACAGGAGACGTCGCAAGTGGAGTTTTCCTTTCACGTCATCAGCTTCCGGTGCAGTGGTGCGTCTGCTACTTGCGCCAATGAAGCGAGTCAGTTGAGTGGATCTGCACGTCAGAATACTGGTCGAGTAAAGCGGTGCACATCACGAGATTGAAGCTAATCTCAAATCCATACTGAACATGCTCCTGTGACCAGCATCACGTTAACCGTAACTCTCATCGTGTAGGATGCTGATACATGAGTACATCAATCAAGTTACTATTTTTTGATTTCACCAACGACGGCGAGTGCCGTTTGACGGCTTGAGAAATGATGGGGAGTCGAGAAGTTCATGAATATCAAGATCAACGGTGAGAATGAAACGATCACCAGCCCAACGACAGTTGCACAGCTGCTGACTCTTAAGAATGTCGAAATGCCAGACATGGTCTCGGTGCAGTTGGGCGGTGAATTCGTTGAGCGCCAACTATTTTCCTCAACCACACTGAAAGAAGGAGACGAAGTCGACTTCCTGTATTTCATGGGTGGAGGGAGCAGATGAGTGGCTTTTCCACCAAGGCGATCCACGGCTCGGTCCGGCCTGAACCTCACGGCACCCTGCGTCCGCCGCTTTACGACAATGTGGCCTTCGAGTTCGCAGACTCACGCGAGATTCAGCTCGCGTTTGAAGGTCGCAAACCAGCCCACGCCTACTCCCGAATTTCGAATCCAACGGTCGATGAATTTGAACAGCGTATACGCCTACTGTCTGACGCGCTCGGCGTGATCGCCGTCTCCTCGGGGATGGCAGCGATAAGCAATGTGCTTCTCGCTCTGGGTGGCACGGGCACGAATATCGTTGCCACAAGATCCGTGTTCGGAAATACATACTCTCTATTTGAACATACGTTCAAGCCTTGGGGGCTGAACACTACCTATGTGGACATGAGCGATAATGCGGCCATTGCAGCAGCAATCAATGAGCAGACACGTGCCGTCTTTATTGAAATCATCACCAACCCTCAACTTCAGGTTGTCGACATCGCCGAAATCGCACACCTAGCTCATGAGCGGAACGTTCCGTTAGTACTCGATGGAACCTTGACCACGCCATATCTGTTTCGTTCCAAGGACTATGGCGTGGATATCGAAGTGATTTCCTCCACAAAGTACATATCAGGAGGCGCGACATCCGTAGGTGGTTTGATTCTGGACAACGGAATCTTCGATTGGAAGAAGAATCCAAAGCTGGGTGCACTCGCGAAGAAGTTTGGACCGGGGGCCTTGATGACGATGTTGCGGCGCGAGGTTTACCGCAACGTGGGAGCCTGTCTTTCGCCACACAATGCCTTCTTGCAAACGCTTGGCCTTGAGACACTCAGTCTACGTGTTGATAAAAGTTGCGCGAACACGCAGGCCCTGGCCGAGTGGCTGCAAAAGCATCCGAAGGTCGTGGCGGTGAACTATCCAGGATTGGACAGTTCGCCTTCGTATTCTCTCGCGAAGCGCCAGTTTCCAAGAGGTGTCGGAGGCATTCTGACCTTTGAACTTGAAAACCGGGATCAGTGTTTTGCTTTCCAAAATGCTTTGAAATTGGTGCGGCGTGCAACCAACGTAAATGACAACAAGACGTTGACGCTGCATCCGGCTTCGACAATCTTCTGCGAGTACTCATCCGATGAGAAAGCAGCAATGGGTGTGAGCGATTCGATGCTGAGGATCTCCGTTGGTATCGAGGACATTGAAGACATTATTGAGGACTTTGAGCGAGGAACGGCTGCGATATGAGTGAGTTGGAGTTTACCGAGGAACGCCTGCAACGATACAGCAGGCACATTCTGTTAAGAGACGTCGGAGTAGAAGGGCAGATGAAGCTCTTTGCCGGAAAGGTCTTGATCATTGGTGCGGGAGGCCTTGGTTCTCCGATTGCGCTGTATCTCGCTGCTGCCGGGGTCGGAACGATAGGAATTGCGGATGCTGACAATGTAGACATCTCAAATCTGCAACGCCAAGTGATTCACCACACGTCCGACATCGGTAAGCCAAAAGTTGAGTCGGCAGCAGAGAAGATGCGCGCCATCAATCCAGATGTCAAAGTGCGTACTTATCGTGAGTTCGTTCGCGCCGCCAACGTGAGGCAGATCATCCGCGAGTACGACTTTGTCGTCGACGGGACCGATAATTTCGCTGCCAAGTTTCTCATCAATGATGCCTGTGTTCTAGAGACCAAGCCTTTTTCACACGGTGGCATTCTTCGGTTCGAGGGACAGACTATGACAGTAAAGCCGGGCGATTCAGCATGCTATCGATGCGTATTCCCGACGCCGCCCCCAAAGGGAGCAGTGCCGACCTGCTCGGAGGCAGGGATTCTCGGTGCTGTGGCAGGAATGCTCGGAACGATTCAGGCGGCTGAAACGCTCAAGTTCTTCACTGGTGCCGGCCAGCTTCTTACAAATGCGCTGCTCACGTTCAATGCAGCGGAGATGAACTTTCGCAAAGTGAAGTTGAAGCGAAATCTGCGATGCGCAGTCTGCGGCGACAATCCCGTAATCAGCGAGCTCGTGGACGAAGAGCAACCCGTATGCGAATTAAGAGCCGCCAAGGGAGGCGTTACATGCTGACCATCGAACGGGCAGTTCTGGACGAGATCATTGCGCATGCGCGGGCAGATGCCCCGATCGAAGCGTGCGGTTACTTGGCAGAGCACGACGGTATCGTGACTCGTGCCATACGGCTCACAAACGTGGATGCCTCTGCGGAACATTTCAGTCTCGACCCGAAAGAGCAGTTCTCCGCTGTTCGCCAACTGCGTGTTGAAGGTCTTCGACTTCGAGCGGTTTATCACAGTCACCCTGCGAGTCCTGCGCGACCGTCACAAGAAGACATTCGTTTAGCACTGGATCCCTCGACGAGCTACGTCATTATCTCGCTCGAAGATCCTGGTCCCACGGTGAAGTCATTCATTATTCGCAAAGGCGCGACGAGCGAAGAAGAGATCGAAATCGCAACGGCGAAACGGGAGCAAGTCTGATGTTCTATGAGATCCCAGCAAATCTGGATGGCGAGCTCAACGAGCTTGAGTCGCCTATTGAACGATTTCGAAAAGGCGAGTTGGATGCGGCTTCCCTACGGGCGAGGCGCGTGCCTTTTGGGTGCTATGAGCAACGCAAAGACGGCACCTATATGGTTCGAATCCGCACGACCGGCGGTGCGCTAACTCCGATGCAATTGCGGACCATCGCTTCTCTTTCCGCCCAATATGGAGGCGAAGCCGTCCATATCACTACGCGCCAGGAATTCCAGATTCATGATGTTGCCCTCGAAAACGTTGTGCCCGTCATGCGTGAGTTGCGGAAAGCAGGCCTTTCAACTCGTGGTGGTGGCGGAAACACAGTACGAAATATCATGATCTCTCCTGATGCTGGAGTATCAAGGGACGAAGTTTTTGATCCCAGCCCGTATGCTTTTGCGCTGACCTCGAGGCTGACCTCTGAAGGGGATTCATGGCTCTTGCCACGTAAATACAAGATTACATTTTCGAATTCGCGAAAGGATACCGCTTATGCGCAATTCAATGATCTTGGGTTCATAGCGGAAATTAAAGACGGCGTTAAGGGATTCAAGGTTTATGTAGCAGGAGGAATGGGCTCGAAGCCGGAAGTCGCTCACTTGCTCCACGAATTTATTCCCGTGGATGACGTCTATGTTGTCACTGAAGCGGTCAAACATCTCTTTGGCAAATACGGCAATCGCAAGAACAAACATTCTGCTCGCCTGCGATTTCTCTGGAAGGACTTGGGAGAGGCACGTTTTCGCGAACTGTATCAACAGGAATTGGAGCAGGTTCGCCAATCGGCGTCACTCGCATTCGAGCCCGCCCATATCGATGCGTGTCTCTCCACGCCGTCGATCAGCCCTATTAAAGACAGCAGCGCAGAGTTTGATATCTGGAAGCAGCGGTACTGCTTTCAGCAGCGTCAGACAGGTTTATCCTCAATAGTCATTCCACTATTGCTGGGCAATATCAAGAATAATGATGCCATTGCATTAGCCTCATTTCTGGATGGGTTCGGTAACGATGTTATACGAGCAACATTCGGCCAGAACTTGCGCTTGCGCAACATCCCGGAACCCTACCTCGGCAATGTGTTTGCGGTCGCAAAAGACATTTCCGAACTGGCGAATGCACCAGCGCTGCTGGGGAATTCCATTGCTTGCACGGGCGCTGACACCTGTAAGCTCGGTATTTGCCTGCCAAAGGGTGCACTTCGCGCAATCAAGCGCAAGCTCGAACGATCCGGCCTCCCGCTCGATCAATTTGCCGACTTCACAATCAATCTCTCCGGTTGTCCCAACACCTGCGGTCAACACATGATCGCCGATCTCGGTTTTTACGGGAAGGTTGCGCGCAATGGTCAACGGATGTACCCGGCCTACGGAGTCGTCGCAGGAGCAGTCATTGCGGATGGAGAGGCAAAATTCGCGCAGAATTTAGACCGAGTCAGTGCACGAGACTTGCCGGATTTCGTCGTCGATGTGCTGAGCAAATGGCTCGAAAAGAAGCAGGACTTCGTCTCATTTGCCAGCTACGTTGACACTGGAGGAGCTGCTGACATTCACGCAATTGCTGATCGTTACCGAACTGTGCCGGCTTTCGAAGACGACAAGAATTATTACTACGACTGGGGAGCGCAAGACGCTTTTTCGCTGGTTGGAAAGGGTGTGGGGGAGTGTTCTGCAGGACTGTTCGATCTCATTGAGGTTGATCTCAAGGAGATTGAAAAAGTGCGTCACAGTCTCTCTGGTGCTGTGACGGAGAATGAGACTGGCGATGCTTTGTACCGCATCGCGCTATGTGCATCTCGCATGCTGTTAATTACGCGCGGTATTGAAGCGTCCACCGACGCCTCTGTATTTGCCAGTTTCAGCAAGCATTTCATCGAATCCGGCCTTGTAGATGCACGTTTTCTTCCGGTGGTGCAAGCTGCCAGTCATAAAGACCTCACTTTGCTTCGCCAGCGGCGCGCTAATGTACTGGCACTCGCTGATGCAGTAAATGAGCTTTATGCCAGCATGGATAACTCCTTACATTTTCCTGCTGAAACTGCCGATGCGGCCTCCCCAAAGCGGACAGAGAAGATTTGCCCTGTCCTCGAGCGCGATTATCGCGGAGTTGCGTGCCCCATGAACTTCGTGAAGGTAAAGCTGGACCTTGCCCGAATGAAGGATGGAGAGCGCCTGAGCGTACTGCTGGACGACGGCCCGCCTATCGAAAATGTGCCGCGTTCGGTTGCGCAGGAGGGGCACAAAGTACTCGAACAGCAAAAAGTGGCTGATCACTGGGTTGTCGTGATCGAGAAGAAGTAATTATGACTGCTCTGTTTCCAATCTTCTTAAAGCTGCAAGGGCGTAGGGTCCTGGTCGTTGGGGGTGGACGTGTCGCCGGACAGAAGCTGCAGTCTTTGATGTACGCAGGCGCGACTCTCACAGTAGTCGCTCCCGGGGTGAGCGATGATTTGGTTCGCGAGCACATCAACTCTGGCGACGTCAGGTGGAAGCCTCGTCGTTTTGAACCTGCGGACCTCGATGGTATGACCTTGGTGATTGCCGCGACGGACGATGCCGCTGTGAATGAGCGAATCTACCGCTCGGCAGACACTCTCGGAATTCTTTGCAACTCGTCGGATGAGCCTGAACGCTGCCACTTCTATTACCCCGCCGTTGTGCAAAGGGGGGACCTGCAGATTGCGATCTCCACCAACGGTCGCAGTCCTGCGCTTGCTCAACGTATTCGAAAAGAACTTGAAGCCCGCTATGACGAAACGTACGCTGACTGGCTGCGCTGGCTAGGAGACGTTCGCAGCCTTTATTTCCGTCTGCAAATTGGAACCAAGCAGCGCCTCCGAGTACTGCACCAGATTGCCTCAAATAGTGTGTACGAGCGCTATCGCTCGGCACGTCAGCATCATCCCGGGGAGGCGCAGAATGGGTAACGTGTTTCTCATCGGCGCCGGTCCAGGCGATCCCGATCTGCTTACGATCAAGGCGTTGCGACTCCTGCAACGGGCAGACGTGGTCCTGCACGACGGCCTCGTGTCACAAGCCATTCTCGACCTCGTAAGACCCGAAGCCCTGCGCGTTGATATCGGCAAGCGTTGCGGATGCAAGCTGATGACACAAGCTGAAATCAACACTCTCCTGATTGATTACGCGTCGAAGACGGACACCGTTGTCAGGCTGAAGGGAGGCGATCCTTTGGTATTCGGCCGCGCCGGGGAAGAAATTGACGCGCTGATCGAAGCGGGCGTGCAGTTTGAGATCGTTCCCGGAATCACAACGGCCTTGGCCGCTGCGGCGGCAGTGAAACGCTCGCTCACGGATCGCCGGGTCACCTCCAGTGTTGTGCTTGTGACGGCGCATCGCGGATCAGAGGACGAAGCGGTCGAATGGGACCACGTGGTCACTTCGGGATCGACGCTTGCAATCTACATGCCCGGCACACATTACGCCGCGCTTGCTTCGAACCTAATCACCGCCGGGCTCGACATGAACACGCCTTGCGCCGTCGTTTCCCGTGCAACGCTTGCCGATCAAAGAGTGCTGATAACTACGATTGGTCAACTCAGAGATCACGACGTTCTCCCTGCGCCTGCGCATGTCCTGGTTGGGCGCTGCCTCAATCCCGCGGAGCACATCAATCTCATTCAGCCCGCGTTCTCGGGCTTAGCAAGCAAGTCCATCCAAAGATCTACGGAATAGAAGGAGTTCAGAAATGCCAGACCCTCAAAGCACCGTTCCTGCCCAACGCTTTCAGCTGTCGCTTGACGTGTGGGCTGTCCTTTTTGCATTTGCGTTGAGCCTGCTCGTGCGTTTTGGCGCCATCAAGCAGATTCCCTGGTAGCCATCACCTGAACGAGAGGACGTCCCATGTCTACGACCGCTGCTGTTTCAAACATTGAAGTTCCGAACCCTTTTATGAACGTTTTGCGCTTTCTCCCTGGAGTGCTATTGCTCGCCGCAATCGGTTATGCCGGCAAGGTGATCGAGCAAAGCATCAACGGTTACGCCAAGGCTCACCACCTTGTCATTCCAAACATTGAATATGTTCTGTGGGCGATTGCCATTGGGTTGGTAATCTCCAACGTGTTTACAATCCCCAAAGTCTTTGAGGCAGGTGTTTCCACGTACGAATTCTGGCTCAAAGCCGGGATTGTTCTGCTCGGCTCACGGTTCGTTGTTGGAGACATCGCAAAGCTTGGCGGAATCAGCCTCGCACTAGTAATCATAGAGATCGCGGGCTCGTTGGCACTGATGACTGCGCTCGGCAGGTTATTTAATCTTCGCCCGAAACTTACGTCTTTACTTGCGGTCGGATCGTCCGTCTGTGGCGTGTCGGCGATTATCGCGACCAAGGGCGCCATTGATGCCGACGACGAGGATTCCTCGTTCGCAATTGCAGCGATTCTTGCACTGGGTGCAATCGCGCTGGTTGCATTCCCACTTATCGGGCACGCACTGCACATGAGCAACAACGCCTATGGCCTTTGGGCCGGCCTCGCAGTGGACAACACAGCGGAAGCGACTGCTGCTGGTGCACTCTATTCCGATGCTGCCGGCAAGGTCGCTATTTTGGCGAAAACCTGCCGCAATGCAATGATTGGCTTCGTCGTCCTCGCATATGCGATCTACTGGGCGAAGCGAGGACAAGCCGCGAACGTCGAGAATAAAGCAAGCTTCCTCTGGAAGAAGTTTCCGAAGTTTGTTCTCGGCTTCCTAGTGATTTCAGTATTGGTGAGCTTCAACACTTTCAATAAAGACCAGATCTCCGCGTTGGCGAACCTGTCGCGATGGGCTTTTCTGCTCACGTTTGCCGGAGTCGGCTTGCGCACAAATTTCCGCCAGATGTCGAGGCAGGGTTTACGCCCATTCGTGGTGGGAGCACTGGGAGAGGTCCTCATCGCTCTACTCACGCTAGGTCTCGTGGTCGGCGCAAACGCGATTTGGAATTTATAGATCCTTCAGCATTACGACAAAGCTGGGCTCCCGGAAGCCTATTAGCTCAGCCGCGGCCGAGCTGTGGAGCCTCGTAGCCCGCCGCTGAGCGGCTCCGGTTTCCCGTTCCGCATCCATTCCGCTGTTGATGCCGGTAACAACGCACCGGATGTAGCGCTTCTGGCGGTCGTTCCCACACATGGAGACAACATCGACGGAGTTTCAGTTGGTATCGAAATTCTCAAAGTCGCACCGCGGTGCTCTGTCCTGCTATTCAGCGGACACTCCGAGGCGATGACTTACATCGCGAGAGCAGCAGAAAAAGGCTATCACTTTGAGCTGCTCGCGATGCCTATCCCGCCTACGGTCCTTCTGAGCAAGGTCAAAGAACTTATTGAGTGCAACTGCAGAGATCACTGAGAAATCAGCCCGTCAGTTCGAGCACAATCTTTCCACGCTTATGCGGAGCGCCAGCAAGCATCTCATGAGCGATGCGGATATCTGCCAGGGATAATACGGACCCGACCTGAGGGAGTACGTTCCGGCTGTCCAACAATTCTGAAATATTATTGAGGCGTTCGGTAGTGACCTCAACATCGAAGAAGACAGATCGCAACCGGCGGGAGGTCGATTCGTTGAAACGATGGTTACGAGGATTCCATCTGGCTTGAGGAAACGAAGCGAGCGCTCCTGTATATCTCCCCCAACCGTGTCGACGATGGCGTCAACCTTATTTCTGGCATCTTCGAAGTCTCGACTCTGGCCGTCCCAAATGTCCTGGTCGCCGAGGCTACGCACGAATTCAATGTCGTTGGAACATACGACCGCGACCACGAATGCCTGCGTTTACGGCGAACTGGACAGCACACGCCCCACGTTTCCGACGGCGCCTAGTGCCACGACCGTGTGCCCGGTTCGAGACTGGCATGTGCCTGCGCTCCGCAAAACTAGGGATTGGTGCCACCGTAAATCTGGTCACCTATCTTGATCTGAGAAGCACCAGGTCCCAACGGCTTGAACTCTGCCCGAAAGTTCCAAACCCAGAGTCAGTGGCGGCGGGGCTCATCTTGCTCTTGCCTTCGCGAATCAGAGCGTTCCACGGGACCAACTCCTGCGGCGGCAACGCGCACCAGGATTCGCCCGGTGTGCGCGCCGAAGTGCAGCCACCAGCAGGGAGCACTCGCCGCACACATCGTGATTCGAGGGCCTGCCCACGTATCTCAGTTAGAAATTACCTGTCAGTCCTAATGAGGCAGATCTGCCCCGCACAGTGAGCGGCTTGATTTTTCCCATCCACAACCGCTTCTCGCTCAGAATTCGGTGGGCAGCGACAGCCACATGCAGTTCATGAACTGGTCTACAGCGCAGAACGACGCTTACGACCACTCTGCAGACACGCACATGGGGTGCAATGGTCCAGTATCGGATCGCAGCTGGGCGCTGCGATTCTCTGAGTCACTTATGCCCAAGGTTGCCAACGGCATGGACGAAGTCTGGAATCTTGCACAAGGCTCACTCTGAAAACGTCGAATACGAACTGCGCCGTGGCTCCTACTGCCCAAAAGGGCGGGCAGTAAGAAGAATGGGCTAGGAACGTGAATCCCCGGCCCTCCGCACAAGTTGGATCGTGAATCAATTCGTCGACACTTCTTACCGTCCGCCGAACCGGTAGTGCAATGCAAATCGCGTCTGAAACGGTTCGGTGGGGTGATAAACGTTGGTGAATTCCAGGTTGGCGGTTGGCGTTATTCGGGAGATATAAGCGTAGGTGATGTCGTCAGCTTTGCGATTCAGCAAGTTCAAGAATTCGGCCGACAAGCCCCAGCTCTTGCTGAATTGATAGCCGAGCCCAGCGTTCACCAACAATGTTGACACGGAGTGATTGATTCCGTCTGACGTTAGCTCGCGCGGGCCAAAGTAGCGCAGGCGCAAACTCCCCGAAAAGCCTTTGTACTCATGCAGTGTGACGCCTGATGAAATCACCATCTTGACCGCTTCTGGCACAAGCTTGCCTCCCGGGCCTTGTACAAGCTGGCCACCCACTGTGGTAAATGCCGCATCATCCGGGTCGGTTTCGGTAAATTGGGCCCGGGAATCCGCAATATCGAAATCAAAAGCTACATGTTCCAGGGGCGTGTAGTAGTTCGCCCATTCGATACCGTAGCGATTGCTCGACTGGTCTGAGGCAGTTGTGCCTCCGGTATCGCCAGACTGCTGCAATTCGGAATTACTGTGGAGATACCAGAGCGAAACGGTGCTTTGCAGATGTGGAATGGCCGAAGTGCGCACGCCGAACTCACCGCCTTTGGTTTGGACCAGGGGAGAAATTGGAGTGCTGGGCGCGGGGAACGGATTGTCCTGCGATATTGGGTTCTCCCTTTGCGTTGCGCCGCGCGCGTCGTTGCTATGGAAGCTGAATCCGCCCTCGGCATAGAACTCTGTCTTGGCCCACGGGCCGAAGATCAAACTTGCTTTGGGACTGGGCAAGAACTTGTTGGCCGAACCGGAATTGGCTTGCGCAAAGTTGACCGGAGTCGACGAAAGAGAGGGAATGTTGGAAACATACGTGGGAGTCAAGCTCGTGACCACGTATTTTGCGTCGTCGCCGCGAAGGGCCACGACCGAGCGGAATTTGTCCGCCCACTGGATTTTACTTTCCACATAGGCGCTTCCTATCGTGTCCGTAAATTTGTTCAAATCTGTGGCTGCGGGCAAGACCGCTCCTACAGGATTGGAAGGGGTAGAAGTGAGGCATTCGATGGGTCCGCCACTGCCGTATGGCACGTCATCGCAGGCGTTGATGTCATACTTGTCCGTGCGCACGCGATTTTCCGACCGGTAAAGGCCATTGTGAACCCAATCGTTGCGGAGCTGCAGGCCAAAGGTAGTTTCCGCCTTGCGCCCGAACAACTGATTGAAGATCGTATGGCGTGCGTCAAACCCCGCCACCCATCGCCTGTCCTGCTGGTTGAACTGATCGCCCTTCACGGGATCATCCAAGTAGTAGGTGAAATTAGAAAATAGATTGAGGTCGTAATAGAATCCGTAGGCAGTGATCTTGGTCAGCGAATTTGCGCCCTGATGATGCCATTCGCCCTGCAAGCTATAACGCTGTGAATGGCCTCCGTCCGTCGGACTCAGGGAGCCGAAGTACCCAACCAGAGGAATGGCGGTGACCGGAATTTGATCGCTCGAATTCCATGTTCCACGGTAGGCGCGGGCCGTGATACTGAAACCCTTATCATCTCCGCCCTGGCCGTAGGTTAGCAGGCCGTTGTATTTGTAGTAATTATCCTCGTGCGTCGTCCAGGGGCCGTTATCGTGATACGCTTCTCCGCCGTACAGTAAATTACCCTTGCCGAGCTTTTGCGACACGCCGAAAACAGCACGGCCATAGCCAAACTTACCGCCTTCGAGTTGGAGAAAGTTCTCGGGCAGCGTTTTGAAAAATTCCAAATGGGCCGACGCAGCCGAGCTAAAGTTGCCCACATCCGCGTAATAAGGACCTTTCTCGTAACTCACTCCCCTCACGAACTCCGGGATGACGGTGTTCATGTCCGAGTAGCCCTCACCGTGCGCGTGCGACGGCAGGTTCAGCGGCATATCGTCGATGAAAATGGCGATATCTGTGCCGTGGTCGAGATTGAAGCCGCGAACAAAATATTGGTTGGCCTTGCCGCCGCCGGCGTGTTGCGTGATGATGACGCCGGGAACTGTCTCCAAGACTTCTCCCGAGCGAAGAACCGGACGATCCTGGAGTTCCGATTGGCCCACCGTTCCCTGGGTAGCGGAAGCGGCAATTCCGACGAGGTCATCCGCCCGGTCCCGCACTTCAACGGTAGTGTTTACCGCACCCACGGCCAGAGCGATGTGCAGCGGCGTCGGCTCCTCATTGGCCGCGATGGTTACGGGTACCTCTTTGGTTTCAAAGCCCGGCTTAAAAACCGTGAGTCGATAGCTGCCGGTCGAAAGTCCAGAAATACTGAACGAACCGTTCGCGTCCGACTTTGCCGCGAAGTGTGCAGTGCCGCTTGCACTATGAACCTGCACGGTAGCCGCGGCGATCGCCGCGCCAGACGTGTCCACCACATTTCCAGACAAGCGGGTATGTTGTGCAAGCAGAACGCTGGGAATAAGAAGTAATAAGAACAGTCTGCATTTCCATTTCATTACAGCAACATCCTCCCGGGGATGCAAAGTGCAACCGGAAATCAAAAGCTGATCCGGAAGTGCCCCTGCGAACCGAGGAAGACAAAGTCGCCGCAGCGGGAAATCAGCATCGACGTCACAAGGAGGATTGTTGCACAAGTAGCACGAAAAGAAAATAGGTATGCGGTGTAAAACTAGTGAAATCGTATGCGCATAATTTGTGGTCTATTTATGCGGGTGCTACGACATATCGCAGTTCAACCTAGCCTTTGTTTTTAACCTCGTGCACCATGGAAAGTGAACGGAAAATGGCGTGGCGGGCCTGCATACTGGAAAAGAATGACCATCTGAAGGCAGCATCTCTTCTTCTCACCTCCAGTAAAATTGGGATCTCTTCGTTGTGTCCGGTGCTATGGCGCCCACCAATCGACCTCTGCGGCGCAGCACGACGGTGGTGGCGTTTGCGTTACCGAGAGTAAAGGCTGACGACAGTATCACAGCCAGACAACGTACAACGGAGTTCGCATCGCAATGCTCCTCTCGTGCTATGGCTCAGAGATCCTTGCCGGTCGATGTCATCACCAATTTGCCGTGCTTGACGCCTTTCAAACTAAGCATGTGGTCGGCCATATGCTTCACTTCTCCCGCCAGCCCTCTCATGATCACCACCTCAAAGCAGTTCTTCTCATCAAGATGAACGTGCGTTGCCGCTAATACGTTCTCATGGTGATGATGTTGTGCTGCCATAAGTTTGTTCGAGAGGTCTGGGCGGTGGTGATCGTAGATCATTGAAAGAGTGGCGACAACCTGTTTGTTGTCGTTCACTTCTTCGGAAACCAACATTTCGCGAATCAAATCGCGCAATGCTTCGGATCGGTTCGCGTACCCGCGTTTGGCAATCAACTCGTCAAACTTCTCCAACAAATCTTGCTCAATCGAGACACCAGTTCTGACTAGCTCAGCCATCCAGATCTGTCCCTCTTCCTGTAGTTGAAGTATCAATCCTCACTTTAATCCTACCCGCAATAGCGCCTTTTGTTGTGAGAGTGATCACATTTTCATGTGGCAATATCACACGTCTTAACAAGTCGTGTTATCTTGAGCATTATTTCAATCCGGGTAGCATTTTAAGATTGTGAGTGAGGGTGAAGACAAACCGCTAAAGTATCCGTCGATCTTTGCGGTGTCGGAGCTGATGATCCTAAACAAGGTGCACCTACTGCGTATGTGCCCGTTCGACGCACATCTGGCGAAGAACAACGCATGGGGCCGGTGCAACCCAGGAATCTCGATTATCGAGACCTCGGCAAAGGCGATGAGCTGGACCAGTCGATGAAGCTGATCTACTTCTCCGTCGACTGGTCTGCGAGGCGTCGCTTCGATTCGCCACAGCAATCCGTGCACGATAGCTCTCCAAATAAAATTTGAATTCTGAGCGAAGAGGAACTCCGTTGGGATTTTGGCGGCTTTACGCATGAGGAATTTCGAGCAGGGAGAAGCGATTCGGGGCGACAATCTCGATCACCTTGTTCAGCATGAAATTAGCATCGTTCATATTTAGCAGGTATTGCAGTACCGGTTCAATCCTGTCCCATTGTTCCTCACGGGACAGGCCGCTCTCGCGCAGGACGATGAGACCAGGATGGACCTCCACATCAAGCAGTGCGAGGAAATCCTTAGCGTTTGTGGTAACCACAATTAGGTCATTCTCGTAAGCGTAGCGCCATACAACTCGATCAGTCGCCCCGCTGAGGCCAACGTGCGGCACCGCAACGCCAGAGCATCCAAATGTTGCCAGCCGTGCGACCAATGTTGGTGACAGGTGTTCATCAAGAAGAAATTTCACGCGAACTTCATGCCGCCTTCCCGCGCCCAAGTTCAAGCGGTTTTCGAGGACGGCCCGGAGGTGGACTCATTCGAGCGTGAATCGAGGCGAATGCCAAGTCGAGGTTGCTGAGAGAAGGGTAATCCTCTCGGATTTCTGCCTCACTGACTCCTTTACGCACCAACCCTGCGATGTGCTGCAGGGGAATCCTCGTTCCCGCAAACACAGGCTCTCCCCCGAGAATCTCAGGGCTGGAAACAATCCGCCGAAGCCCCTTACGATACAAATTCGCATTCTGAAAGAGCTGTTTTCGTAGCGGATGATAATGAACAGACACGGACAACTTGTCTTCCTTCAGCACGAGGTCTGCCCCGCGCATTTGCCAGCGGCCGGCTGAACCAACGGACTTGCCCAAAATCTGCCGGAGCGAGTTCTTGTCCTGTTTGGGCAAGGAGAAGGGGAACTCCGACATGAGTTTCATAAAGAGCAACTCGCTCAAATCAAATTCGTAGCGCATTGACTTGCCGACGCGCGATGCCTGTGGAAAGATGGAACGTTTCTCGATGGCCGTTCGAATCGCGCTTTCTGGAATCTCTGCAATAGCAGCCGCTTCGCGTAGGGAAAAGCCCTTCATTGCAACACCTCGACATAAATATACCACCAATGGTGGTATATTTAAACTTATTCAGGCGGACAGATGCAGGAACGTGCCCGTAAAGCCAAGCTCAAGCTTCTCTGCTACAGTGGATGTTTGAGGAGCAGATAAGCTGTTTGTTGCAATTGCTGAGATTTGTTCCGATGCATTCTGCTTCTCAGCACCTCGTTAGTGTTGCGGTTTAGGGTTCGGCTTTCACGGCGATAACGCGGGTTCGAATCCCGCCGGGGACGCCAAATCACTTGAGCATTCCGCACTTTTCTTTGGTTTCAACGAATTCAATTAGGCCCGCTCTGACGGGAGCTGCTCTCGTGTTTGC
>Ga0255336_100683_pt1 | contig 42287 bp, 48 predicted proteins | sample MeOH1_35cm_T3_17_FD_189102 | JGI IMG/M metagenome (GOLD analysis project Ga0255336, IMG submission 189102) | Sandy soil microbial communities from University of British Columbia, Vancouver, Canada - MeOH1_35cm_T3_179 | ecosystem: Engineered > Artificial ecosystem > Sand microcosm > Unclassified ...
GACCGAACTAGTTGACCCCCAGTTGACCCCCAGTTGACCCCCAGTTGATCCCCAGTTGACCCCAGTTGACCCCAGTTGACCAGTTGACCAATTGACCCCGGTGAGCGAGACACCTACTCGGAAGTATAGCTGGAACGAGTCGACGGCGCGGCTGCAAGAGTAGACAATAGCACAAAGAATGACACAGTGAATAGACAATAAGGTCTACAGAGAAAGCAAGGAATGATTCTATCCTATGCCAGAGGGCAAAAATATCCCAAGACCCTTGTTGCACGACTTGTGATCACGTGATCGATTTCGTTCATTCTCCATCAACAGCGCATCGCGAGATCAGCACATCTTGACAGATGGCGTGGAAGCGCACAGCTATATCAAGCTTTCATTCAGAGACAAATGGTAAGGTCTCAAGCCTAAAATCGACAATCGTCTACAAGTGGTGATATGTGGCGTATGGCGGTCAAATGGGCCGCCCCGAGTCATTCAGTTTTTGTCCCTTGGCTCGGAATCATTTCGTGTTCCTCATCCAACATGCCTTTGCCGCGTGGTGTCAGACGGCTAGCTGAGGCAAGTAATGAACAATCAGGCAGGGTGAGGTCTCTCTGTTTAGCTAACAACCTAGCGTCTAGCATACAAGACTCGAAGCTTGGCTCCTCCAACACCAGGGGCGTGGGCGATGAATACATGTACAGGTGTGCCCTCTTGCCCCTCCTCCTGAAACTCACTGCTCCTGCCCCGTGGCTGTCGCGGATTGTCGTCATGACAGTTTCCAGTGATGTCGAGGACAGTTAGCATTCCCTACAAGTTGAGCGTGCATGGCCTCTTCGGCACAGCTTTCAAGCAATTCTTTCGAGTTGGGCAAGAACAGCGAGAGACCAATGGTAGAGAAATGACAATCCTAGCTGATATGGTTAAACAATTGACTGCGAAAGCCGGGACCTAATCAGAGCCTGTTTGATTGTACCAAACTATGGCTTTCCCTCCCAAATTTCCCGCAGGAAATGGTCGAGTTTGGTAAATTTAAAGTGAGGCAGAAGCGTGTTCCATTCATCTGTAACCTCCCAGGCTCCCTTGAGTGCGCCCACCAAGATCCCAGATATGGCAGCTTTAGAGAGCGCCGGTCCTCTCATCTCCGGGGGAAAGGATGGATGGGTGATTTCTGGGAGCCAAGAAGTGTTCAGGGTTCCGGTTTCGAGATCCGCCGTGGACACCGTTTCTATTTTGAAAGGGCCTGCAGAAGCACTTAGCAAGAGACACAGCCACATGAAAGAGGACCCGACCGCGGATGGACTCGGCCAGCTTGATCAATTCCGAATTGGTCGTACGAGTACCACTGATGCCACCTCTTTCCGGCCAGACGCCGTCGTAATCAATGGCTTCGGCGACCACTTGTGCCATATCTTGCACCGTCGTGAGTGTCACGGGAAAATCAGCGTCAGCCGGGATGATGGCACGGCGATTGTGCAGATCCCACTGAAGACCAAAGATATGCATGTGCTTGGTGGAAGAATAAGGGAAGCTGAGGTAGTTCAAGAACAGCCCGGGCTGAAAAAGGCTGTACTCCAGCACCTGTCAGAGTGAGTATCACGGAGATGCTTGATGTTCGATATCTGACCGTCGTGTCCCGATTAATCTCCTGCAGGTACGCATGCACCGCGTCCTTCCCTTTGTAGCCAGAAACTCCACTATGACTTTGCCTGTCCGCATTTAGTCGAATCATGGCGCCAACAAGGCCACAGCCAACATACGTGGCCCACTCGCTGGGCGCGAACCTCTTCACGCCCGCGTCCACACTGGCGTCAATCAGGTTCTTCTGTTCTCTGCTTTCCGGATCGGCTGCAGTCACGATGAACGAGAGGACGGTATGCACGCCTTGCAAATGCTTGGTCAAGCTGGCCTGATCGTGGTAGTCGACTTGGACGACGTTGACGCCGTGTTGTGTGAGATCGGGGGCATCCTTCACGGTACACGTTAATAATATGAGTGAGCAATAAAGAGGGAATGGTACCGAGCGAGTGAAAACGGTCAATTGATGCTTTTTTTTGGAGAGTAGAGCGTCCAAAACCTCTCTCCCGACGTCTGACAGTCAGTATTTTAATGTCATGTGCCAAGAAACATACTTCCAGCACCACCTGCCAATACCACATGGACCATTGCGCTTAATACGGGGCCGAGGAAGGAAGAGTGCAGGTTTAGGAGAGTGGCAAGAGTGCAGGTTTACAAGGTCGACCACGAACTCTTGTTGACCTGTGGATGGAGGTGAAAAACTCGTGTGAGGATTGAATCTATCAGGGGCTGAAGGGCCCATCTATATAGCGGTTGTTCCCTTGGCAGTGGGCTTAGCACTGCCAGGTGATTCCAACAACTCTCCATATATGCTCTGTGTGCGTTGTGCTTTGCGTCTGCACGCCGGCTGACAAATTCATCCGCTCAGGAAGCCGATCAGTCAGTAGTGTCGCTCATTTAACACGAACCATTGTCATCCTGGCGAGGCTAGGGAGTTGGTTGCAGCCTACGGACGAAATTGGTCCGATCTTCGTCCGGCACCTGCGGGCATAGAAGCGACCCCCCTGTCTCTGGCCGTCATGATTCTCGGAATGATTGCACGGCCAAATGTTGCAAATCTTCGGCTGTCATGTTCCTCCCTCTGGTGAGAGAGGCGGGAAACCGGGTGCTCTCCGTCACGACTTTCCCGTGGCATGGCAAATTAATTCTTGCACTCATATAATCTCGCAAGAATCATGTCTTCCACGATCACTTCAACCAGCAGGAACGGCCAAACAAAAGCATCGCCATGTCGTGCCTCCCAGAGCCATTCGATTCCATCCCACGCACGCGCCTGCTCTTTGGCCCATCTCCGATTGAGCGTCTGGACCGAATCTCTTCGGACCTCAGCGCCGCGTCGTCTCGACCGATCAGGATCTACGCCAAGCGCGAAGATTGCAACTCGGGGCTCGCGTTCGGCGGCAACAAGGTGCGCAAGCTCGAATATCTCATGCCGGATGCGCTCTCGCAAGGGGCGACGACGCTGGTGAGCGTCGGCGGGATTCAGTCGAACCACACACGTCAAGTGGCGGCGGTGGCGGCTAAACTCGGTCTGGGATGTAGCCTGTTGCAGGAGCATTGGGTACCGGGCGACAATGCGCCCAATTACGACACGGTCGCCAACCTCCAGCTGTCGAGGCTGATGTCGGCCAAGGTGACGGTGGGACCGGACCCGAAGGCGGAGACGACAACCACGGACAACCTGTTCACGCACCAAGACGACAAGGTTCGGCTGGCGAATTTATGCAACGAGGTCCGTGAGACAGGCGGAAAACCGTATCTGATTCCCGCGGGCGCCTCGGATCACCCGCTGGGTGGACTGGGTTTTGCGCGCTGGGCGTTTGAGGTGGCCGAGCAGGAAGAGTTGATGGGCGTCTTCTTCGACGTCATCGTCGTCTGTGCCGTGACCGGGTCGACCATGGCGGGGATGGTGGCCGGCTTCAAGCTCTTGGAGAGACAGCCGGGACAAGAGGGCAAAAGGCGCAAGATCGTTGGGGTGGATGCGTCGGCCAGACCCGAGGAGACACACGCGACGGTGTGGCGGTTGGCACGACAAACGGGCGAGAAGATCGGCTTGCGAACGGAGGACATCACGGCCGACGATGTCATCTTGGATGCTCGCTATCATGCGGGGAGTTATGGAGTGCCGAATGAGGAGACGATCGCAGCCATCCAGTACGGCGCGTCGATGGAAGGCTTCATCACGGATCCGGTCTACGAAGGGAAAAGTTTGGCAGGGATGCTGGACATGGCACGAAAGGGAGAGCTGGAGGGTTCCAACGTCTTGTATGCTCATTTGGGAGGGCAGCTGGCATTGAACTCGTACGTGGGCAAACTCTGAGAACTCGTCCTGACCATAACATGACTGTTGGCATTGAACTCGTACGCGGGAAACTGAGAACTCGTCCTGAATACCATTCGTCCCCCGGGCTGACCATAACATGGCCAGCTCGTAGATTGACAGATACAAATTTGCAGACGGAAACAATAAAGACATTGACGTTCGTGGTGGGATCTTTCAATCAACCGATCTCGTCCTATCATAGCTCTCCAAGTGGAGCACGGAAAACTTAGATAAGGGTACCAGTTTCCCGGCCCGATATCATGTTGGCCGTCCTTTTCCATCATATCCTTCTTTTCCGTAAATCCAGGTGGGAACAACGTGATGCCCCAGGATGTGCAGGATGAGGGCAACCCCCCCACCATCGTCCGCCCGTACCGATCTCACAAGATTCCAGCTTGCACCTTTTGTCGGAAACGAAAGATACGGTGTGACTTGGACTTTCCAGATCGCGCTTGTCGGCCATGTCGTCGGCGCGGCGTACAATGCATACAGTCAGAGCCATTGAAAGCCGCAGCAGGCCGGTCCTGGGCTGTGCCCCATTCTCGCCGCACCAGACCTCCAGCCCAGGCTTCACCTCAGCTCTCCGACCCGAGTGTGACGGCTCCAGTCGAAGATCGACAGATTCCCGGCCAACAGCGTGACGATGCCACGGATGGAGAGAGGCCACCACAGTCAGAACATGTCATTGGGCCGACACTGGCGAGAGATGTCCAGGTCTTGGAGCAGTACATGTCGCCCATGGACCATCTACCCGAGTCTCCGGTCAGACAGAACTCGTACAATGTGTACTCGGACGACCCACGGGACCCGGTGTTGTCCATGAGAATCCCTCGTCAGCGCGTGGTCTTGCCGTCAGGAAATGGCACTCCAGGGTTCAGACAGTTTGAGATTCTGGAGAAGATTCTTGAGCCACACACCACTGAGCTTTTTAATCTGTAAGTGATCTGGTTGCAACCTTATGTTCAATCTGCAAGTGGTTTCTTGCCACCTGTGGTTCAATCTGCAGGTGATTGCTTGCAACCTGATGTTCAATTACAAGTGATTGCTTGCAACCTGAGGTTCAATTACAAGTGATTGCTTGCAACCTGAGGTTCAATCTACAGGTGATTTTGCAACCCGAGGTTCAATCTACCACTGATTTTGCACCCCCAGGTTCAATCTACAAGTGATTTTGAACCCAGATTCAATCTACAACTATTTTAACCCCCAGGTTCAATCTACAACTATTTTGCAACCTCGAATGGCATGTCTGATGATTCTAAAAGGTACTTCAAAAAGACCCACCCCGCCTTTCCGATCCTTGATGAAAAGGCCGTCGTGGATGCATTGGCCCGCCATCGACTACCGCACGCCCTTTCCTGTGAGATCTACGCCATGACTCTCCTTCTCTGGCAGACGTCGCCCACACTCTCCAAGCACCATCGTCCGGACATTCGGTATGTGTGGAATCTCACGGTCAGCGCTCTGCATGACGACTTTCAGGCCCCAAGCTTCTCCACCGTCTTGACAACCATTCTGGACCTGACGGGTCGGCCGACGACGCTGGTGACGTACAATGCGACAAACATCGGTCGAGCGGTCGCGTTGGCGCACATTCTGGGCTTGAATCGCAACCCGTCGAAATGGAACCTGGACCAACGGCAGAAGAGTCTGCGTGTTCGGGCGTGGTGGGCGTTGTTGATTCATGATTCATGGTCCGCCGACCCGGTCTATTTACGCGGAATTCGCTCACAGCGTCGACAGGGCAAGTCTGGCGCACGGGACGCCTCCTCTGATCAGGGGCAATCAGCACAACGTTCCATGGCCAGAACTCGACTCACTGGTGCTCCAACCATCCGAATGGGCGGCATCTGAGGATACTCGCAACAAGGGCGCACACTGTTTCATGGCCCTCTGTCGATTGACCACGCTGCTGGGCGATATTCTCCCCCTGATTTATGACCTCGGCGACGAATTAAAGAGTGCAGCGAAGTTGAAAGCGATGCGGAGACTGGAGGCCAAATTGGACGAATGGGAGGACTCGCTTCCCCAGGATCTGAACTTCTTGCACCCATCCACGTTCGACGCTTCGGCCCCGGGGGTGAGAAGTTTGCAGGTGTGTTATCATACACTGAAGATGCGCCTGTACAATTTGGTGCTGCATGTGAGTGTACCACCCGCATCATCAACATGCACTGACTTTCACGAGGAAATCCTAGGAGCCGACAACGTCGACCGCGACGAACGTGTCTATCATGAGTCCAGATGTCGCCGGTCCGCACAGACCTTGATCGACGTCGTCGTCTCTTTCCAGCCACGAGATTGGCATGCATTTTGGCTTCCTTGTAAGTTGGCAACCCTTCGGCGGAACGTGCATCTTACCGAGCCAGACTGCGCGTACTTCTTCAGCTCGGCCACGACGCTGATGCTCCGCTGCGCCCTGGAAACGGAAAGTGACGACATCGCCCAATCGTGCATGGCGGGCGCGAAGAAACTGATTACCTACCTCCGGTACGCGAAGAATGAGGCCGACTGGGATCTGGCAGATATCCCGCTGGCGCAGTGCGAGTCGATGGTGCAGCGAATGTTGAATCCACGGAATCTGCAGCACAGGCAAGCGTTACCGAGCAGAACCCAGCGAGACCTCGACGGCACTCATGATAGTAATGTCCCATCAAATGGAACAAATCCGACCGGCACATTGGACTCTCGCGAGCGGGGATTAACGGATACCGATCACTCCTTCGACGCCGAGCAAGTCCCTCGATCACACCCCTCTGGGTATATCATCGAAGCCAACGACCAGGCAATAAACGTATTCCATGATGCTGGCACATCGAGTGGAGCCCTCGGCGGAGACGGGTGGTTGGAGGGTGACTGGGCAAGTGGCAACGCCGAGCTCCTCGGAATTCGAGACATGGGTATGGCCCCGGCAGAGGGCCAATCGTGGATACATCCCTTGAACGTCTCGTTTCCGAGTCTGTGGGATATGTTTCGTACGGACGGTCATCGGGCGCTATAGTGGGGAGTTTGTCGGTGTTCCTAGCATGTTGAGCATCATGGAGAGGACTCCAATCTGTGAGAGATCTGGTGGATTCTACCTAGGAGAGTGGAAGCAACATTCAAGAGGCAGTCACTGCAAAGAGCGATCAGGTCTATGGTTTTTTGGTAGGGGATCATTTACGATGCAGTGGATGTATCATGCGAACCTTCCGGTGGAAAGTGAGAGCCAAGTGGGCACAGAAGCGTCCACTGCAAGTCAAGACTCAATATCATGGCTATATTCAAGAGATATGACAATCGTTTCGCTTGGACTCCTCCCTATTTCCTGACAGATGTTTCCTTTCCATCGTCCCTATTCGGCTTCCTTTCCTGCAGTCTTGTTGCCGGTCTGTTCTTGTCAGATGGTGAAAATCCGGAGTCAACTGTCCTCTCCTTATTCATGGAATCTAGAGATTTTTATATACACACAATTTATGAGCGAGATACCACAAGCTAAAACACTATTCCCCAGGCAACCAGTTGACCCAAACATATGGAATTTCATTGTGCTCTTTATGGATGGTGACAGTTCTCCTTCACCCCGCCGATACCACTTTTCCCCAACCTAGCAGCAACAACACCAGCCAATCTCCGTCACCATTTCTTTGCTTTGCTGGATCGATCTATCCATCAGTTTATCAACCACGCACCAACCTATCAATAGTCTTCAACCTCCCAATCTATTCATCGTCTATCCTCCCAATCTATCCATGGTCTCAACCTCCCACTCTATTCATGGTCTTCAACCTCCCAATCTATCCATGGTCTACCAACCTCGCATCCCCATCAACTCCCACCTTGATTGACCCTTCTCCACTCCTGCCTCAACATCAACATGCACCCCATCAACTCCCACCGTGATTGACACTTCTCCACTCCTGCCTCAACGTCAACATGCGCCCCATCAAATCCCACCGTGATTGACTCCTCCACTCCTACCTCAACGTCAACACGCACCCTCAAATCCCACCGTGATTGACCCCTCCACTCCTACCTCAACGTCAACACGCACCCCATCAAATCCCACCGTAATTGACCCTCCTCCACTCCTGCCTCAACGTCAACACGCACCGCACAATGAGCGCGATCGCCACGACCGCACGGTCAACTTTCACCCACCCCAGAAAGGTCGTGGGAATGAAGAGATCGCAGCTCGAGCGGACGATGTTGGTCCTCAGACGAGTAGAAGCTGTGGCGCGGGCTGCATTTTCTGCGGCCGCAGGCTTCACGGCATCGTTCGCCACACCATCGGCAACACTGGGTCCTTTCAAAATCTTGTTCTCAGATCGAAAAGGTCCTTCGATCTTCTCTCCCTCGGAGCCATCCTTTCCTCCGCTCAAAGCGCGTAACCGTGCACTATCCGCGACGATCGAGCAGCACAGCGCGAAGAACAGACACACCATCGACGACCGGTACACATCCGCGGCCCAACTCGTGGGCCAGACGTCCATGGCGTCTAACTGTCTCGCGTCAGTACTTCTCTCTATCGTATACGGCATAATTCACCGTCGTCAATGCCTCCAGAAAGAGGTACATCCCCAGAAAATTCCATTTCGCGCAGTCCAGCACGGGTAACAACAATCCCCCATTCTTTCCTGCTTCAGGGGATGATATGGCGTCGATAGCCGCGTTGGCGCAATTGATGAATGAGAAAGACCGGAAGTAGCGTCGCGCAAGGGCGAGTTGACGCCAGAAGCGGGATGCGGCGGGGGCGATGGCGGCGATGAGGGTGAAGTGTGGAGCGAGAGCGGCGAGGAGCATGCCGAGGGATTGCATGAGGTGAAGGGTGTTTTCGAGGCCGGCTGTAGTCGTCAGTGGGGTGGTTGATGATTGGACGGATGGCAGTGAGGACCATGCGAGTTGCCGTGGCATGGTATGGTAGAAGGCCTGAGTGGGAGGCGGTCGACGTACCTATATCCTTCACATACTTCCCAAACTGGGTGACGAGCGCCATAACCAAATCTCACCACTCCACGAGGCAGATGTCCTAATCACCAGACCGTCTTCTCAGCTGGAGTTGCCGTCCGATAAGTCACGGTTATCCTCTTACGCGATCCTAGGATTCAAATTCGAGTGTCTTCTTTGTGCCATTGCGACGTGTAGCGGAAGGTAGGCGGCTCAGACAAGCAGGGTCAAAAAGTACTTGCCATCTGGCGTCAGCAGACCCAGTTTAGGTCACGTGATATTACGGTAAATCCTCGCCTGACAGAACTTCTAGGGCAGTTCTCCTTATCATCCTGAGTGACATTGTCTAATCTTGGACCATCCTTCCTGGGATATCCTAGAAATGTACACTTCAACACACAAGTATCAGTCTAGCCGATCTTCTCTATCAGTGGAGTTCAGGCCAAAATCTAAAGCCAAACAGGCAGCCTCCACCTCGACAGCATCTACACTTCCTAGATTTTGATTGCCACCATGCCTTCCAAGCGTGTCTTCCTGGGCTTTCTCTCTGTCTCCGTCCTCATTGTCGCCTACTTCTGGGATCTGCATAAGCCCGTGCAGCTCGCGCTCTCAACACCGAGAGTATTACTTCGCCAGGGAACCATCATTGGCAAATTTCTCAATGACGGCTTCCCTGAACCGATCGAAGCATTTCTGGGGATCCCATACGCTCTTCCACCCACGGGATCAAGACGCTTTCGGCCTCTCGAAGAGCTACCAAATTCGACCGAAACCATCCAGGCCAAGGAGTATGGGCCAGTCTGTCCGGGTAAATCCTTTCGAGGCGGCCAACTCGCGTATGATGAGGATTGCCTGACGGTCAATATATATCGACCACGAGCTTCAAAAAGGACGCGCAAGCTACCAGTCGCCATCCACGTCCACGGAGGAGCTTTCAATCGTGGACATGGTGAGGTGGCCTTGACTTTGGAGTTGCTCCACTGACAGGGATCATACAGGCTACATGCATGATACAGCCTCCATGGTGGCATGGTCCAAGGAGCCTTTCATTGGCGTCAACTTCAACTATCGGTGAGTGATTTCAGTAATTGAGGAACCTGCTCTGAATGGCACGCAGAATTGGGGCTTTGGGTTTCCTCCCGTCTTCGATGACGGCGAAAGAAGGTGTTCTCAACCTCGGGCTCCGAGACCAGATCTTCCTTTTCGAGTGGGTCAAGCAGAGTATTGAGGAGTTTGGTGGTGATGTCGATGATATCACCGTTTTTGGACTATCTGCAGGTACTCATGCTGTATGTTGACGTACCATTTTACCATAACAAAGACACGCTAAGCATCCAGATTGGTCACCATTTATTGAACATGAACTACGACCCACCTTTCAAACGGGCCATTCTCGAGTCCGGCGCGCCTTCAGCAAGAGCTGTCCATCCTTACGACTCCCCTCTGCATGAGCAGCAGTTTCACGAATTCCTCCAAGTGGCCGGCTGTTCCGGGCGTCCCGACTCGGAGATATTCCCTTGTCTCCGATCGCAGCCCTCCCCAGTTGTCATCAACGCATCCTTCAGGATATTCGACAAGTATAACCCTTCTCTCCGGTGGGCGTTCCAACCTGTGATTGACGGCGACATCATCGCACGACGACCCACGTTATCGTGGGAGCACGGGAAATGGCACAAGATGCCCCTCATGACCGGATTCTGCCACAACGAAGCGTCGTCCTACGTCTCTCATACCACAAACAGCTCCAATGAATTCGAACAGTTCTGGAGGACGCTGCTGCCAGAACTCTTCGCGGGCGACCGGCAGGAAGTCATGACGCTCTACCCGGATCCAAGCACCGATACGGCCTCGCCCTATGTCGAGACCCGTCCGCTCCCTCAGCTGGGTTCCCAGTTCAAACGTGCCGAGGCCGCATACGCTCACTATGCGTATGTGTGCCCGGTCCGAGCCACGGCTCACTTTGCATCGTCAGAACAACCGGTCTACCTCTATCATTGGGCTCTGAACAAGTCCGTGGAGCTGGGCGCGAACCACGGAGACAATCTCCCCTACGAGGCCTTTAGTCGCAGCACAAGGAGCTCTTCCTCTGCGCCGGGACAAAAGCAGCTCGCAAGAATCGTGCATGCTTACTGGACCAGCTTCATCACGCAGAGCGGCGATCCAAACAGGCTGGGAACCGATTTCGAGCGGCCGACATGGGAAGCTTTTCGGCCCGAGAAGCAACAATTGATGGTGTTTGGGGAAGGAAATGATGAACTGACGGGTGGTGAGCAAGTGGGAATTTTAGCTCAGGTGAGGCGTGATGATTGGGCAGTGAGAGAGTGTCATTTCTGGTGGTCGAAAGCGAAAATGATACATCAATGATCGATCAAGACTTTGGTATCCATTACTACCGAACTTCCGATCAAGAACCATGGCTCTGGCGTCAACTTCCTCCGGTACGCAGGTGAAATGCAGGCCAATATCATGAGTGCCATGCCTCTGACTTTTGCTTCAGGGGACCGAGTTGAAGGAGTTCCAGAGGAGGATAGACGTCTCAATGTCGGGCAGTCCTAAGAGCCGGAGCGAGTCGTTGCCGGTCAGCTGTGAACTTTTCCCGGCCACCAATGTGAGGTTCCTGCGCTAAGGGTTATAGGCCGGTGACATAACCACCGAGGAGTGTGTAGATGCATGATAGTACCAACTAATCTTTCCAGAACTAGAAAAGGATGTCTATGCGGCGCCATATATACTGCACGCAGGGAATCCTTTTCCCTCGTGGCGGTACGGGCATGGCAGTTCTTGAGCTGCCAGCGGACTAAGCATTGAAACGAAACCCTAGGATAGGACGATAAAATATCCACAGTCATTCCACTCACATTTGGAGCAGAATATGTGCTGTGTACTCGGATGAGACTGGAGGTAAATTGAAAATAACCATTCTTCACTCGGCAAATATAGATTCGGCCAGGGCGTTACGGCCTAGCTTTATGATGCATTCTTCACCTAAGCTTATCGGCTCCCTCGACCGTGCAGGTTACATCCAGTTGCAGAGCGACGAGCTTGCTGTCCCCTGCTTCTTACCCAAGTGCACCGGTTTATGAATTCGGATGAATTTGATATTTGTAAACTTGGGCCACATAAAGGAAGAGTTGACCTCACAATACTGAAACGATCGTATTGCAATTGGTCTAACTTCGGTTCAGAGTTTCGCTGGCTCCATCAACATTCCTGTTCCATTCAAGACGCAGTGTTCCATGCACCGACTGTTGAGCTGTAAACTGTCAAGTGCCGCTCTCACTGCAACTGTACGCTCTAAGTTATTACCTGAACATACTGAAGGATGGTCACGTGACCAGTCATGTCTTGTGCTCGACTTCCGCCTCCCTATTGCCAGACCCCCTGTGCATCCATCTCGTTGAAGTCAGCCTATCCTAGAAGGAGAGAGCAGGATGTTCAGGCTATTTGCTGACAATCAGTCAAGTGCTTTAGCTTGAACCTGTGACAGACATCTGGCATAGAATTCAGGCTCCGATTGCATCTTTCCCTGTGGCTGCGTCGGAGTCGCATTTCGGTACCGGAGTGTACCGGAGCGGGAAACATGACTCCGGTACCAGAGATTCACACTGTCTGGCGCCGAATACCATCACCAAACTTGTACCACCTCCGACATCATTGCGCTCGTTGAACGGAGCTGACAGAACAACTCCGGCCGCATGTTCTGTTTCAACACGGGGACACCTTGAACGGCGATTCAACTAGGCATTCCGTCATGGAACAGCATCTTCATTCTCCTGCCCTCTGTTGCAGCTCCCTCGGCCGTCCTTCCTCGGTTAGATCTCACCCCGCACTGGAGGTTAGTCTAAGGCGGGGTCAGGGGCAACGCGGGGTCTGTCCAGGAGGTTGAGTACCAATCCCCAATTTGACCATTGCTGAGCATGATACTGGTGAACGGAAAGCGGTGGAGAAAAGGCTCCTCGCTCATGGACCGTCAAGATGACTGCACGAAGAGACTTGCCACATTGCGCAGCTGCTTGCCTCTATTGCCGCGCAAAGAAAGCACGATGTTTGGCCTCTGGACCATCACAGACGTCCCCATGCTTACAGGTGCACAGGCAGCGACAACAGGCCGTGCGCAAATTGCGTGGTGAGACCGGCTGGAGATGACACGAGTGATGCCGCTAACAGGCTTTTCAGGCCCATAATCAGGACTGCGTAGATCCAGAGACCGAACACAAGTCGAAAAAGCGCAAAGTCAGCACCGTCGAGTTAGAGGAACGGATTGCACGCATGGAAAGTCTCCTCCAACAATCCATCTCGACACCAGCTCTGAGGACGCACTCGGATGGACTGAACCTGGGGCGCGAGTTGTGCTCGGACATGGCCGTTCCCTCTGCCGTAACATCAGGCCCGAATTCAATACCCACTCCGCCGGTATCAACGACGGCCGTATTCGACGCAGAGGCCATCATCTCCAGGCCTTCTGGGGGCGAAGGAAGGAGGTTAGCAGGAGTTGTGAATAGACCATCACCTGCAAACACCCGCATTTCGCCTTGTACGAACCCCAATCTTCCACCGAATCACTTTTCACCCGATAGCGGTCAACAAATACCGAAATCCGGGGCCCGACCATCTCAGGATGCGAGCTGGGGTGATTTTTCGACTTTGCAATCACGGGCAGACGACATCGGTGTGATGGAACCTCCGACTCCGCAGCAAGAGGAGGTGAGTCTTTGAAAGGGACATCGTTTGAGCCGGGACTAATGCCACTCGAGAACGGCGCCGAACACCATGGATATTCGTCCTTTCTCTCAATATGTTCAAAGCCGGGCGTCGAGTGGGTATCGCGCAAGGTGGGAACCTCCGACTTTGTCTCCCATACCGGCAAATTCGCCTCGATAGTAAACGGTTGTCTGAAGCTGGAGAGACCATTCGCCGTCGATCGAGCCCCAGACCCTCCTCCCGAGACAGCTCGCAGATGGGTTCACGGTGCGTGTCAAGGTGTTTTGGTGGATCGGCTAACGCTCATGTGCTAGCCTTTTTTGAAGAAAGCTTCGAATATACGGTCGGGTTGGTCCAAAAAGCTCCATTTGAGGCTCGATTGCACGAGCACCTTCAACAAGGCCCATCTGCGGCGAATGATGTGGCCTGGTACGCTCTCAGGAACACGGTGTATGCCATCGGTTGTCGAATCCATCTGTCGGCCGAAGGACGACCGGAAGCGTATGTCACGGCTCGCCAACAGTCGTGGCGCTATTTTGAGAACGCGATGTCGGTCCATACCGAACTGCTGTTCATGCGGACGAATACGATGGCGGTGGAAGCGTTGCTTTTAATGGTTCGTCCAACGGCTCGATGTGACGGTCCCATTCTAATCGAACAAGGCTTTCTTCGCTGAGGCCGTGTCCGGTCCATCTCTCGAATATTTGCTCTTGTCCAATGCGGCCAGACTGGCACAATCGAAAGGGTTCCATCTTCAGGTCCCCCATGGGAGTTATTTAGCGGAAGGCGAAAAAGCGAATCGCGCATGGCTCTGGTGGTGTATCTACATATATGACAAGCATCTTGCCATGCTCTCAGGGAGGCCTTCTGTAAGTGGCACGGTATCACATGGTTGCAGCGCTCTGACGAACAAAGGGCATTGATGATGGGGAAATGAGTGTTCCCATACCAACGACACCTCGACCCGGCACCAACGTTGATGTCGGATTTATGGTCGGCGCCATTAAACACGCCCAGATCACTTCCGTCATCAGCCGGACACTATACTCGGTCACGGCATCGACAATGGCCCCTGCCGACATTGGGCACAAAGTGAAAGAGCTGGACCAACAGCTCAACGAATGGTACCGAGGGCTGGGGAGCGTCTACCGGGCTCGACCGACCAGCAAATTCATCAAAATGCATCCCCAGAAAACGGTTCTCCACTGCCTTTTCTTTTACTTTGCTTACCATGGCACTCTCTGCAGAATTCACAACGTCCTGGCCACCCCCTGGGGTCGGCCTGCGTTGCAGCACACCCGAGAGGAGGACTATGGGACGGGGATTGAAGAAAGCGCCGCGATCGTGGCCGAGGCGTCGAGGTCACTCGCCAGGGCCACGCAGCAGCTGGAGATCAATGCGTCATCGCATGTGTGGTAAGGCAAGCTCTTCTTCACGTCCGCTTTCACTTATCCGTTCATCTCCAGGATTGTCTTCTACCATCCCATCCTCGCGGCCATCAATCTTTTTACCCACATTCTTCAAAACCCACTGTCCTCGAGTTCAACGTCGGACCTGTCTCTCCTTGACGTCGTGGCGGGTCACTTTAGCCGGCTCGAATATGCGACCAATTCGGAACTCATGATTACATTTCCCAAAGAATTGGCCTTCCTGGCTCGACAAACGGTCATGCTCTCCAAGGAGCGAGGCGTGGGTGATCCCGCTGAGATCAGTAGCATACAAACCCCTGTGGCTGATGGAATGAATCCGATCCTTGATCCGATGTACATGGAGGTGAGATGTCATCCTGTATCACCTTGAAATTGTCGTGCTGATGAATATGAAGAACTCCCTCAACACGGAACTGCCTTTTGGAAGCGATGAATGGTCGTTTCTGTTTCCGCCTTTTATCGACACCAATTTCTTTGAGTGAGGATTAGTCCCGAGCTGATCGTCAAGTTGGTGGGGAAAGCAGCGCTGCTGGCGTTTGGAAGAGAATATCGATATATTCAACTTGATATTACTGGTAGCGGCGGCATCTCTCCATTCCCAGCCAAGATCTTCTTGATCCGGAGATCAGATCGGAACCTCCGTTTGGTTGCTGTGGTACTGCTTCGGTACCCCAGACTTGTCCTCCGGCATGACATCCCCGCACTGGGTCAGACCATCTACCCAACCATATATGAACGAAAGCTGTCACTCCAGTGCATGCTGTCAGGTATACCAACGGGATCATGTCCATCTTAACACACATCACGCGCCTTCAGGCTGTAGAGGCGGCTGTGGTGACCGGCTTAGTAGATGGTTCCATTCCATCTCAAGAGTATTCAGCTATTCAAACGATGAGAGCCTTCCGCCCTGACATTTCTCACATCGACCGCCGCTCTCTTCCTCGGCCTCGCCTTCTTGGACGAAAAGGGGAACGTGAACTTTTCCCCGGCCTTGTCTGACTTCACGTCCGCCAGCGCTTTTCTGACCCTCACCCTGGCGACGCTTGGGTAAGTCATCGGCCAAAACTCTCGTGAGCCGCCGCTGATGAAAGGTTGTATTTGTTCGATCGGGATTTACCGTCTCTATTTCAATCCTCTTCGCAAGTTTCCTGGTTACACCTTCGCCGCGCTCACAAAGTGGCAAAGCTACTGGATCGCGAGGCGTGGTGGAACACACTTCCATTTACACAAAGCACATGAAAAGTTTGGCGACTATATTCGAGTGGGCCCCAACGAAATCTCCGTGGCAGACCCCGAGTATTTACCCATCATTCATGGTGCGAGATCGAAATTCCCAAAAGGCCCCTGGTACTTCAAGAACCTCAACAAACCCGAACCGGCGCTGTTTTCCCTCAGGGACTTTGAAGAACACCGGAAAAGACGCCGGGTGTGGGATACGGCCTCGGGGACCAGAGCTCTCCAAGCGTACGAGCCACGCATTCGAGCGTGCATGGAAGGGCTGTTGCGGCAATTTGACTATGCCACCTCGGGTCAAGTATTCGATTTTAGAAAATGGATTGAACTGTTGGCATTTGACATCATGGGCCAAGTGAGCTTTGTCAGTCTCTCGTTCACTCCCTTTGTTCAGCACCATCTGACGCGGGACGAGGATGTTGATTTCCACATGGTCGAAACTGGACGCAAGCATCGGTACGTCGAATTCGTCCACACAACGCTAAAGTACGTCGCCTCGCTGGCGGCAATATCTTGGATCATGCCCATCGTCTTCCTCATGCCTTTAACTCCACATGTTCGGGAGACGACCGCCCAGTTTGTCAAGTTTGGCCACGACTCCTTCCTGCGGAGAATGAAGCAAGGAGCAAAACAGAGTGACGTTTTCGGCTTCCTGCTAAAAGAGGGGGAGAATGACCCCAGTGCCAAAATGTCCGATCAGCTCCTGGAAGCGGAGATCAGATCCATCATTGTGGGTGGCAGTGACACCACCGCAGTGGCCATGAAGTGGGCCTCTGACGATCCCCTGAAAGCAGCACTCAAACTGACCTCCTTGAAGTGCCGTGTTTTACTACCCGCTCCTGAACAAGGAATGCTATGACCGGCTGAAGACCGAGGCTCGGGGACTGTTTCAGAATGAGCCCTACAATAGCGAAAAGCTGGGAGACACGACAACGGCGCCCTACCTGAACGCTTGCATCAGCGAGGCGTTGAGGTTGCTTCCACCAGGACCAAACGGGATGCAAAGAGTCGTCAACACCACTGGAGGCATCATCCTCGATGGCAAGCACGCCCCAGAAGGGACGAAAATCAGCGTCCACGGTTGGTCAGTGCATCATGATCCTCGCTATTTTGGGAAGCCCTGGGACTTTATCCCGGAGCGATGGATCAGGCTTCCGAGGCAATCACAATTCTGCCGCTTGGATCCCCTTCTCTGTCGGCACCTATCAGTGCGTGGGCCGCAAGTAACCCTGTTGGAGATCCGCATACTCGTCTACATGTCAGTATCATGACCCTCTGTGGCGATCGTTCATCCTGACTGATAATACCATCTCACAGGCTCTTGACTCAGTACGACTTTAATCCGAGGGCATTTATCCAAGACACAGAAAGCTATTTGACCTTGACCAAATCTGAGCTGCCAGTCATAGTCACCAAAGGATAGTTATATAGTCACCTTTTCAGGGGGACAGTCACTTTCAGGGGGGATTTCTTTTGTATTTCAAAACGACCTGGCCACCACGCTCTTGAATTTAGTGCAGAATGGGCTCCGTTCCTAAAGGGTGTCCGTGAAATCCCTCTCATGGTTAGCCACTTCAGATGAGACAAATCATGAATGCATTCCTCACGAAATCTGTCAGACTGCTAACTGAGGCAAGCAGTGCATGGTCTGGCAGGGTGAGGTCTCTCTGTGTTTAGCTAGCAATCTAGCATACAAGACTCTAAGCTTGCCTCCTCCAGCACCCAGGGGCGTGGGCGATGAGTATATGAAAGGGCTTGGCCTCGTGCCCCTCCTCCTGAAACACAATACTCCTGTTCCGCCATTGTCGCGGATTATCGTCATGACAAAATCTTGCTAAACGAGCCCAAGTCCGCTAGAATGTACTCTGAGCACAATACCCGTTTGTCCTCATTGCTAATTCATCGAGCCGTCCTCAGGCCACATTCAGGTTCCGGTGAATGGGAGCTGAGGGCGGTTCGGAGAGAAGGAGTCCGCCTCCGGTGATGGCATAGTTTACTTCTGCAACTCCATTCCGGGCGTAACGTGGCACTTTCGATCAGCGACCTCGGTCAAGTCTGGTGCTTAAAACGCTGCCATTTTCGATTCTGGATATCGCGCTGTTATTTCCTCCTGCCTGAGCGCTAGACCCCGTGTACGACATTTGAAATGGCAGTGGACAGCAAGCCGATCGACGTGCCGGTGGTTATCATCGGTGGTGGTGGGTCGTGTTTCCCCAACATCCATGATCTCCAATTTGACGGTGCATTCAGGTTGCGGCTTGAATCTGTCAATCTTCCTATCTGATAAAAAAGTCCCCCATGTCCTCTTTGAAAAGCATAGTGGCACGTCGATTTTGCCCAAGGCGCACTATCTCAATCAGAGATCGCTCGAGATATTTCGATCCCACGGATATGCAGACCGCATCAAAGCCAAAGGTGCTCCCGTCCGTAACATCAGCCAGGTGACCTTTTCGACCTCGCTAGGAGGAGACGGCCCATTTGATCGGAAACTTTTGTTCTCCAACCCGTCGTTTGGGGGCAGTGACGGGTCTGACTTGCTACACAAGTACATGTAAGATGCCCCGCCCTCCGTCTGACTGGCCATCTCTCACGTCTGTTGAGGCGAGTGGCACCTGAAAGACCGACGAATTTACCGCTCATCCGATCGGAACCGATATGGAGGCAAGTGGCTGAAGAGCGGAATCCCGGTAATATTAAATTCGCTCACCGTGTCGTCGATCTCACTCCGGGCGACGACTCGGTCACGGTCCTGGTCAGAACCCCAGAGGGCCATCAGGTGGCCTATCGAGCCCAATATGTAGTTGCCGCCGAAGGTGGAAAAGGGTTTGTTGCTCCTCAAATCGACATCAAGATGGAAGGAGGGACCAATATCGTGGACATTGTGTCGGTCCATTTCGAAGCCGATCTGTCACAATATTGGGACGATAGAAGCTTAATCGCCAACTTCATCAACCCCGAAGGAGAGACGCTCCTCGGAAGCGGGACACTCGTACAGATGGGCCCGACCTGGGGCCGACACTCAGAAGAATGGTCCCTTCATTTTGGCTTTCGAGTGGACGACCCGGCACGATTTTCGGAGGACAACCCCGAAACCCTCATACCGCGCATCCGGACACTTCTCAAAATTCCAGATCTTGACTTGAAGGTGCGAAAAGTGAGTCATTGGGTTCTCGAGCGGGTGTTGGCAAACAAGTACCGAGAAGGCCGCATCTTCGTCGCCGGAGACGCCGCGCATCGACGTAAGTGACCGTCAACATGAACGCTTTGCGGGGAACTGATGGGCAGGCAGGACCCCCAACCACTGGATTAGGTCTCAATACGTCCATTGAGGATGCGCACAATCTTGCGTGGAAACTCGCTCAAGTCATCCATGGCAAAGCCTCGCCCAAGCTTCTGGACACGTACGAACAGGAGCGTCGCCTGATTGGAAAGCGGAACTGCGACTGGGGGTAAGTTTTTCTGGTGCCGTGATGCACGACTGACACTGATTCCTAGATTAATGACTTTTGCCAACACGGCCGTGCTGAATGCCGCGCTAGGATTCGTTCCAGGACAAAAGCAGATCAATGCTGCACGGATGGCCGCCCTGTTGGAAGAGTCGGACATTGGCGAAACTTTCCGCGCACAGTTGCATTATATCTTTGCCAGCCAAATGACAGAGTATTCGGCGCTGGACCTCGAGCTCGGGTTCAGCTATTGGAAAGGAGGAGCGCAGGTTTCGGATGGGACCGAGCGACCACCGGTGGATCCCCTGGGACAAAACTACACCCAGACGTCCCGGCCGGGACATCGTCTCCCGCATATCTGGCTGGAAATCGAGGGTCACCGCTCTGGAGAGGTGATATCGACTCACGACCTCATCCAGAACGAGCATGACTATCTCCTGATCACCGATCATTACGGCTCGTCGTGGATCGAAGCGGCGAAAGCAGCTGCGAGCAAGTTCCATCTCAACATAGGAACTGCTCAGATTGGACCACTTGCGTGTGGCCTGCGCCCATCCAAGTATATCGATCGCGACGACCGTTGGTCATCAGAGTCCGGACTGCGGCCCGGTGGAGCCATCTTGGTCCGCCCGGATAATTTCGTGGCCTGGCGTCAACGAGACGGTAGCACACGCAATGGAATCGAAATCACCGAAGCCATTGAGATCTTGGTGGGAGACAAGGTCGGACGAGACATTCCTACCGATCCTTATCGCCCCAACGGATTCGACCCGAAGAAGAGCATTCAAGGACAATCCACAGAGAATGGAACCAACGGGGCGGAACCGCGCTTTGAAGACTCAATATCGGCCAGTGCGACATCAAGGATGACGCTGATGAACACGACATTTGGAGGGTCGCATGCCAAAGCGGCCGCTCTAAGGGACTGGTGAAGGATGCATAAATAGGTTGTCTTTCAAGTATTGTCTGTTGCTGGCATCGATGCAGACATTAAAGATCAAATTGACATGGCAAGTTCTGAGAGTTTACATGCTTTAATGTTACTACCAAGTTCAGACAAGACAGCATTTGAACCCCGCACAGGGAAGCCAAAGTTCCATGCTTGCCTTGGCCTAATGAAGAGTTGGTGGAGGATGGGCTCAGGTTATTGTGGTGAGGCGTGCTTCAAGGTGAGTATGACACGCCGACTACCACTCGTTCAACGCGAGTCTGACCTATTTATCCCAGTAATGGTTGTCCCGGTGAGAGTTATCCATCACTCGACTGTAAACTCAAACAGCTGAAAACCGTCGCATCTTCTTAGTTGTCCCTGACTCCACCCATATGTCAAAATCCTACGCATGAGCGTAGACTGGACCAGAGAACTGATGGTATGCCATCGGCCAATGATGATATCTCCAAATGTCCGCTGTAGCCAAAGTTCTGATAGTGACATGATGTATTCTCCCGCGCTTCCTGACGCAGTGCTCCATGCACCAACTGTTGAGCTGTGAACTGTCGAGCGCCACTACAACTATCACACTCTAAGCTATTACCTACTAGGCACTGAATATAGATTCTACCAACTCCAAAGGACGGTCACGTATTAATATTAATTTACACCTCAAGGGCGGATTTGGATCCCGCTGACTTGCATCCGATCTGAACTAAAGGTTCGAGCAAGACAGGCGTCGGCGCTGGTTCTGGTGGGGCGGGACCTCAGATTCGTTGTATGGCATCGAGGAAGCACATGAGCAGCCGCTGGACGAGGAGAAGGCGGCTGCAGGGGCGCAATCAGTGGAATATGGCGAGAATGGCCACAGTTCTGGCCAGAAGGGCCGCAACCGCAGTAAAGTGTGGTGCACGTCAAAGTTCATTGCATCCCTATCGACTATCAATTTTCTACCTTGGCCGTTGGTTGATTCACGTGCCTGATGGGCAATAATAGTGTCCCGCCGAATCCATCCTTGCGACCCCCAGCCTGCTGCTCTTCTTCACCGGTCCTGCGAGGCGAGGCTGCTGTGGCCCAGTGGGTCCGGTCGTAGGCGGCTACAGAGGGCGTCATCAGTGGAGCAGACATCGTGGCGAGACTGGTTACAATTCCGACCAGCGGAGGTGCCGCAACCACGGGAAAGTGTGGTGCATGTCAGGGCTCACTGCATCCCCCGTCACCTTGCTGAGTATCTTCCGTGAGTGGAGAGGTCATGGCATTTTGTTGCACGCTGCACAGAGCATGGTCTAGCTCTGTTGTCAGCCTCTCTGTCGGCAGGAGAGGGATAGGATAATATGAAATGACAACTGGACTGTGTGCGGAAAATCGCGACGGCATGTCAAATTTGTCGAGGAACTCGGAGGGTATACGGGCTTTGTAGAAATAGAGGCTCCGTCCGCTTTGGGGAAGAGCTATAAGATGAACCTGCGAGTATTTATTTAGTTCGAGCGCTAATACATGATCTTGCCGACACTGCGAACATACCTTGAGCGCTGTCTCTTGGGACGTCTCGGCCGTGGCAGATGTTCTGACTTTCGACTGCATCGTATGTGCATCCGATTCTCTTGATGCAGTTGTCTCCTTTGCTGGGTTTGTATCTTGTTGTCTCTGCCGCTGTCCATAAGCGAGAGCGATCAAAACGGCTGCAATGTACGGATCTTCCGCTTTGTTGGGGGGTCGAAGACGGCTCAGCTGCTTCTCTCGAAGACGGGCAATTGGAGGATTTAGTCTGTTGCAACGTGGGATCGGAACAGACTTGTCGCGGAGCGAACTTACGGTGTCGAAGTTGAGAAAAGCGAGAGTGGGAGGGGCAGAGCGAGGAGAGGCAGAGCGAGGTGAGGAGCTTGAGAAGGTGCCGTTGGTTTGGACAGTGTCGACAACGTGCTGATCGAACTGGAAGGACAAACAGTCGGAGCTAAAGTTTGGATCCCATTAGCAGCGGGACCATGGCAGGATATGGAGGGCAATTACTTGAGGTGGCAGAAGCCGTAGTCGTCAAGGAGATCTCGAACCGCCAGATTCTTAAACTCTGTGGTGCATGTGTCGAGCAAGTGATCTGCCGCAATAGTGATCGCCTGGACCCTTGACTCCACGGCTTGATGTCGCCGCTGGCTGCGTGTCGCAACGCTTTTCGTACCGCTTTGGCCATTCCTCGGGCTCCGTCTCCGCTTCGCGAATCGGCACCCCAGAAGCTCAAGGTGCTCAAAAGTCCAGCGTATCGGCGAGACGTACAAACGACTTTGGGAATGTTGCCGGAGGATATCATTGATCGACAATGGTTCAGGTGTCGACCGTGACCACCAAGCTGAGGAAGAGGGGCCACGACGTCGTGGGCCTGGAGGGGCTTCAGCCTTTCGCTTCGATCCGGACTTTAATGAAGGCGGCGCTCCATCCGTAAGCCTTGGAGGAGAATCAGGACCACCTCTTGACAACTGCGGTAGTGCATATACCGCCATCTTGGAGAGAATGGAACCCAGTCCAATGAGTCAATGTTGGCAAACCGGAGGCGTCTTTGTTTTGGATAGAACTTTGCTAAGGCCAGCCACATTCAGCCACAACTCTTCCATAACCGTGTCTCACTGACCAATCCCTTTCAACTATGGCGTTCTGCAATGCTTGGCGCCCAGAGTGACGATTGTTAGGCACAAAAGACAGACCTGCTGCTGCCTAGACGGCCGCCTGACTATTTATTCTTAGAGCATCTCCCAGCCTTCCCAGGATTTTCAGTGTTTCCCACCTGTCTTTCATCATCTCCGGCCCTATTATCCTGCTTACTATCTGTCAGATTGTGTGAATCAGGAGTCACCTGTCCTCTTTGCATTCATGGAATCTAGAGGTCTTTATATACACACAATTCAGGAGCGAGATACAACAGGCTGAAACACTGTTCCCTGGGCGACCAGTTGACCTGAGACAGATAGTGTCTCAACATGCTCTTTATGGAGGCTGACACTATCCTTGTGTCTAACATGGCAGACAGGATGTACTCCGCACCCACCCTCAAAGGCCTCAAGACTCTGTCTAGAGAGCACGGGGATATACAAATCCTTGCACAGCTCGATGAAAAAGAGCTGAATAGCTCTGGTAGCAGGTGGAAATTTCGCCATCTGATTGTGTTGAACACCATGATTCAGGAATCCTGGAGAGATTGTAAATCAAGGGCTCTGATTGGCTGTGAGATTTGCCAGCGCTGGACGGCTGTCTCTTCACATAACAACACCAAATAGTTGATCAATATCAGTTGATATCGGTAAATCCCGCCTTGGACAGAACCTCCCAGGTGTGCTTCATTTTTCGATATCCTTGCGACCTGGCACAGGACTGACTTCACCGCTTGAATCCTCCTCCACGACGGAAGCCGTCAGAACCACAGGCCCATCAAACTTGAGAGCGATCTCCTCCAGGGGAATGCCATTCGTTTCTACGAAGAGCAAGTACGCAGCGATGAAAAATAGAATGTCGTATGATGCGTTGACAATGTAAAACTTCCAGCCGAGGTTGGCCATGGCATATGACATGGCAAATGAGGCCATCAATCTATCATCCACATGGTCAGCAACTCTACTCACGGTCTGATGACAAACTGACCCAAAGCCACATTCAACGAAGCGGAAAATGGCAATGCCAGTGGTACGAAGCTTGTATTGCGAGACTTCTGTCGGGTAGACGCTGGTCATGGGGGTGATGGCGAAAGCATAACAGCCTTGGAAAAGAAAGATCACGGCAATGCTTCCATATATTCCAGATTTATTGTTGCTCTCACCGTATACTGCTCACCATCAGCAAAGGTCTCCGGGCGATTTCAAAGTCGGAATTCAACCTTTGACCAGACCTCCCAAGATATAGAGGAAGATGATCATGCCGGCGATACTGAACAATGTCTGTCTTCGTCGGCCGATCACGTCGAGCATGAAGCTCCCCACAATGGCAACGGCAAAAGACCAACAGTTGAGGATCACGTTGATCTGATTTTGCGTTTTGGTGTTTGTAATGCCTGCGCCGTCGAGAATCTTGGTCAGATAGTAGCTGTGCGGCGGCCATTAGCGATGGCCCTTTCCTCCGTCATGATCGTGGTACTCACGAAACGACAAAGTTTCCAAACATCTCGAGCATCACGCCGAAAGAAACCAGGATGGCCAATCGCTTTCGGTTTCCCGGAGTGGCAACGATTTCCCGCCATGGATTCCGTGGATACAGCTCCTTCTCCGCGCTCAGAGTGTTCTCGATTTCCTGGAAGCTTGCATCCACACAGGGTGCGTCAGGGTTGCCGAATCCCTCAGTAATGACCAAGACCTCCCGAGCATGGTCGTGCTGGCCCTTTGAGATCAACCAGCGAGGAGACTCCGGGATAAATGGCAGGAGGCAGAGAGCCACAGCACTCGGAATCAGCTGCAGCAGAGACGGTAGTCGCCAAGCCCAGGTCGATGGAATATTCTGACTTCCATAGTTGATGATGGACACGAGCAAGCTGCCGACATAGAAGCAGGAGAAGAAGATCCCGAGGACTCGACCTCGAGTGACAGCGGGAAGCAGTTCTCCCAGAAGCGCCGGGGCCGCGCTGCTGGAGAGTTGTGCGCCCAGGCCCACAATGATCCGAGAGGCCACGAACATGGCGATGTTCTGAGAAGCCGCTTGTAGGATGACTCCGATGAAGCAGACAATGGCCGAGAGCATGATGCCTTTCTTGCGACCAAAGTGGTCGGTGACTGGCTGCATGATGAAGCAGGCCAAAACGTCTCCGATCCACGCGGCGGCAGTGTTGAGGCCGGTGGTGGCCGTGTTCAGATGGAAGTACTCCGTATATGATGGGAGGATGTTCAGACCGTTCATGACCGAGGCATCATAACCCAATGTCTGGACGATGTTTACTTTGTGAATAGCATGTTTTTGGAGACGGGGCTCTGGCTCACTGCTGAGTTGACAATGGCAACCGTGATGAGAAGTGTCGTGAGGACCTTCTTGTTGGTCGGAACCAGGTGAGAGACGTACTGGCGTTGAAAGCCGGCCATGTTTGCTCCGTGATGCTGTTCGAGAGGACCACAGCCTGGGGTCCTCGGAGGAAGTCCCACTGACGTTTTTATAAGCATGAGACCGTCGTCGATCGGGCTCTCGACTGCGCATATCTGCTATCTTGACATCCTTGTCTGCGCTCACCTCTCCGCGCATGGTTTGAATCAGCATAGACCTGAATCGTGGGATATTGGGAAGAGAAAAGAGTTCGGGTGAGCGTCGGGCGAGTTTCTGCATTGTCGATAGTGGGCCGCCTCCGCAAGCCAAATGCGGCTTACGAATGAGCATCCATTCATTGTCTCCTTTTGCGATAAGGATCTGTCGGAGATCCTCGCACGTTCACCATGGACCTACTCGCGCCCGGTCGGGTGAGTTTCGTCAATGGGTAAGCCTCAACAAGGACTTGGGTGGATGGGTCTTACATGAATGCCTCTGGCCTAAATCTCCAAATATCCTACATACACTTCCATCACAGCCTTTGAGCCCTCTAGCGATCATCATCTCATCAAAATGCCAGGAGTCCTCAAAATGTGGCCAGCCTGGCGAGAGTTTACCAAAGAAACGGACATCTATCTCAAAGACGACGACTTTGTGCGTGTGAAACGAGAAATTGTTGCCCAATATGGCAAGGATGCCCTCTGCAAGAGCTGGCGGAAGGTCTGCCACCAGCTGGAGACGATCACCAAAGACCTTGCCAGCAGGGGCAGCAATAGCATTCCGTCTTTCGATCTTGATCATGTCATCAACAACGGACTCACCGATTCTGAGATAGAAGAGATCAAGAGGACCGGCTGCCTCATTGTTCGACAGGTGATCCCGGAAGAGGAAGCCAGAGAGCAATATCAAAACTTGAAGACGTACATCGCAGACAACAAGGAGCACGTCAAAGGATGGCCCGCCGAATCGCCATCCATGCTGATGCTCTACGACTCACCCACGCAATTGGCGGTCCGATCGCATCCCAACCATCTCCAGCTTCAGCGAAAATTGAACCAACTCTGGCACGACGCATCCGGGGAAACATCTCCAGATCCTCTTCTCTACTCGGATGGAGTGCGCGACCGGCCTCCGCACTCGCCCTTCCTAGGTCTGGGCCCTCACATCGATGCTGGAAGCTTCAGCAGATGGGCCGATCCGATGTACCGCCAAAGTTATCACCATATCTTTCAAGGGGACCCAGAATTGCACGATTGTTACGACTTGAAGATTCGAAAAGACGCCAACCAATACCTGTTTCCCGCTCAGGCACATTCCCGAGTGTTCCGGGCCTTCCAAGGATGGACGGCTCTGACACCCGCGGCACCCCGTGCGGGCAGTCTGGTGCTCTATCCCCAGGTCCGAACGGTGATTGCGTACGTGCTTCTGCGGCCGTTCTTCACACCGCCTCCGAACGAAGAAGACATCTTCAATGCGACCAAGTGGGAATTTAACCCGGACAGTGCCTGGTTCCCCGGCACCTTCAAAGACCAAAGTCAGCTTCTGAGCCGATCTTCGCACCCGCACCTCCGCCTGGAAGAGACGCTCACCACCGCACCAGCGATGCGTCCGGGTGATAGTATTTGGTGGCATACTGATGTAAGAACTCTTCACCCTCACCTGCATGCATCCTAACGAACAACTCATAGTTGGTCCACGCCGTAGACACCGAGCATGTTGGCAATGAGAATGCCTCGGTCGCATTCATTGCGGCATGTCCCACCACTCCCGTCAACAAGTCCTACATCAAGTCTCAACTGGAAGCTTCTCTGGCGGGCCGACCACCACCAGACTATGCTCTCGGGGCCTCGCCTCTGAACGAGACGGCGTTCAAGGGATATACCGGGTTGGAAGGGCTGAGTGAGGAGGCAAAGACCGCGCTGGGCTTCAATTTGTAGTTTGATCGACGGCTCAGGAAGGTAGTCCACCCTCGTCCGCGTTTCAAAAGTTGAATGCTCGTTGATCATGATATCAAATTCCTCAAGATGGCAGCACCTCTCTGGGCCACGATGTTTCTGGACTTGAGCTGATCGAGGTATTCGATACACTGGTTGATATCTCCTCTCCAGTTGGTCGCCGTGGTCGCTCCGTCATCTTGACTCAGTTCAGAGGCAAAGCAAGTGCCTGCGGCGAAGACGTACATAGATAAAGCCCTAGATATAAAATCAGCCTTATCGAGGTCCTTCAAAGGATCTGCTTAGACGTCCTACCATTGTCGCCGTCTGGCAACGGGCTGGTCCCATTGCCGACTGAGCCAGATAATTCCCTTGGCCGAGTTCAGACAGATTGCTCTGGGCCCACTGAACTCATCGGGCGACGCCAACCAGGCGCCCTGCAACGTATGGTGTATGAGCAGCCGGAAATACAGAAGCACGAGTGTCAAGTCATAGCGCTGCCAGGCAATCCAAGGGTTCCGTTCATCCCGTTGCTCTGTCTGATCCGTTTTCATCTCGTCGGGTTGCAAATGTGCTGGTAATGTATTGATGATCCCGGCCAGCCGATCATCCGCGTCTCGGACAATGTTGATGAGGGGTTTTCGCTTCGCCCGGAGTTCGACATGAAACCGATGATGGGTGATTGCGATTCGAGCCATAATGATATGATATTGAACGGGAACGACGGCCTCGGCCGGATGGATCGACGTCGTTTTGTGTTCCATGTCAGCTTGCACGGAAGGAAGCGGGGCATCAAAGTCGTTCTCCGTGACGCAGGGGAGGTGAAAGGGAATTTGCATCCTGCTCGTGGTCAAATAAGCACACCCTTTTCCACAACGATAGCATGCCCATGGAAAAGTACATGACAGCATCCTCACATTCATAGTAATTGCTTACCAGTCACAGATAACGAGGGTCCACCACAACCTTCGACACCATTCCTGATTCAATTCCGGCCGAATGTCGTTGTGTGCCTTGTGCATCCCCAGCTTTTGGGCAATGCGGATCGCGCAGGTCCACAAGATCTCGTACAAATTGCAATCTCCAAAGTTGTTGAAGCACATCCCCAAGACGGCAATTGCTTGGACAGAACGAACATCATAGCGTCTCATATAATCGGCCTGGTTCAAGTAGAACAACGCGGTATCATACCAAGTGTTGAGCAACTTCTCGTGGTCATCTAAAGTCATGTCAATGGTGCATCTTTTCCATCACACCGAATGGGTATTCTTTCTACCTTCCGGGAGAGCGAGCAATCTGGTATCCTCATGATCCATCATCAATAGTGCGGCCTGTCCAGTCTGAGCGCGACACAATGCTGGCAGTGGGGTGCCACGGGCCACTTACTGTTGTGACGCTAAAGTAGAGCGCCAGCCAGAAAGGATCCATTCCGTCGATCGATGCACCAGAATCAAGAGCATCCCAAAATGCATCGTGATCAATCTGGAACTGATCATGGACAATCGCATAGTGCACCCAAGAATTCCAGCCGCGATCGTACTCGACCATGGCCTGGCTACATTTTCGTGACGGGAGGATGACCTCCGGCCGCGAGCTTTCCCGAAACAGACTTTGCCGGGGCTCGGTCGCAAAAAGCAAGTTCGCATAGACATCCGAGTCCACGTCGATGCTCTGTACTGGATAGACAGGACGATTCGGCATTTCAGCGGTTTGACGGTCCGCGAGAGTCTCCTCCAGTCGACGGTTCTCCTGTAGCAGCTCGTCGTAAGTCAGTATGGAGGTTGACTCCCCGGCCCTTCATCGGTCAGCTCCTACCGTTGAAAGTAACAACATTGAAGATTCGCACCGTGTGGCCATCCCCCGTACGAGGACTTCCTCGCGGGCACAGCTTTCGGCCGTGCCTCGTCGAATACATGCTTTGCATGGAATGTTCTTGTCACACTTCACTTTCCGGGATGTACACGACTTGCAGCTTTTCGGCGCACGCTGGGTTGTTCGTAGCGCTGCAGTCAGTGGATTTGAAGCTGGACTGTCTGAGGAAACGATGAATGTTGCTCGAGATTGAGTCTGATCCTTCAGCGCCGGTCTCCCCATTTGAGTTCGAGACGTGCCCAAGGGATTGAAGAGGCAACTTATCGCGCTCAGACGGACTCTGTTCACACGCCAAGCTTCATCACGTGCAAGCTCTTCTCCTGGCTTATACCTGACTGTTGGGTGATGGAACCTTCAAGCACTTTAGAGTTCACGCCAATGAGACTTTCCAACATGCAAACATCATCTACTAGGGGTATGTGCGAGCCAGTGGAGTTCTAGGTTCTGCCATGGCCATCAGTCCCCAGCAGAGATGTCCTTCGGAGGTGAGCGCAATATCGAACCCACCATAATGCCATATGTTGTCACTTGGGTAGTGGTCACTCTTTTTGAACATAATACACAAGTCTAGGCCTCTAATCTCAGAACTTGAGACGATGACCAGAGGGTAGAAGATGCCAACCGCGTAACAAGTTGAAATGAACGTCCAAGAGATAACTCTCAGGAAGGGCTTCGGAATGGCACCTTCACTTGTAAGGAGCCTACCAGGACCTTTTTGGATCGGATAGAGAGGCTGATAAGAATGGGCGAAGATCCACTCGACATTGGCCATCTCATCAACAGCGCGGATCTCGACAATTATTATCAAACATCCGCAACATTCAAAGGCCGACTGCACGGGATACCGGTGTTAGTAAACGACCAAGCCGACACCAAAGACATCGTACAAATTATGGCTCCTTCGTAGCCAAGGATAACGTTCCAGAGGAAGACGCCTTCATGTGAAAGCCGAGGGAGCGGTGATCCTGGGCAAAACCACCATGGGCAATGTCGTTTCTGCCTCGTCCGCCACAAACTGGGAGTTCACGCACAACCTGGGGTACGATGTCAGGGTTCATCGTCTGGATCAGCAGCCGCCATAGCAGCAAACTTTGCCATTCTCGGAGTCGCAGAAGACACAGTGTCTATACGATGCCCGCCTCGTTCACTAACTTTGTCGGACTACGTTGCACTCCCAGGCTGATCGGTCGTACGGATTTTGTCCTTTGGTCAAGACTCAAGATACACCTAATCCTGCTGCTAGAAAGTCAAAGACTACGCACTCATGCTTGACTGCCTCGTTGGCTTCGGCCCACGAGATGAATGGACTGCTGTGGCGGTCACGGCTCCGGCACCAAGGGGTGGCAGTGACGCAGCCAACGTTCGGGGTTCTCAGTCTCTCTTCGGACAAGGATCTATCCTGCCGTGCAGTCAACAGCATCGTATCAAAGCATTCTCCACCCTAGAAGCCGCCAGGACAACGTTGATCAATATCAAGTTGTCACGATTACACACGACATGACTAAACGCCGACCTATGTCGTCCGTTCATCAATGCCTTTCTGGCAGCAAAACCACATCTGCCCTTGGATGTAACCACCATCTTCCGAGACAGCCACCACCCCTCCCTCGACTTCACCTCCGAGGTCACACATGGACCGGAGGATCCGATGACGGACCACGCCTGCGACCACACCTGCTCGACCGAGATGAGTTTCAGCGTCGAATCACGTGTGATGGCCGAGATGGTCTGGAATGGCACCAAGAATGCCGTCAAGAATGACATGGCGTGGAATGGCAGGAAAATCAAACCAAGCTACCCCACGTCTCCCCCGCAATTTAATCCCCAGATTCCATTAATTATGCGGGGAGCCTAACTAGTTAGTTAGTGCCCAGACCGTCACTTCGGCCAAGGCGACTACCTCACTGGAAGTTCTTCCAATGATATGCAACGGAGAGGAAGATTTCTAGTGGATTTTCAAATCCCACAAGTGCGAGTTCGGTCTAGGATCAGTCTGACCAAGGTCACAAACGAGCACAGGCGTGAATTTTGACGAACTAGAACAACGTTGTTCCTGGGTGTTGCGCTTGGCATGTGAACAATGATACCTCTAGCAAGCCAGAAGGTACAGCAAATTGGTCCGGCGCGGCCATTGACAAGTCTTACAAATTCCCAGATATGCCAGGCTCAATCTTGTCAAGCTGGTCCATGAGCTCGTCCCACAGTCTCTTCTGCGCCTTTTGGCCTTCAGGGCTCCTCACTACCGTGGCTGGTGGCGTCATCTTATACATGTCCAGGTACTCTCCGTGCGTCTCTGGCCCCGCGCCTGCAGCATGCACCAACGTCCGTGACCCTGCCTCGGTCGACCGTGCGAGCAAAAACTTCAGGATCTTAATGCGCATGCTACCCTCTCTCGCCAGCTCACTTTTGCAAAGACCTGGGTTGACCATGTTGACGGTAACAGGATACGTGTCGGCCGGCCTCCTTGCCGCCATCTCACGGACAATATAGACTTCCATGAGCTTGCTAGTCGCATAGCGCTGCCCCATGTTCACATTGCTCTTTTTATTCATGTGGTTGAAGATCCCCTCTGGCGCAGTTTTTTCGTTGAAGTCGACCAAGAAATGTGTCTCACTCGTCACGATTGTGAGGTTTGGCCTGGTGTTGAATTTGATCGCGATCTCTCTCAGCTTTGGCAGCAGGAGGAAGGCAAGCAAGAAGGTGGAGACCACATTCACTGTCAATGTCAGCTCGTTGTCTTCCGCCCATTCCCACCCCGACTTTACGACCCCGGCGTTCTCAATCAGCACATCTATTCTTGGAAGCTCTCTCGAAGCACGAGCTGCGAATGCTTCGACACTCGCGTAGCTGCACAGGTCGATTGGCCAAACTTCAATGACATTGGAGTCGCAATTTGTGGATTGTTGGACGGATCTTTTCGCGGCCTCTCCTTTCTCGATAGATCGAACGGCTATAATAAGCCTGGAGGCTCCGAGCTTGACGATGTGTCGGGCAGCTTCCAAACCTGAAGTCGGAGTCAAATCGAGTACACATGCAATGGCAAAAACGACAGCGAGGGTAAGGTGGACAGATGACCATACCTAGTCCTACATTCGACCCAGTGACGATGACTGTTTTTCCAGCAAATGACATCGTCGGGTTCGGTAGTTTGCCAAAGAGTTGGCTGTATACAAATCTCGCAAAAAATGCTGGTGACGCGTCTCCAGGCATGTTCGCAATAGCTGGCTGTACCTGATATTGAGGGGTGTCAAAATAATGATGCTTCTTGACGACTTGGGTTGCGGTGCAGAACAAGGCTCTTGTATACAGTAGGGTCTCGGCAGGAAATAAGCTAATGTCCGATCCGTTACCTCCGGGATACACAACCATGGTTCAATGTAATGGAGAGCAAATCGCGACCCTGGCCGTCAGGGGATGTGCGGAACGGATTGCTGTACCCTGAGATGAAGGGGTTCAAAATGTTCCGTCGGCCTAACCTAACGCCGCCTCCGTCTATCCTGGTCTTCAAGCATGGTCTCCATGCCGAGGCAACAACTAGGCAGATCGCGCTGGAAGATGTAGCGTACAGCGGCTAGGTCTGGCCTAATCTGAATCAAGACAGCCAGTTGACGTACAAGAAAAACTCGGGTGAAGAAACAATATGCATTAATGGCAACCAGCTTATGTCTTCAAATCGGGTTCTCAATAACTCTATTTGCCGTCGTCAAGGCTTGGAAGGGCTTGGTCTCGGACACATCTACCGTAGACAGCATCTTAGATAGTATCAATCAACCACCATAGCTTGCTTGGCTCATCACCTTGGTCTCATTCTGGACAGTCGCACACTTCAAGTGAAGAGGATGAAGAGGATGAACACGGCCCGGCTGACGGTCCAAGGGAGCCAATCAGGTCAGCGATGGAGGCTTCTAAGCACATGTCAACGTCAAAGAGATCCAGAGCGTGTACTCTCTTACAACTCATCGACAACCATCGACAAGACATTTTAGACACGGCATCAGCGCGTATATTTGATGGCGCCTCTACTGCTCTAGCTGAGCGTCCAGCGGAAGATGCAGAAATAGTTCTCCAACAATCGATGAGGACTTGATGACTTTTTAGACGCCCTTTGCATGGCGTTTCGTCTTTGTGTACTAAGGCGTGAAGCCGTTCAGCTTCGCGCGACCTGGCCAGCGAGGACTTTGTGTGGTCGTCTTCATCGAAGAGTTCGATAGTAGCGCCTAAGGCGAGATGACATTTTCATGACGAGCCGTTATTGCAGCCTGATGAGCGGCAGAGTCGATTCAAACGCTCCGCCAGCGAATGTGCTCGCCACCACACCGCTGCCGACTATCTGTATGCATTCCGGCCAACGTTCTTGCCCCATACTGACGCTTAGCACTCTCTCATTGATCCATCTCTTCGCGCTTATCTTTAAGCGACAATTCTGAAGCTCTGAGTGGCCAACATGATCTTCGTCTTGGATTCAGGCAAACACGCGATCAGGCAAACAGGCCAACAGGCAAAGGCAATACGAACAAAAGTCCGACAATGGCAAGGCCCGCGACCTATATCCGCGCAATCGGAACGGTCCCGAAACCCGCTCTACCATTGATACACTCTCTTTCTCTTTCTCAGGTTTCATATAAGTCCCCTCTACTCATGCCTCATAAACACAACTGGCTGCTTCAGCTTACCGAGCTCCTGCTTGTCTTCGCACGGCCAGGTGCGTGCTATCCGGCATCAACTCCACCAGCAACATCCGCTATCGGTCAATCCAGCGATGTCTGGGCTAGCGTAGTCGCAAATATCGCGCCGCTCATGGCACTAGTCGGCGAGCGCAACGCCAAAGAGCACATGCGTACAGTTTCAGCCTGGCAGCAATTGCTGCCCATGGCTGCTGCTCCGTTAGGCATCCTGGCGATCCTAACCAGCGCTATTCGGCTGAGCGGACCTGGATTCCTTGCAAGACTTGTTGGCAGAGACTCCGAAAGACGCGGTGCTGCCTTGGTGGAAGTTACTTCACTCAGTGTTAATCCGGCTACGTCTGTCTATACACCACGCGCTGTTGAGATCGAGCCTTACTACACCAAAGATCGAGTGGCGTTTGTCTGTGGCCATGTCAAAGATACCAAGAATTGCGACGAAGCCATTGAAAGTTTCCGGGAGCTCATCCTTCGGCGCGCCATCCTGACATCGGACGACAGAGACAGAGAAATCAGCCTCGCTCTCTGGGGAAACTTAGCGACCGCCGAAGACGTGGCCAAACTCACAAAGTACGTGGAGGGTGTAGACTTCCACCGTCCATCTTTATTATTCGAACCTTCAGCATCCGCGGCGCTCAGCTTTCGAACGAGCGGAGTCAGTCCTACTCAGACTGAGAGTCCGCACGGTAGCCTCCTTGTCTTCCCTCTTCGGGATATAGTCTTTTCAATCGCCTTTGTCGTCATTATTGAAGGAAGTCAGGTTCTCGCTTGGCGTTTGGGTGAGATGGCGACCGAGACATTTGCAATGGGCACAGCAGGTTATGTCGCCATGGTTGTTTCAACGTTCTCCTGTCTGCTTCTCCTGAAGACGGAGACTATTTCCGAAGCAGAAAGGCTTCCTGCACCTTTCAACAACGCATACTGGACATTTAGCGACTCTCGCCACGCTGAACACAAACCCATGCGCGCTCCAGCCCACAATACTCTATACAGCACACGAGTTAGAATCAGTTCACCAAAGGAGCGAATGCAACGCGGCATCATCACCACAGTCCTCACTCTACTGCTAATAGGCTCCTATGTGACGTACTACCTCGCCGTACGGGTGGCTCCGTGGTGGGTAGCATTTGCAGCCTTGGGAACAATCTGGGTCTGTGCATCTTACCGCGCAGCTCTCGACAACAGTTACCTCGTTGCTCAGAGTCACAGTACGGGCGAAGAAGAACATTGGATTGGCATGTTCCGGAACACGGTGGCTGAATCGCTTCGGGCCACATTGGAAGCTTCATTCCGCCGTCCAAGGAGTCCGACTGAGTCACAGACTACGGTGAGCAATGTCATTGTTCAGACAAAAGACACCGGTAGCTCAGAGAATGAGAAGCCTGCACGCGCTGCTGGCGGGTCAGAGCTCGCGACCGTCCTTCTCCTACTAGTCCCTCCAATGCGAACAGCACTTCGAACATGGTCCAGCGTGGAAGACGTGATGAAGGTGGGCCTCGAGGCTACCAAACGAGCTTGCAGAACGCGCATTGCGAGCTTTGAAGCCGTGAGCCTCCGGCACGGTCAGGAACAGAGCCGGATCCGGGACTATCTGGTCCGATTCAACCTTGCGATCTACGTTCCCGGTCTCATCTGGAAGAGCAAGACACCAGTCGACTTCGCGGTGCCACGAAGCTTCGATCTCGAGAGCTTAATCCGGTACGTCATCAAGCTTCTGCACGTCTGCATGGACCATCAAGGCACGATCAGCTACCACGACTTCGATGAACAGACCCGAATAGACCTTTCTCACGTCCTGTGCGGACCGATTGCAAACCCACCGATGGATAGGAAATTCGACACTAACTCTGCACCCACACTCAGAGCACTTTTAGAAGCCCTCCGCGACAACAAAGCCAACGCAACCAGCTCAAAATATAGTCTCGAACAGTCCGTCCTCCTTCCCACCGCCATCCTGTCCAGGATCTACCACTGCTACTGCCGCGACACTTTTGCTCCCGGTGGCGACAATATCGAAAAACTCCAATCCAAGCATGCCGATCACCTCGCCCTTTCCGGTGCTCCTTTTTTACCGACGCTGGAAGGGGAGTTTGAGAGACTGGGTGTCTGGGATAGAGTGCTGGGCATGAAGGTAAGGGATAATGAGTCTGAGGACGCGTTGAGGGTGAATGCAAGGCCGAGGGATGAGACGAGTGGGGTTTATAAGTGCTTACCAACACACCAGTGAAAAGAGAATGATGCTCCCCACCTGTCAGAGGTGCTCTTGTAGATGTAGTCCATCAAGTCCAGAATCTCAGGTGGCAGATGTCGATCCACCGACTTGCGTCCATTGACAGCCGGAACCCGAACCGACTTCAAGGCTAGCTCGTAAGTGGTCATGTCTAAGGGGCGAAAATGCCAGGCGCGAGAAGTATGCTTGTTATCACCGACATTCTGTTGTCAGCCTCTTCTAGAATTGGGCACTTCAACTGGTAAAGCTCATTCAGGAAGTACACGTTGGGAACACAAGCAGGGTTCTTCACTTCATGAGCGCTTGGCCTCCGCCACTCCTACAACACCGTCGTAGGCAGCATCTTAGAGAGTACCAATCAACCATTTCATCGATGCTTAGTTCATCAGTATCGAGTGGTGCTGGATAGGTATGTGCCGCTCGTTTTGAGTTATATTCTGCAACACAAATTTCATTCAACTTGACGAGTCTAGGATCTTCTGCTGCTCTTTCTGATCACGCCTGGATGGCACTTTGAACATTTAACCCGAGCTGTATCAGCATAATATTATCAAGGTCAAATTCGGTCAACCTGAAGCCAGACTGTCAGTTGCACGCCCGTGGCATCAGGCCAGTCCTTACATTCAACAGGCCAACACCATCAACTGCCCCAAGCTACACGGAGTTGTAGCCTCTTCCCACGAACCCATTCCCAGAAGCCGTATGGCTATGTGCGCCATCCAAAGAAGAAACAAACCTCGCCATCAACCTGTCTTTTCGAGAAGATCCTCCAGATACATTACAACATCTACCAAGGCCCCATCATGGTGACTGAACTCGGGGTTTTTGGCCACAAAGCTGTTAATCTGTTTCAGGGCGGACACGACATTATCATGGCTCCTTTCACAGAACCTGGAGGCAAATTCTCTGTGGGTCGTGACGATATGGTGTGACTGCTCAAAGAAGTTGCGCTCGCTCGAGGTTTCGATCAGCTTGGTAAAATCAGTCGTTCTCCCGGTCCTATTTCCTCGCTGCCTTTCTTTCTCTGCTAAAACGGATAAAAGGTAAGCTTTATCAACTCTGAAGTTGATGTATGCCAGCGATTCCGGGAGGTCGGGAGGCGCTGCTCCAGGTATATTTTCGAGAAGCTTTGGGAAAACGGCGCATTTTTGGAGGGGGTGGGCGAAAGCAAAGTCCCAGTCTATTATTCTAATAAATAGAACAAAATTTATGAGCAGATGGTTCAGTGTCATACACACCACGCTTACCCTTTGATGTTGAAGTCTTTATCGATGATAATATTGCCATGATGAAGGTCTGGATGGGTGACGACCCAGGGGCTATGGTCATGCTCTGCGACGACATAGCGAGGTACCATGGATCGCTGGATCAAATAGTCAACCACGGACTCGATTTTCTTTTGGCGTAGATTTCGTCTGAGAGCGCGGTCTATACTTTCGGTCAACCAAATTGCTGTGGTGACAGCAGTGTGCGGTGGAGTCCCGTCTGGTACGCCTTGTCATCTATTAGAGCACAGAAGCAAGGGCGTAAGGCGGCAAACTTGCCGTAGAATAGGATATCTCCATCGAATGTAGTCAATGACAACATCTCCAGTATGATTTCTGCGAGTTGATCAAGGACCTTCCGCCTCATCAGAACCGGTGGGTCTTTCAGGCTCCACGGCGGCATAGGTTCTCCCTCGATCCAGTCCACGAGCATGTATGCCACACCAACTGGGTTATCACCAGCAGCGCCCGCATCAAAGTAGCCATGGAGGCGAGGCGCCGACAGACTCGGATGGTTGCGAGCAATGAACATGAGAGGTTGTATGGAAACTGCATGGAATGAATATTCTTGGTCACTGGGGATTCGACCAGCCCAAAGTGTGCCACTATTGGGGAATCGAATACGGAGAACCATCCATTCTCTCCGATAGATGGGAGGACCGTCGAAATGACAAGGCGATCCGTTTGCAAGTGAGGAGGCAGTCTGCAGTAGGGCATCTTTATTAAGCCGATCGATGATCTCTCTCCAAGATTCCATTGTTACAGGTGACAGGAGAAAGCGAAGACAGCCCGCTGTAAGTTTGTTGGTGGATTTCTGCCTTTTTGAGGAAGAGAAGCTAGATGGCAGGTGGGGTGGATGTGCATGGCCCATTACGAGAGTCCGGCAGACAGTGCTAAAGACAGGCCACGCGCCCCGCCCGCCAGGCCTGTCTGCCATGTCGTCTCACCAAGTTAAAATACAACGGCAAAGACCCATGCAGTCGTTGCCTCTGGCAGGGCATCATGTGCGTCGCCAGCGTGGATCGTTGAAAGCCTGCCAGGTCAAAGGTCAAAGGCCCTGCGAATCCACAAGTGACCTCTGGCGTCCCAGACGGCGCGGAAACAATTGTCACCATCGAAACAGCTGAAGAAGCCAGATCAACCATGAAATCCAATCCAGCATCTCCGGCTCCGCTGCGTCGGCAGGGTCCTACATGCACCTCTACGACGGCCCGTCGTCCAACTTTGTCTTCAGCAGCTGCACCGCTTCCTATACGCATGGAAGATCGATCAGACCGACGATGCTGGTAATGCCCTGCAGGATGCACTGCATCCTATCTGCGAGTTGGGATACGCCGATATTTTCTTTGGGACCGTTCCTCCAAGCGACCTGGCACCTTTTGCATCAAACACCTCCGTTAACAGTGTCTTCCGAGCCGATTCACTCTCCTTCAGCCTCGCCGCAATATTTCTGGAGATGTATATCTCGGCCCTCTACAGCTTGCTGCTAATCTGCATAGAGCAACGCTCCGGCGCTTGACCTATGACTTCTATTCTAACTTGGCGCAATAATCCTAGTCGTCATGCGACGGCACGCTGGTGCTGGCAGCTTTGGGCATGGCGCCACGCCGATGGAGCAGTCACTATGGGCAGACTCCTTGTTCCAGCAGGCGACGAGTAACATCAACAGCTGGGGAGATTCCGTCAGCCTGCGATCCGTCCAGATTCTGTTGTTATTGCGAACGCCACTCCACCTTCTGGTCGCTGTATCATCAAGAGCGGACCGTATCACTGCCGTTGGGTTGGCCAGCTTCAATCAAGAACATGGATATCGATCTCCCTGAGCCTGCGCCCGACACCCCTCTGAGAGTATTGGTGGATCTCTCCCGCGTAGCGGAAAAGGTCTACTACAACATCTACAGTCATCGCCCAGGCTCTGTGGCAGCATTCTGCAAAAAGGTTCAAGAGATCCAGGGAGAGCTGACGCCATTTCAAAGCGTACAAATGAGGTTTCTCTTCACCGACGAAGAGCTTGATTCGATGCAGACCCCAACGGCCATCCAGATAATTATGGCTTTCAGTCGGTCTATCCTTTGGACTTTCCATCCCGCCTCTTGACCTTTCTATACTGAATCGAAGCAGGTTTTTTCCGTTGTTCCATTAGCACCCTCCGGTCATATCTGATCCTTGATGCCATCAGACGTAAATACCAGAAGAACGGCAAGACCAAAGGAGTTGTTCCGGACGAATGGGTGGACTAGCTGGGAAATGTGGCCGGCTGCTGCCGGAAGATCTGCACAAACATCATCCACCTATATGAGAAGGCCAGCGACAGAAATCCTATCTTTATCGTATCTTGGTTCCCTGAACAGATCCTTTTGCTCCTGCACATTTTATTCCGACTAACGGTGCTCTAACCACAGCGCCTGCGCCATGCGCGCTTCTTCGTCGAGATGGCCTGCTTCGTACTACTGTTCGACGTGATCCGCGACTCGCTGATGCCGGAAGTCGAGAGTAATTTCTACTCAGTCGAGGCAGGCGTGGAATGCTTCCTACACGTCGACAACCTGCTGCTGACGGTCACGCAGGCCATCTTGCGTGTGCTGAAGCTGACACGCGAAATCGCCGCCCGTACCCGCTGCGGCCATTGTCCCACTCCCCCAGCTCTCCCTTTCTCCGTCCAGAGGTGGTAGCTCATGTCGAAGATATTGTCGCCAAAAATGTTGCTGCTCAGAGACAGCATGTCCGGCGGCTGGTCAGAGACATCCTTGCCCAAGCCATCCATGGCGCTAGAGGGCAAAAAACATGCACTGGCATCCATGAGCGTGCGGTTGGGGGCGTTGAAGGCCGCCGGGTCCAACGGCGGTGGTGACGACGTCGGGTGGCGACTGGTCGACGTTGACAGTGGTATCATCTTGCACGATTTGGGTACCGAACTCTCTGACGGTGGTGTCGTGGTGCCGTTGGCCACAAGAGGAATAGGAAGAGGAATTACAATTACAAACCAAAGTCACAGACTGTAGGGTTGTATAATGACTTTAAGTGGCAAACTTTAACCAATAGACTACTAATAGAACAAACCTATAGTTGGCTAGTGAAAGGATCCCAACCCCCGGGAGTTGAATTAAGAGTCAGCAGTATTTGAGGCTTATCGCGTGTCGATGACTTCATGACCATGAAAGCGAATTGGTGGTAGCAACTCACGTGGTGCCTATTCATCAGGGGTATCGGCATATCTCCGTCTATGAATTCTGGTTCCATAGCCATTGAGGACCAGGAATCCTCTGGTCCTCCATCAGTTGCTTTGAAAAGTTGATAATATAAGGCTCGTCCCCTTGAAAGTCATCCTTATCATCGACATCGGTGCAAGGAGACTAGAAATCGGTAGACATATTATAACTAGCAACTTCCTTAGCGCTGACATCGTTGAAGCTAACTGTGGTGGTTTGAGTAGTCTCTGAATGAATCCCACTGATACTGCCCTTCCATCCTGCCAGAGTGTACAGTTCTCGTAGCCCTCAAATGTGGAGTTTTTCTCCGTGCCACCGTAAGGTCAGGCAGTCTTAGCTGCCATTATTCGTACATCCGGTGAACCCGTCTGCAACCGACTCCTTGTCAAAGTACAAGTTGTCTACCACTAGCGACGTGAGTTGAACTAGTGAGACAGTGTCTTAGTCAGTCAACTAGTTGACTTACTAGTGCCTGTCGACCTGTTGCCTCGATTATCAGCCCTCAAACAGTGATTTTGATCCATTTACCCTTTATTGGTCCTCAACCAGTTGACTATCAATGGGATGGAAAGGTCTCAAGCCTTGACTAACCAAGAACTCTGTCTCTCACAGATGAACCTGCACTGTAATTGGTGGTGTTACCGTAAAAAGGCCTGTGAGTTCTGCAGATGGTTCGCGATGGAAAAAATTATAGGTTCCATTTCTAACCTGACCGGGAAATAGATGCTCCAATCAATTGGTTCATTTCTTCGGGTGATTCATGACATTGGGAAATCATAGTGGTAGATCTTCAACACCACGAGAGTCATTTCCGCTGAAAGCCGCTTAGCAAGGGGGGTTAGAGAGAACTATGAAGTATGCGAATTTAGCAGCTGGACCACTTTCTTTCTTCTTCTCAATGCTGCCCACGACAGTGGCGTTCTGCCATCCTTGTCCTCTGAGTTGACCTCAACGTCAGAGCGTGCCAGCAGCTGCTGCACCACCGCATCGTGCCCAACTGATGCCGCCCACGACAGCGGCGTCCTGCCATCCCTGTCCTTTGAGTTAACCTCAACGTCAGAGAGCGCCAGCAGCTGCTGCACTACCGCATCTTGCCCTCGTTCTGCCGCCCACGACAGTGGCGTCCTGCCATTCTTGTCCTTTGAGTCGGCCTCGACGTCGTCCTGGGTTACCAGCAGCTTGACCACCGCCTCGTGCGCTCTCTTTAACGCCCAGTATGGCCCCCCTGCTGCCAACGATAGTGGCGTCCTGCCATCCTTGTCCTTTGAGTCGGCCTCAATGTCAGAGCGCACCAGCAGCTGCTGCACCACCGCATCGTGCCCTTCTGCTGCCGCCCACGACAGCGGCGTCCTGCCATTCTCGTCCTTTGAGTCGGCCTCAATGTCAGAGCGCGCCAGCAGCTGCTGCACCACCGCATCGCGCCCACCTGATGCCGCCCTCAACAGCGGCGTCCTGCCATACTTGTCCTTTGAGTCGGCCTCAACGTCAGAGCGCACCAGCAGCTGCTGCACCACCGCATCGTGCCCTTCTGCTGCCGCCCACGACAGCGGCGTCCT
>Ga0255336_100684_pt1 | contig 42285 bp, 38 predicted proteins | sample MeOH1_35cm_T3_17_FD_189102 | JGI IMG/M metagenome (GOLD analysis project Ga0255336, IMG submission 189102) | Sandy soil microbial communities from University of British Columbia, Vancouver, Canada - MeOH1_35cm_T3_179 | ecosystem: Engineered > Artificial ecosystem > Sand microcosm > Unclassified ...
CCAAGGCGCTCCACCGCGACCAGCAGGCGAAGCTGCTGACGCCACTGCCCAAAGGTGAGTCCCGTTTCCTTGACGAACAGGCGCGCCGCCGTGCGAGCCGTCACGCCGGCGGCCGCAGCCAGGTCTTCGAGTACTGCGGAGTCCGGCGGGTTCGTGCTCAGCGCATCGGCGATGCGCAGGACACGCGGATCGCGCGGCCAGTTCAGCCCTAGCGGCGCGACAGGCAGACCCGGCAGGCGGTCCAGCAATACCTGCACGAGACGCGCGGCCGCTTCGCCGAACGGTTTGGCGTGCGGCAGATCGGCCGCGGCGCTCAGTAAAGCTGCCACCAGTCGATCCGGCACGATGGCGATGCTGCGGAGCGGCAGCGGCACGGCATCTACGCCGGCATAAAGCGAGCAGAACTGAACAGGGCCGGTTGCGGACAAGCGGTGCAGCACGCTTGCGGGTATCCACACCGCGTGCCCCGGCGGCACGACCCAGCGCTCGGTTTCCGTGCGCACGATCAGCACGCCGGCGCTCGCGTGGATTAGCCGTGCGCGACGATAGGCGCCCAAAGGTTCGTCCAGCGTCTCGTGGTGCTCACCGATCACGAAGGCCGGTTGCTCGACGCCGTCTGGATCGACAGTCTCCATCATGGTGTCCGTTTTGCCCGGTTACTGCAGGAAAGGCAGCAAGATTAGCATAGCCGGACTGGGACGCCGGCCGGGCACCGGATCGTGGAGGATCGTGCCGGAACACGCCGCGTTGTGACGTGGCGCGCAAACAATTCGCTTCGGCTTGCCGCTAAAATCCCGGCTTCAACGGACCGCGCCTCCCTAATGAACTACGCATCCATCCTCGAACAGATCCACGGTGATCTCCAGCCTTATCTGGGCTCCGGCAAGGTCGCCGATTACATTCCCGAACTCGCCAGAGTGCCCGACGACAGTTTCGGCATGGCGATCGTCACGGCATCGGGCGAGGTGTTCCGCACCGGCGAGGCCGACACGCGCTTCTCCATTCAGAGCATTTCCAAGCTGTTCGCCTGCACGATGGCGTTCCGCCTGCTCGGCGACGCGTTGTGGCAGCGCGTGGGGCGCGAGCCGTCCGGCAATGCCTTCAACTCGCTGGTTCAGCTCGAGGCGGAACAGGGCAAACCGCGCAATCCGTTCATCAACGCGGGCGCGCTGGTCGTCACCGACGTGCTGTGCCGCCGTTTCGTGCAGGCGGAGACGGCGCTGGTCGAATTCATGCGACGGCTCACGGGCGAAGCAAGCATCGACTACGACTCGCGCGTCGCGCAATCTGAATTGCAGCACGCGCACCGTAACCGCGCAATGGCGCATTTCATGGCGAGCTTCGGCAACATGGAGATGCCGCCGGAAGTGGTGGTCGACGCTTATTGCCGTCAATGCGCGATCTCGATGAGCTGTGTCGAGTTGGCGAAAGCGGCGCTGTTCCTGACCAATCACGGCGTGATACCGGCCACCGGAGAACGGATTCTCGACACGAGTTCGGCCAAGCGTCTTTCCGCGTTGATGCTGACCTGCGGCACCTATGACGCGGCGGGCGATTTCGTCTACCGCGTCGGCTTGCCGGCGAAGAGCGGCGTGGGCGGCGGGATCGTTGCCGTGCTGCCGGGCGAGATGGCGGTATGCGTGTGGTCGCCGGGGCTGGACGGCAATGGTAATTCGCTGGCGGGTGTGCTGGCGTTGGAGTGGTTGACGACCTGCACGGGGCAGTCGATTTTTTGACTGCCGCCAATGCGGGCGGCTTCGCGGGTTATTTCTCTCGGGCGCGGGGGTAACCGGCGCTGAATCTTTCCCGCGGCAGAAGTCGATCTGATAAGGGCGTTCATTGCGTCGTCTTGCCAACGGCCATTCACAAGGTGCAGCAGGCCGTTGGCGAACGCAATATCCCGCCAGGCGGCACGCCGTCTGTTGCGGTCTCGCGCGATCTCAGGCCGATTCAGGCTGATTCATGAAGCCTGAGCCAACATCGAAGCCGAGGGCCGTCGACGCGATCATGATCCAGGCCTGGCAGCTTCGACTCACGTAGCTACCGGAACGCCGGACGAGTGCGAGTTCGTAGGAAAGCCTGAGATAGGTGAGCGGGATCGCGACCAGCTCCGGCGACGCAATCCTGTTCCAAAGCGTTTCTGGAAAGATAGTCACGCCCATCCCCGAGCGGACCATTGCAATCACGAGGTCCAGGTGACTGCTGCGGCCTGCGGTCCTTGGTGCGAATCCATGAACACCGCAAGCGCTGCGGATCAGGTCGTTGATTCTGAAATCCTCCGTGAACGTCACAAATGATTCCGCAATGAACTCAACGCAGCTTATTCGGCGGACGGATATGCGCGCATCCACGGCGTGGCGGCGCTCAGCACCACCTACGGCGTCGGTGAACTGAGTGCAATCAACGGAATCGCCGGCTCGTTCGCAGAATTTCTGCCCGTATTTCATCTGGTCGGCATGCCGGCTAGCAACGTGCAGAAAGCGCGCCGACTCGTCCACCATACACTGGGCAACGGCGAATTCGACATCTTCGATGACATGGCCGCGCCGGTTGTTTGCGCGCGCGCCATTGTGACTCCCGAGAACTGTATCGCGGAAACTGAGCGCCTGATCGCCGCCGCTCTGCAAGAGCGCCGACCAGTCTACCTGGGCTTTCCTTCGGATTACGCAAATATGCCGGTCGTCGATACGGTCGTACCCGCTGCCGATCACCGGGCCAGTCCCGCGACCGATCCCGCCTTGCTGAATGCGGCGGTTACAGCGATCGTCGATGCATTGGGTTCAAGCAGGACGGCGTGCATTGTCCCGGGGATTCTCGTATCGCGGGCCGGACTCGCAGACAAGGCACTGGCCGTCGTCAACGCTTCCAACCTCCCTTTCACGACGATGTTCATGGACAAATGCGTCCTCGACGAGTCGCACCCGAACTACATCGGCATGTATGACGGCAAGCTGATGAACGAACGGGTGTGCGCCTTTGTGGAGGGATGCGATTGCGTGATGGGCATCGGCGCCATGCTGACCGACTTCAACTCCGGTTCGTTCACCGCGCGGATCGACCGCTCGAAGAGCATCAATATCATGCCCCGCGCGGTTCGCGTCGGCAACGCGTCCTACGACAATGTGCGCATGGAAGACGTGCTGACCGAACTGGCCCGGAGAATTCCCCGCAAGGAGGTGCCTGCGCCGGCAGTGCAAGGACTGGAAGCACCCGTCGGCAATCTTGACGGTCCGGTCACCGCCGGGTATCTCTATCCGCGGTGGCAACAGATGTTAAAGCCGAACGATATTGTGATCGCCGAGACGGGAACGACATCGATGGGACTCGGTTTTGCTCACATGCCCAAGGGAGCGACCTTCCAGAACCAGACGCTATGGGGTGCAATCGGGTGGGCGACGCCGGCGGCATTCGGCGCCGCGATCGCCGCCCCTCATCGCAGAACCATTCTGATTACCGGCGAAGGATCTCATCAACTCACCGCGCAAGAGGTTAGCCAGTTTCATCGATTCGGTCTTAAACCGATCATCTTTGTATTGAACAACGATGGCTACCTCGTCGAGAGGCTGCTTTGCAAAAACCCCGAGTCGTACTACAACGACCTGGCACAATGGAACTACTCGAAACTTCCGGAGGCAATGGGTTGTGATGGCTGGTTCACCGCACGCGTGACAACGTGCGCAGAACTCGATCAGGCTATCGCCACGGCTGAATCATGCGGCACCGGGGCCTACATCGAGGTAATCGCAGGCCGATATGAAGCGTCGCCGCTTTCGATGAAGCTCCACCAGTCAGTCGATACGCTCTATTCCGCGTAGTGCTTAGTATGGCACTTTGCCCTTGCGGCACGGTCCTTCCAGCGCGGCCGGTCACACCGATCGGCTGCAGCGGCCGAATTTCGCATCCCGCCGAAAGTCATCGAATGGGCATGCAGCGGCCTTCAACAGAAGTTCGCACTTGCCCGCAGTGGACACTGGCCGCGGGCCGCCGTCGCAGATGACCTGCCCCGCGTTCGTTCATGCCGGCGACATGGTTACAGTGTTTGATCCGGCCGTTGTTCGATTACCCCAAACCAGCCCATACCGCGATAAGTCTCATAGCCGGGCGTCAGAGCATATCCGACAAGCGATCCCGCAGCCGTACGGTAAGTTCCGATATCGGCGGTATTCGGCGGCAGGTCGAAACGCATATTTTCGCGGCCCGCTGTTGCGGAGGAAGCGATCACCCGGCCGCTTGCGTCAATGATCATGCAGCGCGTCCGGTCCCGTTCCCCGGCGGTCAACCGGACGCTATTGACGACAGTCGACGCCTGCTTGGCCCAATCGAAGAACACGGCCAGAACGCCGACGACCTTTCCGTTACTCGCTCCGCCCTCCCGAACCGCCGTCGCGTAGGTGGCAACCTGCGCGCCGCTCAATTCCGCGGCGATGTCCACGTTGGCGGTTGCGTACTCATCGCCGGACCGCGTGGCGAGCGCCGCAGCGAACCAGTCATGCTGGACCGCGTTCACTGTGTCCACGACCGGAAATAGCGAAGGTCTTCCGTTTGCAACGACGCGACCCTCGGTATCCAACACCCAGATGTCGAGGTAAACCGTGTAACTATCCAGGATGACCGACAGTCGCTCTGCCGCATGCGCGGCAGCCGACTCCGAATCGCTTGTCATGCAATCGACAACCGCTGTATCGGTTGCCCACCAACGCACGTCGCATGAGCGTTCGTAGAGGTTGCGGTCAATCACGTCTATCATGTTCAACGCAAGGTCGGTCAGGCGTTGACCCTGCTGTCGCTCGAGTTCCGTCACCATACGTTCACTGAGGCCGGCCAATTCCTTACCGAGTTCGCCGGTAAGTTGTCCGATCCGACCGGACACGTTCTTGACCTGGTTGGCGACGACCGCAAAGCCGCGCCCGGCTTCTCCGGCCCGAGCAGCTTCGATCAAGGCGTTGATGGCCAGATAGGTCGCCTCACGGTTGATCATGTCGATATCGGCGATCTTATCCCTCGATATCTTGCGCACTTCGCGGGTCAGTTCGGCGATGATCGCGCCTTCTGACGATTGACGTGGTTTGGCCTGCTCTACGGACATCTTATGTATCCCAGTTGCATGCGAGGCATGGGCGCTCGTGGCTGCCCTGCCGGTTCGGAGAGTTAATCCGGATTAACGGCATTCGAAACGCATTTCTTAAGGACAAAAAGACTAATAAGCTGGAGATTTTATGCGCCATTTTCGTGCGCACCGATGCTGTGCGTTTTCTGTCGTCAATTGTGCCGACCGAGACATGACGTGCAGCCCCGCCACCCGATATCGAAAGCTTGCCCCGCCCTCCATGTCACTAATTTGCCTTACTAATAAACGTTGAACAAATCATTCCTTAGACTAGACTGATCAACAACTTCTGCGCACGTTTTCATTCCCACCATGCGGAGCGGACAATGAGCCGATCCATACGCCATGTATTTTGCAATGCAAACCATCTTCGCCGCACGCTAACTGTTTTCACTCTGTTTACAGCCGCCGCATTCCAGCCGGCCGCAGCCCAAAGCCATCACATCGTCGACCTCGGCACGCTCCCAGGCTGTCGGTTATTCGACCCTCGCGAGCGGCGACCAGCACGCCACGCTGTATGAGAACGGCAAGGCAATCGACCTGGGTACGCTAGGCGGCACCGTAGGCGCCGCTTACGGGATCAACAGTCGTGGCCAGATAGTCGGTTCGTCGACCACCGCAAGCGGAAGCATGCACGCCTTTCTGTTCGAGCGCGGCGTGATGAAAGACCTGGGTACGCTCCCCGGCGGTGGCAGCAGCGCCGCTTATGGGATCAACGATCGTGGCCAGATAGTTGGCTCGTCGACTGCCGCGAGCGGGTACGCACATGCCTTTCTGTTCGAGCACGGCGTGATGAAAGACCTCGGCATGCTCCCCGGCGGCAACCAGAGTATTGCTCAAGGGATCAACAATCGCGGTCAGATCGCCGGTTACTCCGCGACAGCCTACTCTCCGTGGCACGCTGTTCTCTGGAGGCCAGAACGGTGACGGCCTGGCCGGTCAGAGCCCAGGTCGCTTGATGACCGAAGCTCCTGCCGCCCGCGCGCACATTCTTCGATCGGCAACGCCCTCACGTGATCGCATATTAATTGCGCGCCGCAACTTCGGTTTTTCCAATCCAGCGGATTGAAATTCAATTATTATTTCAGCACCAATCCGGCAAAAACCAGTCAACCAATAAATATCGATTTGGTAATCGCGATTACCGCGATAGACCGATTCCCCCTACGCCCGGGCGCCTGGCTCAGCATTTGAATAATCCATAACAGACTATTCCTGAAAACAGGCTTTATCGGCCGCGGCGCCTACGTCGACTATATGCCCACGTCATGCGTTGCCCCGGAACGTGGACGTCCCCAATTCCGACAACCAGCCATTTACACGACCAGACCTCACAAAATCCTGCCCGCAGCTAAATATACGAAAGCATTTTCTGGAAACAGAAAATGCAATCCATAAAATCGAATGTTCGGATTAATAACCCCGCGTAGCCACATCGAAATATATCGCAACCCTCGCAAATCCTCATATTAATATATGAATAAAATAAATTTGAAAATAGACATTCGGGCAACAACCGTTTTGCTTTTGCTCATCAGTCCGACCCTGCACGCACAAAGCTCGGTGCGTCTGTCAGGATCGATCGACGCGGGCGTCGCCTACGTCAGCGACATCGGCAACGCCAATGGTCATCAAAGTGCCTGGCAGGCGAAGAACGGCGACATCAACATCAGCCGCTGGGCCTTGTCGGGCAACGAGCAGATCTCCAGCGATCTCAGCGCGGTCTTCACGCTGACCAACGGTTTCAGCGTGATGAACGGCACCGCCGCGCAACAAGGCCGCCTGTTTGGTTTTCAGTCGTGGATGGGACTTGCTTCCCAGTCGAAAGGCACGCTCACATTCGGTCGTCAGTTCGACGAAGTGGTCCAGTTCGTCGAGCCATTCGCGCTGGGCGGAACACGATACGGCGGTACAGCCTTCGCGCACGTTTTCGACAACGACAACCTCGACAACTACACACGCACGAACAATTCAGTCAAATACACAAGCCCGACGCTGCTGGGCGGACTAAAGTTCGGGGCGCTGTACGGCTTCTCGAACGAAGCGGGCGGCTTTGCGGACAACCGGGGCTACAGTTTCGGTCTCGGCTATCAGTACACCAATCTGGACCTCGGCGCAGGCTACTTCCAGTTCAATAATGCATCGAACCTCGCGACGGCCAATACGAACGGCGCCGAGCCGGCCGGCGCGCCGTTCAACGCGGCGCGGCAGCGCACCTGGGCGGCGGGCGGCCTTTATCACTTCACCCAGGTGGCGGTCGGTCTCATACTGAGCGAAACGCGGCTGGACAAGGCTTCGTCGATCAACAACGTGGCTGATACCGCCATCAGCCTTCCCGGCGACGACGTGCGCTTCGACAACGTCGAAGTCAACGTGCGCTACGCCGTGACCCCGCGGTGGGATATTTCGGCAGGCTATACGTTCACGCTCGGCCGCTTCGCCACCCCCACGGGCGTGCGCTATCCAAAGTGGCATCAGGCCGGCATCGTCAACACCTACTTCCTGTCGCCCCGCACCGACGTCTATGCGGAAGCCATCTATCAACGCGCCAACCAGTTGGGAGGAACCGGAATTCAGGGTGCGCAGATCTCGAACTTCTCGCGCGCATCCGGGGCAAACCAGTTCGTCGCCGCTTTGGGTTTGCGGCACCGTTTCTAGCCGGCGCGCAACGGCGGGCGCTCCAAAGCGGCACCTTTCCGGTGCCGCTTTTTTTCATGCGGGCAGTTCGAATCGAAAGCTCGTGCCGGGTGCCGCTGCCGCGATCATGAGCCTGACACGCTCGGCCCAACTCAACGGGCACGACCCGAATGCCTATCTGAAGGACATCCTCACGCGCGTGCCGACCCACAAGGCCAGTGACATCGCGGCACTACTGCCACACCGCGTGGCAACCTGCTGTGATCGACGAATAGCAGACCCGTCAAGGCGCGTTCCCTAGCCGCTTACGATTCGTCGCGGTACGCGACGTCTATGTGTGCGTGGATTGCTCGGAGGTCGCCACCATTCACGGATCACTCCCCGAGTTCGTTGCCAACGAAGGCTGTCTCGTAACAGGCAACTCCAAGCCTCGGCGCCGCTAAAGTGATGATAGCGATCAAGCTGCGTCCTTCAGGTTCCGGCGTACCGGTCCTGTTGAAAGCATTCGAAGTATGTCCTGGCGCGCCGCGTCGCTTGAGTCAGCGCGTCATTCATTCCAATCGGCGCTCTCTCAATGCATGCCTGGGGACACCCAGCGCAATAGCCGCGCCGCCAAGCACGCTGATCGCTGCGATGACATACAGCCCCCCAGAGATACTGTTGGTATGTGTCTTAAGCCAGCCGAGTAGCATCGGCGCAAGTAACGAGCCAAATTGTCCAAGGCTGCTGATCATCGCGATACCGGTTGCTGCGGCAGCCCCATTGAAGTATGCGGGCGGTATCGTCCAGAATGTACCTGTCCCGCAGAAATACGCCACTCCAATAAGGCATAAACACGCTATTGCCATAACCCACTGATCGCTGAAATACGTAAGCAGAACGCAGCCCACGGCACCGACAAACGTGGCGAAGAAATAATGCCATCTGCGTTCCAGCGTACGGTCCGAATGCCACGCATTGATGAGCATTGCCGTCGCGCCGACGACGAACGGGATTGCGGACAGAAGCCCGATATGCCATATGTTTCCGATGCCAGACTGGCGAATGATCGTCGCTGTCCAGTAGTTCAGAACCGTTCCAATCAAGGGGACCGTGGTATATCCGAGGATCACGAGGTACACGCGAGGATCGCGCAAAAGGTGAACGAAGCGATGTCCGTGCCCTTGGGATTTTTCCGACTCGTCCATCATCAGATTACGAGTGATGATTTCACGCTCGTACTCACTCAGCCACCTTGCATCCGCAGGCCCGTTGTCGAGATAGAAATACGCAATGATTCCCGCGATGATGGCAGGCATGCCTTCGAGCAGGAAAAGCCATTGCCAGTTTCTGAACCCGAGAGTGCCGACCATGTTGTGGAGAATCCACCCGGAAACGGGACCGCCGACGATACCGGAAACGGCGATGGCGAGAAGGAAGCGCGAGGTGATACGTGCCCGTCGGCCTGACGGAAACCAGTAAGTCAGATAAAGAATGATGCCGGGGTAGAAACCGGCTTCGGCCGCCCCCAAAAGCATGCGGGCGATGTAAAACTGCATCGGCGAAGTGATAAATGCCAGGCTGCATGAGATCACGCCCCAAAGCACCATGATCCGCGTAATCGTTTGTCTGGCTCCAATCCTTTCCATCAGGACATTACTGGGAACCTCGAAGAGAATATAGCCGACAAAGAAAATTCCGACGCCAAAACCATATGCAGCGTCGCTTAGACCAAGATCCTTCGATAGCGGGATCTTCGCGAAACCGATGTTGACACGATCGATGTAGTTGATGACCCAACAGACGAAAAGAAAAGGAATCAGGCGAAACGTCAGCTTGCGATACAAAGATTCCGTCTCGACATGTTCCGCAACCATTCCTTGTTTAACTAGCGCTATGTCGCCGGCATTTCCCTGCACAACAGATGGCATGGTTCACTCCGTAATTGAAAGATGACAGGGCCGAACACCGGCGCCGGGCTGGCAGCCGGCGTTGCGTATGCCGGCGCACTTCGATAATTAAAAGGGCTGCGTGAGATTCGGGAAGCTCTGGTCGCTGTTCGTCAGGTCCACCCGTTTAAGCACGATCCGAAAGCTTTCCCCCTGTACCTTGAGCGTGTGCGAATACGTGCCGCCAAAAACGCGCTGCGACTTGCCGTAGCGATCTTCCAGCATGATGAACTTCGAGCGGACGGAGAAGCATGTCTCGTCTTCCTGCACGTCGAGCAGGGTGACGTTCGACACCACACGCACACACTGCGACTCAGGGTCCTGACAGTGCGTCATCGTGTGATTGAGTCGCTGCACGCGCGTTTTCAGCGTATGTTTGTCGTCGTAGTAGAGCGACACATGATCGAGCCATGATTGCTGAGCGCGGTCAGCGGGCACCCAGTAGACCGCTTCGTCCGCGAACAGGTTGTACCATTCGTCGAATGCGCGATCGTCGAGCAGTTGCGCTTCGGCTTCGATGAACGCGCGCACATGCGCCGCGCGAGGATGCAGAAAGTGCATTTTGGAAAGCGTGCTGATTTCGTTTTTCATAGTGACTCCCGCGCCTCTCATGCGCCCATCAGGTCGCGCCATGCGACATGCTGCGCGCGCTGTCCCACTTCACTCGACCTCGGCCCGAACAGCACGCCCTTGCCTTCGTCGACTTCGTCGCCGAGTCCCTTGGCCACGAGGAACCACTCGGCCCCTTCCGTCTTTAGTCCTTCCTGGCAGCGTTCAAATGCTTCCAGATCGTCGCTCTGAATGAACGACGAAGCGGAATGCGTGATGTTCACGTACTTGACTAGATCCGTGGAGATCACATCCGGCGCACCCACGAGCCTGACCGGCCAGATTTCGATCTCCGTCCGGTCCACCGCGACGGCGCGGATGACCCGCACCGAAGTCTGCGCGATCAGGATGTCGACGCTCGGGAACAATGTCATCGAATGGCGGCGATTTTTCAGAATGTCCCTGGTGCGCTCTTCGCCGTATGCATCGACCATCATCGCCCGATATTCGTCCCAGACACCGCCCGACTGTTCCTTGTCGAAGAGCGAAGCTTCCGAGCTATGCCCCTTCAGAAAGCCCCGCACACCCGTCTGCGCAACAACCGCTTCGCCGTTGGCCGTGAAGAATGCCGCGTCCCCGCCCTCTTTGCCGGCGCGCCGTTGGAACTGTCGTCCGTCGGGGCCGACCGTCGATGCATGACATGCCGCCGGGTGATACATGTCGGCCTGATTCTCGAGTTGCAGCTTCCAGTTGCCGTCGAAGTGGTAGCGATGACAGCCAAAGGCAAACTCGATCTTGCCGACGGGCGACCGGTCCGTCAGTTCGTCAATGCCGCGGCGCGCTTCACCGAGATACTCTTCCAGTGGCTCGACATCCGCATTGAACGATGCGAACACGAAACCCCGATAGCTCTTCACGCGCGGCAACGCGACCATACCTGACGCCCGTTCTTCGAGCACGCCGCCCGGGAAGTCCGCCTTCATCGGAACGCCGGCCAATGTGCCGTCGGGTTTGAACCCCCAGCCGTGATACATGCACGTGAACACCTTGGCGTTGCCGCGCTTGCGGTTCAACACCCTGGCGCCACGATGACCGCAGCGATTAAAAATGACATTGATGTTTCCGTCCGGACTGCGGCTCAATACGACTTCCTGTCCGACCAGCGTCGTGCAGTAATAGTCGCCGGGATCCGGGACGAGGCTTTCATGTCCGACATACATCCAGACCTTCTTGAAGATTTTTTCCTTTTCCAGTTCGAAAATTTCCGGATCGACGTACATCTTGCGATGCACGCGGTCTTCCCGTACCAGTGAACGCAGGTAGTCACTGCTGTAGGTCATCAGGTGTGCCTTTGGCGCGGACGGCGCCAGTTATGAGGGAAAGCGCAGAACAGGGTCGACGCAATGCCGGATGCACGGAAAAAGGGTCATGCATACGACACAGAGCGGCTGACTTCGTGACACGGCTGCATGCGTCCTCCGATGGCCTGCGACGACTGTTGAGCGCCAGATTATTGGCGCCATAAAATGGCGTCACCCGATGTTTTTTCATCCACTGACTGAGAAAAATTCACCCCGCCATGAGCCGCCCTGTCCCGCTCACTGCGTTGAAGACGTTCGAGGTTGCCGCACGCCTGCTCAGCTTCAAGCGTGCCGCTCAGGAATTGAACGTCACGCCGACAGCCGTCAGCCACCAGATTCAGAATCTGGAAGAGACACTCGGCACGAAGCTGTTCCGGCGGCTGCCGGGCGGCCTCGAGCTCACGAGTGCCGGCGAAGTCGCGCTGCCTGGCCTGAAGGACGGCTTCGGCAAGCTTAAGGAGGCTGTCGAACTGATCGGCAGTGCGGGAGCGGGCGACGTGCTGACGGTGCTCGCGCCACCGTCTTTCGCGATGCGATGGCTGATGCCGCGCCTGCATCGCTTCGCGATCCGCCATCCCGATATCGACGTGCGCGTCTCCACCCGGATGCGCCAATTCGGCTACCGCACGCTCGGCGGAACGCGCGCGACCGACTCAGGCACGCTCCAGTCGTGGTGCGAGGAACTGGACGTCGTGGTTACATTCGGCGCGGGAAACTACGCGGGATTTGCTGTGACCTCGCTATTTCCAGTGACCATTACACCCTTGTGCGCGCCCCAGCAGGTGCCCGCGTCGGGCGTGAGCCCCGCCGAACTCGCGCGTATTCCGTTGTTGCACGATGACCGCGGCTTGATGTACGACCACCACTCTTACTGGGATGTCTGGCTGCGGGAGCAACAGATCGCCGGTATCGACACTGCGGCGGGCATGCATTTCTCGCATTCGATACTGGCGCTCGAAGCCGCAGCCGAAGGTCTCGGTATAACCGTGACCACGCCCGCGCTCGCCCGCGAAGCGCTGTCGAGCGGTAAGCTCGTTAAGCCGTTTTCGCTCGAAGTGCCACTGCACTATGGGTACGACCTGATTTCAAATGAAGTCGCGGCTCGACGCGAGGCGGTCGAAGCGTTTCGGGTGTGGGCATTCGAGGAGGCGCGCGCCGAACGCGAGCTACATGCACTGACCCGACTGTCGGAACAGAGCATCTGACTCTCTGCGCGGCGCGCGCAGGTTACACGTGAGTTTCACTCTGGAGCAAACGCTCGCGCAGGTCATGGATGGCGTGATCAACGTCCGGATCGTCGGCGTTCAGCCGCCATGACATCAACAGCAGTTCGTGTAACGCGTCACAGCGCCGTGTCAGCCCCGGATAGGCAAGCAGTTCGTTCAGCATCGCCTGGCGGCGCTCGAAACACACGCGGGTTGCCGTCGCTTTTTCGAGGTCACGGGCGAGGGTTTCCGGGCCGCCCGCTTCGGGATCGGACGGCGCACCGAGATCGCTTGCCCGACCCAGAATCAGAAACCATGCGCTGGCACATAGCAGCATCGTCCCGGCCGTATCGAAGCGCCATGCGCACACTCCGACCGCGACGACCAACGAAGCGAGGTGCATGCAGTAAAGGACAGAAATCCAGCGCACCTCCATGTCGCCTCACGCAACGTGATTTTCGAGCGCGCCAATCTGTGCGACCGAAATACGCACGCTGTCACCCGGTTTCAGATAGCGCGGCGGATTGAAGCCGAGTCCGACACCCGCCGGCGTGCCTGTCGCAATGACATCGCCGGGAACGAAAGAAATCGACCGGCCAATCGTGCGAATCAGCGTGGGGATATCGAAGATCAGCGCGGATAGCGGTGCTTTCTGACGCACTTCGCCATTGACTTCGCAGCGAATCTCGAACGCGTTGACATCGCCTGCCGCATCGGCCGTCACGATGGCTGGGCCCATCGGGCAGAAGGTATCGATGCCTTTGCCCAGCAGCCACTGGCTGTGATGCTTCTGCAATCCGCGCGAGGTCACATCGTTCAGAAGCGTGTAGCCGAAGACGAACGACCACGGATCATCCGTCTGCGCGCAACGCCCCGCCTTGCCGATGACGACAGCGAGTTCGGCTTCATAGTCGACGCTTTGCATGGGGTCGAGCGACGAGTCTATGGCCGCGGCGGGGCCGACGACCGAGGTCGGCGGCTTCGAAAAGATAATCGGCGCGGGCGGCACGGCACCAAGCGCGGCGCTCGAGTCGAAGCCGCTATTGGCAAACTCGTGCGCGTGATCATAGTAGTTCTTGCCCACGCAAAAGATGTTGCGGCGTACGTCGGGTATCGGCGCCAGCAGCGTCACATCGGACAAAGGCACACGTTCGGCACCTGCCTCCACTTCCCTCGCCAGCGCATCGCGCAGACTTTCGTATCGTTCGATGAGCACGTTCATGTCGTACGAGCCCACGGCCCCGGTGACATCCACGACCCAGGCATCGCCCGTCAATACGCCAATCCGCCGTTCGCCGCGGTGTTCAAAACTGACCAGTTTCATGCCTTGTCTCCAGCGGAATCCGGATCCCGGGCGCGCACGACCGCCTCGACTTCGATCAGAAACTCTTCTTTCACGAGTCGGTCCACGATAAGCAGCGTGTTGGGTGCATACATGTCGGTCGCGAACAGCGACGGGAACAGCTCGGCCCGGCAGCGCATGAAGCCTGGAATGTGCTGCGACGCGACGAGGTACGTGGTGAACTTCGCAACGTCGTTGAAGTCGCAGCCGACGCCTTTGAGCACGTCGCCGAGATTCTTGAAGACCTGCTTGAACTGCGCATCGAAGTCGCCGACGCCGACAACGCCGCCATCAGCTCCCACCGCAAGCTGTCCGGCAACGAAGATCATCTCTCCCGCCTTGACGCGCGCGAGATGGGAATAAAGGCCCTGCGCCGGGCAGGCGCCTTCAGGGTTGACATACTTGACGGACTGGCTCATGAATGGATCCTTTTCGGTTGGAATCAGTCAGGAAAGAGACATGGGAAGCGGCGCGGCCCGCTCGAAACCTGCTGGCACGTGGCGTGCACCACGATTCAGACTTTCGTCGAACCATTCCGTCTTCGCTATCGCGCGGACCACGTCCGAGCGTAACGAAAGCAATGACGCGGGCCACTTGCCGAGCACATAGCCATACAGATACGACCACCATTGCACGTGATCGGTAATCGAGCGCTGCTGTGTTTCCCACGCGCGCAGCGTTGCGGGAAGATCGTGTTCGCCTGCCGGGCCGCTTGCCAGCTCGGCAAGCGCCATCACGTTGATGAACGCCGTGTTGGCTGCCTGACCGAGGTTTGGCGGCATCGCGTGCGCTGCGTCGCCGACGATTGCGACGCGTCCCTCGGACCACTTGCGGCATTTGACGTTGACGAGCCGGTCCCAGCGGCTGTCGACCTGGAAGCGCCGGATCAGATCAGCAGCATGCGGAAATTTTTCTGTCCATAGGGCCACGTCGACGGGCAGCTTCCGGGCACGTTCGTCGCCCACAGGCGCGCTCAGGAAGATATAGTTGCGCCCGTCGGTGCATGGGTTGTAAAGCAGGCGCCACGGGCCGTTCCAGTATTCGATCAGCGTGTCGCGGATGTCGCCCGGTTCCTCGTCGATGAGCATGCGGATGCCGACTTCCGAGCCGAAGTCGATCCACTTCGTTCCGAGAATCGATTCGCGAATGCGCGAGTAGGCGCCGTCAGCGACGATCACCAGATCGGCGTGGCTTGTCGCTCCACTCTCGAACGTGGTGGTACCGTCAGGCGCCACGGCAACGGCGAGCGATGAGGTGAAGATCTCGACGCGCTGCGCCACCGCGCGGTCGATCAACGCCTGATAGAGATCCGCACGCGGCGGCAGCATCAGGCGGTCGCCGGCGTGCGCCAGGCGCGACATCAGCACCGAGCCCCGGTGATCGCGGATCTGCCACTCACGGATCACGCGTGCGCGTTCAACGGCTTGCGCGTAGGCGCAGATGGTCTCCAGCGTCTTCAGCCCGCTCTCCCACAACCAGATGCCGGTGCCGAACATCCGCAATTCGGCGTTGCGCTCGTGGATCCGGACCTTCCATCCAAGCTGCGCGAAGCGGTTCGCAGCGACGAGGCCTGCCAGGCCCGCGCCGATAATCTCGACAGTGCGTTGCGTCATGTTGGCTTTCCTGTATGTATCCAGTGACGTTCAATCCTGTTCCTTGCGGCGATACCGGTCGAGGATCACCGCGAGAATAATGACGATGCCCACCACAAGCGTCTGGTAGTACGCCGAAACACCCACCATGTTCATCACGTTGGAGAGCAGCGTGAGCACCAGTACGCCGAGAAACACCTGACGCACGCCGCCCGCGCCGCCGGTGAGCGCGACGCCGCCCAGCACCACGGCCGCGAGCGATTGCAATGTGAGGTTCGGCGCGGCAATCGGCTGTGCCGAACTGACCCACGCGGTCAGCACAACGGCGCCCACGGATGCGCAAAAACCACTCACTGCGTACACAAGCATCGTGTAAAAGCGGACATTCACACCGGACTTTGCCGCCGCTGACTGGTTCGAGCCCATTGCGTAGACATAGCGGCCAAACACTGTGTAGCGCAGCAGCACCGCCATCGCCGCCGTCAGGACAACGGCGATCCACACCATGACAGGCACGCCGAACGCGCTACCAAAGCCGACCGCCTGCGCGTAGTCGGCCGGCACGTCGTAGATCGGCACCCCTCCCGACAGGATCAGCGCGATCGCCTGCGCGACCGACAGCATGCCGAGCGTCACGACCAGGGGCGTCGTACGGAACCACGCGATGATGAAACCCGACACCAGCCCGGTAACGATGCCCGTTGCAATCATCACGGCGAGGCCCGGCCCGATGCCCATGTGCTGCATCGTCAGCACGCCCGCGACGCCGGCGAGCGACATGACGGATGCAAGCGACAGGTCGAGACCGCCGCGCAGAATCGCAATGGCCTGGCCGAGCGACAAAATCATCAGCGGAACGGCCTGGCGCGCCAGGTTCAGCATGTTGTCAGCGGTGAAAAAGCGCGGCTGCACGATGCCCGCGACCACCGCGATCAGGACGATCAGCAGCGGCAGCATCGCCTCGGAAAACGACGCGCGCCGCCCCCGCGAGAGCATGCTGTCGCCGGTGTCCGGGCTGAGGGATTTAGTGTTCATGGGGCGATTCTCCGGTCAGACGGCCGCCACGGCGGCGGCAATTTCCGATTGCGCTTCGTGCTGGCCCAGCACGTCGGCGATGATCGACGGTTGGTCGGCTTCCGTCGGCTGTCGATAGATGTTCGCGACGGCGCCCGCATACATCGTGATGACGGTGTCACACAAAGCCAGCGTCTCGGGCAGATCGCTGGACAGCACGACGACGGCGATGCCGGTTTGCGCAATCGCACGGATACGCTGATGGATCTGCCGCTTCGCGTCGATGTCGACACCCGCACTCGGCTCTTCCAGCACCAGCACGCGCTTCGCACCCGCCATCGCGCGCGCGAGCAGCACCTTCTGCTGGTTGCCGCCGCTCAAGGTCATGATGCTGTGCTCGGCGTCGCCGAATTTCACCTGGCACGCCTCCAGCAACTCGGCACAACGCGTGCGTTCGCGCGCGGGACCGATGAAGCCAAAGCGCGACAGCCCCTTCAGTTGCGTCAACAGCAGGTTTTCGCGGATCGAACGGCCCGGCAGCACACCGTGGCTCGCGCGCCCCGCGGGTAGCCAGGCCACGCCGTGCGCCAACGCGTCCGCGGCGCCGCGCGGGCGATACGGGCGTCCGTCGAGCCTCAATGTGAGCGGGCCGGGATGCGCCGGCTCGTCCTGCCCGGTGAGGGCACGAACAAGTTTCTCCGCGCCGCAGCCCACCACCCCGTAAAACCCGGCGATCTCGCCGCGCGCGATGGTCAGCGTGCGCGGACCATCGGCAGTAGGCACGGCTTCAATATCGACGAGGGGCGCGCGCGCGGAACCCTGCCCGGTTTGACGCATGGCCGCCTGCTGCCGTTTGCCCGTCAGCCGCTCGACCACCTGGTCCGCGTCGATGTCCGGCGTCAGCGCAAATGAATCGACCACGCTGCCATTGCGCATGATGGTGACGCGGTCCGCCACGGTCATCACGTCTTCAATATGGTGCGTCACGAGGACGGCGGCGATGCCGCTGTCGCGCAACGTGCGCAGCACCGCGAAAAAGCGCTCCTTTTCAACGGCGCCAAGCATGGCGGTCGGTTCATCGAAGATCACTGCCTTCGGCTTGAACATCAGCGACTTGCCTATTTCGATGAGCTGCTGGACGGCAACCGGCAACGCCTTCACCGGCTGCTCCATGTCGATGCCCGCAAGCCCGAGTTGCGAGAGCACGCTCGCGGCACGCTGACGCTCGGCCTTGCGCAACGTGGGCGCCAACGGAAAGCGCCTGCCTTCGAAACCGAGCCACAGATTGGCACGAACCGAAAGATGCGGCGCGAGCGATAGTTCCTGATACACCATCGTGACACCCGCCGAACGGGCTTCGCGCGGGCTCGCGAAACGCACGCAATTGCCGTTCAGCAGGACTTCGCCTTCGTCCGCGGGAAACAGGCCGCCCGCAATCTTGCCAAGCGTGGACTTGCCCGCGCCGTTCTCGCCGAGCACACAGTGAATCTCACCCGCGCAGAACTGGAGCGTGACACCGGCAAGTGCGCGTGTCGCACCGAATCGCTTGCCCAGATCCCGCACCTGCAAAACCGGTTCAGATGCCATGATGGCCGCCCTTTACTCGTTTACTCGTTAAGGGGGAAACCGCCTATTGCACGGCTGGCATCTGCCAGTTCTTCGGCGGAATTTCGTAGATCTCGAATGGATGCGTATCGACGTTCGCCTTCGTAATCAGGGTGGACGGCACGTCGTAGTGCGGATAGGCAAGTCCGCTTGCCGAAGGCGGCGCCAGATTTGGCAAAGGCTGGCCCGCTTCTGCGCGAATCGCGTACTGGACGATCAGACGGCCCATGATGATGCCCGGCTCCGACACGACGGCGAGCATGCGGCCATCTTTCACCATCGGTGCGGCTTCGCGCACCATCGAACTGGTCACGACCTGAACCTTGCGGTTCTGCTGGCGGATCGCCTGCGCGGCACCCATGCCCAGCGAGACTTCCGGCGTGTAGACGAAGTTCGCATCGGGGTTGCGCAGCAACAGGTCGGATGTCTGCGCGAGACCTTCCTGCAGGCCAAGCGCGCCGCCAAACGCGCCGGGCAACACCTTCATCGACGGGCATTTCTTCGCTTCGTCGGTGAAGCCCACGTAACGCAGACGTACCCATTCCGCGCCCGCAGGCCCCGGCACGGAGACGACCGTCTTTTCGCCGGTGCCGCTCCTGCACACTGCGTCGGCGAGCACCTTGCCGATCGCGCTGTCGTCTTGCAGCACGCCGAAATCGACGTTTTTGCTATTCACGGGAATACCGACGGACGCGACCTTCATACCAGTACTCTTCAACGAACGGATGATGGGATCGAAGCCGTCGTAAGCGGCGGGCGCCAACACAGCGACGTTCACGCCGAGCGTCTTGAACGCGTCGAGTTGCGCGAACTGCTCGCGGACATTGCCATACGCGCCCGCAATCGACACCTGCACTACCTGCACGTTCGATCGTTTCGCTTCGTCCTCGATACCGTAGACAATGCCTTTGTAGAAGTCGTCGTTCAAATGAACGACAGTCACGCCGATCTTGAACGGCGTGGCCGCCTTCATCGGCGCGATGAGACCGAGCAGACGGTCCGTTTCGGCATGCGCGCCGGGTGCCGCGAGCAGAGCGGCGAGCGCGACGACAGTGGGCAATTTGCGCAACGTGCAGCGCGCCTTATGAGCGAACGAGGTAATCGGCACGGTAGTCCTCTTCGTGGTCTTCGTAGCGTGGTGGAAAGAATCACTGCACGAGCCGGCCGCTGCCGCTCGTTTCATCGTATTCGTACAGCCCGTTCAGGAAGATCTTGGTGCGTTCGTACCACTTGCGCTGCCGCGGCGGCGGCGGCGTGCGATCGACTGGCCGTCCGCCCTTGAAAATGTAGTCGAAGCTCTTTGGCCTTTGCAGCAGGCGAATGTCGTCCAGAGGATTGCCGGGTACCACCAGCACGTCCGCGAGACGCCCCGCTTCGAGCTTGCCGACCTCGTGACCGAAGCGATGCAAAAGACGCGTCGCGGCGAGCGTGTTCGCATGGACCGCCTGCAGCGGCGTAAGCCCGAGCAGATCGACGAACAGCTCCATTTCGCGCGCATGCCATTGGCCATACGGCACGGGTGACCAACCGCTCTCGCTGCCGGCGATGAGCGGCACACCGGCCTCGTAAGCGCGCCGCAGATTGACGCTCGCCGCTTCGATTTCCGCCCGGAACGCCGCGGCACCCGATGCACCCGCGTTGCCCTGTTTCGCTTCGACGAGATTGACGAGCAGCGTGAGCGTCGGCGTGATTACGCAGTGATTCTTCAGGCAGGCTTCAATGCCCTCGTCATCGATGTAGGACGCGTGGAACAGATTGTCGAAGCCTGCCTGCGCCGACCAGAGCGCGGCCTCTCGCGAGCGCGCATGGACGCTGCAGAGCTTGCCGAGCCGGTGCGTCTCTTCGGCAATGATGCGGAATTCCTCGAGCGTGAAAGCCGACGAGCCGAGCGCGTCGGGCGTAATCAGGTTGTCGTTCGAGCCCGACACCTTGATCGCGTCTATTTCGTCCTTGACCTGAAAACGGATCTGCTCCACCAGGTCTTCGCGCGTCTTCACGAGCACCGCGCTCTGCCCTACGGGAAACGGCATCTCGTTCGGGAACGAGTCTTCGAGACCCTGGTGGTTGGTGAGCTGCTTACCCGAAACCGCGAAGCGCGGCCCCTCGAACATGCCCGTGTCGATCGCGTCCCGTACGGCCTGCGCGATGTTGTACGTCGTGGCCGCATCGAATGCACTGGTCACACCCGCCTGCAAAACCTTTTTCGCGTAATAAAGCGCCTTCGCCGTACGGAATTCGACGGGCGTGTAAAGGGCATTTTCTTCTTCCGAACGCGCTTCGCCGAACGAGATATGCGTGTGCCCATCGACGAGGCCGGGCATTAGCGTGCGCCCCGGCAGATCGATGACTTCCAGTCGACGGTCGGCATAGAGGGGAGGCAGATCGCGCGCCGCGCCGAGCCACGCGATCCGTTCGCCTTCGATTACAAGCGCACCGTTCTCGACTGGCGGGTTCAGCGTGCCATCGATGATCCTGCCTTTGAGCAGATAGCCGTTGGTAGTTGTCATGGTACAGAGATCCATTTACTGCGGATTCACGGAGCCGAGCGCCGCATCGAAGAGCCGCTGCGCCGTGGCGAGAAAGACGTCGGTGCGCTCGAACGCGACCGAGTGCGAACAGTCGGAGAGCAGCGCGAGGTCGGCATGCGGCAGTCGCCGGGCGATCTGAACCGAACTGGACGGCGCAAAGGCGATGTCGTCGCGACCGTGCAGCAGCGCAACGGGACAGAGAATGCGCGCGAGCGTCGCGTCGTCGAGCGTTGCGGCGCGGATGTATTGCGATGGCTCGCCAGCGAACATGCTGTCGAAATACTCGGCGTAGCCCGGCGCGAACACCACGGGTTCGCGCGCGGCGAGATACGCTTCGTCGATAACCGAGGTGTCGTGAATCAAACCCTGAAGCGCGAGCACCAGTTCTTCCCTGGTAGTCGGGCAACGCCAGCAACGGCGCGTCGCGTCGGTCGCTTCGAACGGCGCGCCCATCGTGCCCGTCGTCAGCACGGCCGCCACGCGCGGCGAGGCGGCGGCAAGCGTGAGCGCAATCGCGCCAGAGATCGAATGGCCAATCACGCCGACCTTCTCACCGGGTACACGTTCGAGCAGCGCTTTTGCCTGACGCACCCAGAGGTCGAAGTCGAAAAAAGGCGCAGACGGCTTGCGGGCACTCTTGCCGAAGCCGATCAGGTCCATCGCGTAGAGGTCGTACCGGGCAGCAAGCGCGGGCAGCACCGTGCGCCAGTTGCCGATGCTGGAAGCGCCCGGCCCCGAGCCGTGAATCATCAATAGCGGCGCGCCCGCGCCGCCGCGATAGACCGTCACGGGCATATCTTCGAATGCGAACTGCTCCTCGCGCATCTCGATCGTGGACATCGTCGGAACCTCGCAGCCGTACAGTGGAAATAATTCTATGACTCACAATCCATTTTTCAAAAATAAAACCATGATTATTTTTTTGATGGATTGCTACGTACGGAATAGTTTTTCGCTTGGATGCCGTGCTATGCTCGCGCAGATACGACTATTGGCTGCAAGGCATGCGAAATACAAAAGATGGCCGCACGTTGAATACGGCAATGTTCGACCAGCTGCGGGAGGCAATACTGACGGGCAAGCTGCTGCCGGGACAACGGCTCAAGGTCTCGCTGATGGCGCAGACGCATGGCGTCAGTCTGAATGTGGTGCGGGAGGCGCTGAATCGCCTCGCCGGCGAACAATGGGTGGAGATCGAACCGCAGCACGGCTTTCGCGTTCGCGCGCTAACGGCGGAAGATCTGATCGACCTCGTGCGTCAACGGGCGATCTTCGAGGGAATTGCGCTGCGTCAATCGATTGCGCGCGGCGACGTGGAATGGCAATCGAAAGTCGTCGCGGCACACCATCGGCTCAGCCGCACGCCTGTTGGCGTCGAGTCCGAGCCGGAGCGCGTGAATCCGGAGTGGCTCGCGCGCCACGAGGAATTCAACATCGTCATGATGGAGGCTTGCGGCAGTCCACGGCTCGTGCAGATCGTGCGCCAACTGGCCGAGGCCAGTGCCATGTATCACCGCGCGCTGCTGCCGGCCGTCAGCGCCGAAGGCGAGTTGGAGAGCGAGCACACGGCGCTGCTCGACGCCATACTCGCGGGTGATGCGGACCTGGCAGTACGCGTGCTGACAACACATCTCGAGCAGACGCGCGACCTCATGCTGCCGATGTTGGCGAAGACACTTGCTCCAACGGAGATTGCCGCAGAGCCCGACCACGTACGGCCGCCTGAAGAAAAGCGTCGCCGCGGACGGCCTCCGGGTTCAAGAAAGGTACAGGCCGCCGTAGCAAAATAAGATCGACGCCGGCCAGTCAATCACGCAGGTAGCCGCCACTGTCAGTCAGGCGGCCTGCTCAGCGTTCACGGTTGACCGTCGAACTCCTTTTCACTATCAAGGCAATCCATCCACGGGAACCGGCGCTTTGTCCAGATCTGGCGAACCGGTTTTCCCAGTTCGTAACGTTGCATCAAGGCGCCAATGCGCAGCGAGTAGGTTGCGGGATTCTCGGCCGCGCATGAATAGACCGGAGCGCCGCAGTTCTCGCAGAATGCATGAATCCGCTTCGCACCGCTCGTGCCCGTTTTAACGTATTGCCGCGGACTTCCTTTGACGATGAGGAACCGGTCTGCCGACGCGGGCACGTTCGCGCGAAAGACCGTCCCTGAAAGCGTCTGACAGTCCTGGCAATGACAGATCGAAACCGTCCCGGGCTCGACCTCCGCTTCGTATTCAATCGCACCGCAGTGGCAGCGGCCTTCGACTTTCATCCTGTTCTCCTGAACTGTCCTTCCAGGGAAGGTCTGCACAACTCGTTTCAGAGCACTGATTTTATGCCACTTTATTTGTCGAGGAAGTGAGTACCGGAAACCAGCAGGTGTATCGTGCCTCCGGCGTCTCCTCGGTATAAGCGAAACTCCCCACGGCCGCACAAATCAGCCGGGGGGAGTTTCTGGAGAACTACGAATATAGTCCTCGCGTCGATCATGATCAGAAGCGGTGGCGAATGCCGACTCGCACGAGGCTTTGATGATCCGAGTCTGATGGCGTGATCGTGTAGATCGCGGCATGCGCCTCGCCGCCCGTGGAGTCAGTTCCGGATGCGTGCTGGTACATCCCCATCAGGTAGACATCCGTGCGCTTGGACAGCGAATAGTCCGCGCCGAGCGAAATCTGATGATACGTTGCACCACCGACCTTGCCGCGCGCCGAGCTGATGCTGCTGCCCTTCATATAATCGTATGCGACTCCGAGCAGCAGCGCCTGCCCGACGCGATATTCGCCATTGATTTCCGCGTTATTGTAGTGGGTGCTGCCCGTGAAGCCATTCGGATTCGGACCCGACGTGGTATCGCCCAGCCCCTTGAACGCAGTATTCGAGTACGTGACGCCAATGTGCGCCGCGCCAAGCTGGAACCCGCCGCCCGCCGTAATTGACTGATACGTCGACGCTGATGCGAATCCAGACAATGACGGCGCTGTGCCGAGGTTCGAGCCCGGCACGCCGTTGGTCGTCGCGGCAACCGTGCCCGTCGCGCCGAAGTACGAGACGTTCGGGTTATGAGCGTTCAGGTAAGCCGCGCCGAGCACGAACGGCCCGTATGTGTAGCCGCCGCCAACGCTATAAATCTGGTTGCGGCCCACGGAGCCCGCCACGCCACCCATCGAATACAGCGCGCTGAACGCGAATCCGCCGAAAGACGGGCTCCTGTATTTCACCGAGTTGTTGATGCGAAACGAGTTGTTCAGGTTGTCGATATCGGCCGGATGCGTACCGAACGCCCCGCTCCAGCGCGTCGCGGAAACCAGCGGTCCGACAAAGTCGACACGGGGATCGTACTGGCGACCGAGCGTCACCGTGCCGAGCCGTGCGCTCGAAAGACCGACCCACGCCTGTCGGCCGAATTCCAGCCCGCCCTGCCCAAGCTTGCCATTCGATGCATCAAAACCGTTTTCAAGGACGAAGACCGCCTTGAGGCCGCCGCCCAGATCCTCAGTGCCGCGCATGCCCCAGCGGCTACCCTGGATGACGCCGCTCGTCGCGCTGATCACTTTGCCGCCGCCGCTATTGCTGATGTAGTTCAGCCCTTCATCGATGATGCCGTACAGCGTGACGCTGCTCTGCGCGTGCGCCACGCCCGTTCCGGCGAGCAGGAATGCCAATGCCGAAGATTGCGCGTAAATGTGCTTTTTCATCAGTAGACCCCGACGTGTGATGTTGTGAGACTTCGAAAAAAACGCGCGACAAAACCCGCCACGAGACGGTGAGCCGTCCGTGCAATGGGTTGGTTGAGCGCGGGGGAAAAGCTGGATGTATTGCCGGATGAAGCGGCGAGAAGCGCTAGCCGGGCGTTACATCAGCAGATAAAGCAGAACCACGTTGGCGAGCAGCAATGGGAACGCTGTCATCGCCTGGACGCGAATTACGCCGTAACGGTCGGGCAATTCGAGCAGCGCCGCGGGCACGATGTTGAAGTGCGCCGCCATTGGCGTGACGAGCGTGCCGCAATAGCCCGAGAACATGCCGATCGCCGCGATCACGGCAGGATTGCCGTGATACGTATGGATCAACACGGGCAAGCCTACAGCCATCATCGCCACCGGGAAGGCCGCGAATGCGCCACCCATGATCATCGTCATGATCGCTGCGCCGAACGTGTAGACGATCACCGCGACCAGCTTGAAGTCCGTATTGACATAAGTATGCGTGAGCCATGCCGCCGCCTCGCCGACGCCCGCGCGGCCGAACATCAGCCCGAGAACCGCCAGCATCTGCGGCAGGAGCAACGCCCAGCCAAGCGATTCCGTCAGATGCCTCGACTGCCGCATCGATTCGACGGGCGTCCCACGCGTGATGCGACACGCGACCATCACCGCGACGATCACGCTCAGGCCCAATGCGACAAGCGTCGGGTTGGACTGATCGAACACGAACAGTCCGTCGAGTTTGAGCTTCGGCAGCGCAACCGAGCCGATCAGCGTGCCGATCGGCACCAGCAATGCGGGCACGAATAGCCAGTTGCCGAGGCGCGCCACGCTCGCGTTGCGCTCGGCATCGGGCAGCGGCGCAGGCTTGCCGCGCCCGAGTCCGCCAAAGCCCGCGATCAGCGCGGCCACCACCACCGCCGCACCCACCACGGGCGGCGCAAGCCGGTCGCTGAACAGGAACAGCGCCGAAAAGATCAGCCAGAACATGCCGCTACCGAGCCGCCGCGTATGTGTGCGATCGAGCAGGATCAACACACCCGTGATCGCAAGGATGACGCCGGCCAGCCAGTAGAAGTATTCGCTGCGCAAAATCATCTCAGTGCCCCTTGGATTCGGAAGGTGTCGTGGTCACCGGTGTGCCGAGGCGCGCGGCCGCCCTGGTCGTGGGCTGGCTCTGCGATACCGCGCGGGCCAGATAACCATCCAGACGGTACAACCGCACCGCATGGATCAGGAACGCGGCGAGCGCGGTGGGCAAACCCCAGAACGCGATCGCGATGGGTGAGACGTCGATTTTCATCTCCGTGAGCAGCGTGTGCATCAGCATGATTCCGCCGAACGCAACGAAGATGTCCTCGCCGAAAAACAGGCCGACGTTGTCGGTGGCGGCCGCGAAGGCACGCACGCGGTTGCGCAGTTCGTCGGACAGCGGGCCGTGGCGGTTGACCGCGGCGCCTTCGGCCATCGGAGCGATGAGAGGACGAACCATCTGCGCATGTCCACCCAGACTCACCAGCCCAAGCGCAGCCGACAACTCACGCACCGCCAGATAGCAGATCAGCAGACGCCCCGCGGTTGCGGCGCGCACCCCGGAGATCCAGTTCTGTGCCTGTTCGCGCAGGCCGTATCGTTCGAGCAGGCCGATCACCGCCAGCGGCAGGATGATGATGAGCGGCAGATTGCGCGTCTTGACGAAGCCCGTGCCTATCTGCGTAAGGATGGCGATGAGCGGCATTGAAGCGAGCACACCTGTCACGACCGTCGCCCCCACCACGACGAGCATCGGATTGATCCGCAACGCAAATCCGATCACGATGACCGCGACACCCACCAACGGCCATAAATTCACTGCTGTGTGCATCTGCACCTCCCAAACAATTCACTTCGAGACGACCAGGTTGATGAGAACGGGCGTCGTGCGTACCGTCGCCCGGATGAAACAAAAAACGCAACCACAACGAAGAAGTCAGGCGGTGACGATCGCCTTTTCGCCCTCCTCTGTCGCGGGCAGCGCCGCGATCTCGGCAAGCGTCAACGGCTTGGTCGGGAAACGCAGCGTGTAGTAGCCGAGCTCGCGCATCGGCGTGCCGCTTTCCCGTGCCAGCAGTTCGCAGGCCGTCAGCCCGCACATGCGGCCCTGGCACGGGCCCATGCCGCAGCGCAGGAACGCCTTCAACTGGTTAGGCCCGCTGCAGCCGAGCTGCGCCGCATCGACGATCTGCTGTGCCGTGACTTCCTCGCATCGGCACACCAGCGTGTCACCGCCTGGGATACGCATGGCGTCTGCGGGCCGGTACATCGTTTCGAAGAAAGCGCGGCCCCGCAGCGCGCGCGCGATGCGGGCCCGCACGGCGCTGGCGGTGGCATCGCGCGCGGCCGCATCCGACGCACCCGCGAGATGGGCGATCTGCAATGCCGCCAGTTCACCCTGCGCCTCGGCGGCGCGCGCGCCGCCAATGCCGCTACCGTCCCCGGCGATGAAAACGCCCGGCTGCGACGAATGCAGCCATGCATCGAGCTTCGGCTGCCAGCAGCATTGCGCGTCGTTCCATTCGTGCTCGCATCCCAGCGCGTTCGACAGATTCACGTTCGGCACCACGCCCTGATGGATCAGCAGGGTATCGACGGGCAGGCGGCCGTGCGTACCGTCATCTCGCGTGTATTCGACGGCGTCCGCCGCATCGATGCCCGTCGCGCGAAAGCTCGTCACGCCGCTGATCACCTTGATGCGGCGCTTCACTTCCATCAGCAGCGACACGCCTTTCACCAGGTAGTCGCTGCGCAGAAAATCGAACAGATGCTTCATCGCCGCGCGGCGCTGCGTGCGCGGCGTCGTGTCGAGCAGTGCGTCGATCCGGCCTCCCGCGCGCAACACCTGCGCGGCATAGAGCCACAGCAACGGCCCGCAGCCTGCCAGCACCGTCGCGCCTTGCGGCACGGCACCCGTCGTCTTGAGCAGCACCTGCGTGGCGCCGACCGTCATGACGCCCGGCAGCGTCCAGCCGGGCACGGGCACGGGACGCTCCTGCGCGCCTGTCGCCAAGACGACATGCGCCGCCGACAGCAAGCGCGACTCGCCCGCCGCCGACACCGCCATGCGCCAGCTTTCGCCGACGCGGTCGATCTGCCAGACCGTCGTCTGCGCGAGATACCCGGCCTTGCTCGCGATAAAGCGCTGCAGCAGTGTTTCGCCATGCCAGTAGTCGTCGCCGAGAATCGCGCGCGACGGCAGCGGGCTCGCGCCAACTGCGCGATAGATCTGCCCGCCCGGCGCGATCTGCTCGTCGATCACCCCGACGCGCAGGCCGTTCTCCGCGAGTGCTGACGCCGCGCTCATGCCGGCCGGCCCCGCGCCCACGACGAGCGCGTCATAATGCGTTTCGATGTGCGGTTCAGTCTTCACTGACGTTCTCCCATTCCGATACGCCATCGGGCGACAGCAGCCGCTCGCCGCGCTGAACCTTGACCTGCATGCCTTCGCGCACAGGCACGAGACAACTCTGCTGGTTCTGCTTGCCGTCGATCTCGACGAGGCAATCGAAACACACGCCCATCAGGCAATACGGCGCGCGCGCGCTGCCGCTCACCGGTGTCGTGCGGCAGCGTCCGCTGTTGGCGGCGACGAGCGCCTGCGCCACGGTTTGTCCTTCGAATGCGCGGACGGTGGTGTTTTCGAAAACGAAGGACAGCGTTCGACGCTCGCGCGGCACCACCGCCTTCGTACTAATGCGGAACATAGTTCACTCCTTCTACGAAGCGCTGCGGTGAAAACGGCCGCATGCGTGCATCGAGTTCGGCCGCCGCGAGTTGCGGTGCGAGGTCGAGCGCGTGAGCGCCCGCCAGCGTCACGCCGCTGTGACAGGTCGCAGCGAACGCGCCGGGGTGTCGTTCGGACTGCGCATAGATCGGAAAGCCATCCGGCGAGAGAATCCGCAGCGCGCCCCACATGCGTACCGCGCGCGCCTCGGCGAGCGCCGGAAACGTCTTCACCGCGCGCCGCGCCAGCGCGCCCAGCACGCCCATGTCGGTGCTCCTGTCGAAACCCGCTTCGACCTTCGCTTCGGCGATCATCACCGTGCCCTCGCCCGTCTGGCGCAGCGTCAGGATCGGGTGGCGCAGAAACGGCTTCATCCGTTCGAGCACAATGATCTCGCCGCGCTGCGGACGCACGGGAACGTTCAGCCCGACCATCGGCGCAAGCCGTGCGTTGGCGAGTCCAGCGGCGATCACCACGCGTTCGCAGGTATAGCGCTTGCCCGCAGCGTGAATCGCGAAGCCCTGCGCGAGCGGCTCGATGCGGTCCACCGCGTGATGTGGCCGATACACCACGCCCTGCTGCGCGAACGCAGTGTGCAGCGCGCGCAGCAAACGCAGCGGATTGGCGTGGCCGTCGTACTGCGTGAAACTCGCGCCGACCACCTCCGGCCCGATGCCCGGATACATCGACTTCAGGTCCACGCGATCGAGCAGGCGCCACGAATACTTCGGAAAGCCCGGCTGCGCGTGCAGTTTTTCCAGGAACGCCTTGCGGCGTGCCCACTCGTCATCGGACAGGAGAATGTGCAAACCACCCGGCTGCGAGAGTTGCGGATCGACACCCGTGCTGTCGATCAACCCTGCGGCGAACTCCCGCCACAGGGTTGCGGAACGCAGCGTCCACTCAGCGTACTCAGGCATGCCGAGCCCTTTGCTCTGCACCCACACCAGCCCGAAGTTGGCCCGCGAGGCGCGGAACGCGAGATCGCCCTCGTCGAACACGGCAACTTCCTCGTTTTGCCGCGCCAGCCCATAGGCAATCGCCGACCCGACGAGCCCGCCGCCGATCACGGCAAAGCGCGTGTGAGCGGTCTGCGGGGTGCTCACCGCGCCTCCTGCGCCGCACGCGTGAACGCGTACGCCTGCTGCGCCGCGGCGCCCGACACCTTGCCGTCGCGCAGATCGCGCTCGATAGCCGCGCGCGGGCGTTCGAGCGGCGCGCCGTAGCCGCCGCCGCCTGAGGTTTCGAGGCGCACGCTCTCGCCGTCGGCGAGCGCAATGTTGGCCGTCTTCGACGACAGCTCCGTGCTGACGCCGCCCGCTTCCTTCACGAGCCGGGCGCGGCGTCCGTCGAGCCCGCCCGCGACGCCCGCCGCCACACCCGTCACGTGACTGTCCGAGCGTGCCGAAAAAACGATGCCCTCGCCCAGCGCCGAAATCTGCTTGGCGATGGCGAGACCGCCGCGTGTGCGGCCCGCGCCGCCCGAATCCGCGATCAGCGCGTATTCATCGACGCGCAGCGGGTATTCGTTTTCCAGCGCTTCGACGGGCAGGTTGGACGTGTTCGTCATGTGCACATGTACGGCATCCATGCCGTCGACGTCGTAGCGCGCACCGCTGCCACCGCCGAGCGTCTCGAGATAGACAAACGAGCCGGGGCGCGAGCGCAGCGGGCCCGAGAACACGATAGCGGGACAGCAGTCGTTCGACGACGCCATGATCCGCTCGTCGGGCAACACGCCGCGAAACGCGCCGAAGATCGCACCGGCAACCTTCTGCGCCGTGATGGAACGCGCGCCGACGGCAGCGGGCGGCGCCGGGTTGGTGATCGTGCCGATCGGCGCGTGAATGGTGATGGGCTCGAAGAGGCCTGCGTTGGCGGGCAGTTCGGGATCGAGCAGCGCCTTCACCGCGTAGTAGACGCAGGCCTTGAGCGCGCTGTACGGCAGGTTCATCGCGCCGCGCGCCTGCTTGCCCGAGCCGGTGAAATCGAAATGCAGCGTGCCCACCTTCACTTCGATGCCGACCACGATCGCCACAGGTTCGCCGCCGCCGAGGCCGTCGTCGTCGAGAAAGCTCTCGAAGCGATACTCGCCTTGCTGCAATTCCGCAATGCGATTACGCAGACGACGGCGCGTGTAGCCGATCACATCGTCGACAGAACGGCGCACCGCGTCGAGGCCCATTTGCGCGATCAGATGTTCGACGGCCTGCGCGCCGCGCGCATTCGTCGCGATCTGCACGCGCAGATCAAGCGCGCGCTCTTCCGGATCGCGCGTGTTGTTGCACAGTAGACGCAGCATGTCTTCGTCGAGCGCGCCGCCACGCGAAATGCGCACGGCGGGAATGCGGATGCCTTCTTCGAAGATCGAGCGCAGACCGCCAGCGATCGAACCCGGCACCGCGCCGCCGACGTCCGCGTGATGGCCGACATTCGCTGCGAAGAACACGAGCTCCCCATCGGAAAACACCGGCGTGACGATGTTGATGTCGGGTAGATGGCTGCCGTTCGACAGATACGGATCGTTGCAGATGAACACGTCGCCGGGCGAGATCGCATCGCCGGGATACTGCGCCAGCACCGATTCGACCGCGCCGTTCAGCGAACCGAGATGCAGCGGAATCTGTGTGCCCTGTACGACGAGACGGCCGCGCGCATCGAACAGCGCGACCGAGCAGTCCTTGCGCTCCTTGATGTTGGTCGAGAACGACGAGCGCACTAGCGTGTTGTTCATGTCTTCGCTGATCGACAGCAACCGGTTCGCGAACACTTCCATTTCGATGGGATCGGCGAGCACGTCGTCGGGCGCTGCGTGACAGGTGGCATTCATGGTTGTTCCTTGTATTCCTTGACTGTTCAAGCGACGCGCACGATCAGGTTGCCGTAGGCATCCACACGCAGCGAGTGCGTCGGCGCGAGCACGGTGGTCGAGCTCATTTCCTCGATGACGGCCGGACCCTGCAGCGTGACGCCGGCGGCGAGCCGCTCGCGGTCGTAGACGGGCGTCGTCAGCCAGCCGTGCTGCTTGCCGTGATAGACACGGCGCTCGCCGTCGTGCGCGGCGGATGCATCGGCGCCTTCGGCCGCGGGCGAAAGCGGTGCCTTGGGCACGGCGCCCACTGCCTTCAACCGACAGTTGATGATTTCGATTGCGCGGTCCGGCACGTCGTATCCGTATTCGCGCGTATGCGCGTCGCGGAAGCCCGCTTCGAACGCGGCGTAGTCGCCCGCGGCAACGGAATCCATCGCCACCTGAACCTCGAAGTTCTGGCCGACGTAGCGGGCATCGATCGCCAACACGTAGCTGCGCTGCGGCATTGACACGCCTTCCTGTTCGAGCCACGCGTCGGCCTGTTCGCGCAGACCGGCAAACGCATCGACGATGGCGGCCCAGCCGGCCTCGTCGATCAGCGCGATCTGGCTCTTCACGAAGTCGAACGAAATGTCCGACAGCAGAATGCCGCGCGCGCACATCGTGCCCGGCTCCTGCGGCACGATCACGGTCGCGATGCCGCACTCCTGCGCCACTTCCAGCGCATGCAGCGGACCCGCGCCGCCGAATGCGTACAGCGCGAATTCTGCAAGGTCGTAGCCGCGCTCGGTCGACACCGACCGGATCGCGCGCGCCATGTTGGCGTTGGCGATGCGAATAATGCCCTCCGCCGCGTCCTCGACCGACAGATTCAACGGCGCTGCGACGCGCTCGCCGATCACCCGACGCGCGCCGTCGGCATCGACGGGCATGCGGCCCTTGAGCAGCGCGACGGGATTCAGCCGCTGCAGCGCGACTTCGGCGTCGGTAATGGTGGGCTGTTCGCCGCCGCGCATGTACGCGACGGGGCCCGGCACCGCACCCGCGCTGTGTGGCCCGACTTTGAGCGAACCGGCGTCATCGATCGCGGCGATGCTGCCGCCGCCCGCGCCGATCACGTGGATATCGACCATCGGCGTCCTGACGGGATAGCCGGCGACTGCGCGCGTCGACGTGAAGAGCGGCGCGCCCTCGTGAATCAGCGAGACGTCGGTGCTGGTGCCGCCGACGTCGAACGTGACGAGATTGCGAAAGCCGATCGTGCGTCCAACGGCCGCCGCGCCCACCACGCCCGCTGCCGGGCCGGACAGACACGTGCGCACCGGGAACTGGCGTACGGTTTCGATCGACATCAGACCGCCATTCGAATGTACCGTTGACGGCGCGCGCGCCACGCCCAACTCGTTCACGCGACGAAGAAAGCGTTCGAGATAGAGCGCCATCTTCGGGCCGACCGTCGCGTTGAGCGCGGTTGTGGACAGCCGCTCGTATTCGCGGAATTCGGGCAGTACGTCGCTCGAACTGCTGACATACGCCTCCGGAAATTCTTCGGCGACGATTTCTTGCGCACGCCGCTCGTGAATCGGGTTGCGATAGGCATGCAGGAAACAGATGGCCACCGCCTTGATGTCCGCTTCGCGCAGGCGGCGGGCCGCGTCGCGCACGGCGGCCTCGTCCAGCGGTACGAGCACGTTGCCTTGCGCGTCCATCCGCTCAGCCACTTCGATGCGATGCTCGCGTGCCACGAGCGCCGGCGCCTTGCCGACGCTGTAGTCGTAGAGATGCGGACGCGTCTGGCGGCCAATCTCCAGCACGTCGCGAAAGCCCGCCGTCGTGATGAGCCCTGTCAGCGCGCCCTTGCACTCGATGATCAGATTGGTCGCGACAGTCGTGCCGTGGCCGATGTGCGAGACATCGGCGGGCGACAGTCCGCGCATTGTCAGAAGTCCTTCGATGCCGTTGCCGATCGCCTCAGATGGGTCGGACGGCGTCGACGGAACCTTGTGGAAGAAGGTGTCTCCGTTGCGTTCGTCGGTAATCACAAAGTCGGTGAAGGTGCCGCCGACGTCAATGCCGATTCGATACATGATGTTTGATGCCCTTGCCGTGGAATAAGTCGTTCATGCGGATGGTCAGAGACGTCACAACCTGGCGATTACGCTAAGCTGTCACACCGCTGAAACGATGAAATGATGGTAAGGCGGGACGAATCCTCTCAGCAGAAACGCCATAAATACCGGTATCGACGGCATTTGTAGACAATGGAAAAAATTCCCGACCTCAACCTTCTGCTACATCTAGACGCGCTCGTGCGCTGCGCCAACGTTTCACGGGCGGCCGAGCATCTGGGTATCACGCAATCGGCGATGAGCGCAGCCCTGTCACGTCTGCGCCGCGTCTTCAACGACCCGCTGCTGATCCGCGAAGGCAATACCGCCGTGCTGACCGAGCGCGCAATGGCGCTTGCCGCGCAGTTCCAGCCGCTGCTCGAACAATGGGTGGACGTGACGCTCGAGCGTGGCCAGTTCGATCCCAGGCAGTCGCGGCGCATCTTCACCCTGTATGCGAGCGACTACGTGCAGTTCGCGCTCCTGCCGGCGCTCGCCGCGCCCCTCGCCGAAGACGCGCCGAATATCGCACTGAGCGTGGTGCCGGCCAAACCGCATCACGGACTCGCGATGCTGGAATCGAATCACGTCGAGTTTGTCGCGGGTTATTACCCCACGCCCGGCAGCACGCTCCGCACGCGTCCGCTGTTCGAGGATCAGGTGGTGTGCATCGTGCGCGAAGGACATGCATCACTCAACCAGGACTGGAATCTGGATGCGTGGTTGCATTACGGCCATATCGATCTGGCCGCGCACACGCGCAACGCGGGTGAACTGCTCGATCGAAGGCTGGGGCAGATGGGCAAGCAGCGCAGTGTGCGTATGACGATGTCGAGCTACCTCGCAGCGCCCTCCGTTATCGCCCATTCAGATCTGATTGGGAATCTGCCGAGGACGGTAGCGCTGCATTTCGCCAGCCAGGGCTTCGTTCTCAGGCCCGTGCCCATTGCGATTCCGCCAATCCAGATTTCACTCTATTGGCACGAGCGCTATCAACATGACGTCGGGCACGTGTGGTTTCGTCAATACGTCACGCGACATGCGCAGGAAATGACGCCAAACGCCCAGGAAGGAATGTCTGATTCCTGAAATTTGTGCGGAGCGCTCTGAAACCGTAGCTTACGTCGCAACCGTTTCGCCCATCTTCGCAACCCTCTCTTCATTCAACGTGATGGAGTTGCTGAAGAATATCCAGGAACAACTCAAGAGCGCGAGTTCTTGGCCGCGAAATTTCGATGATCGCGCTGATCGTATTTTCATAGACCGGGCCGGACGACACTTTCGCGAGCGCGTGCCGCTTCGCGAACGACGCCGCATAAAACTGCGGCAGCAGACCAGCGTAGTGCCCGGACAGCACCAGCATCGCGACCGCCTCGAGCCCAGACGCCGACGGTCCCCGCTCCATGCCCAACATATGGAGCGCCTCGTGCACGAATGGCTGCTCGCGATACACGAGCGGCAGCGTCGACGCATCACGCATCCTGCCGCGCGCCACGTAGAGTGCCTGCCGCTCGATGAAAAGCGGGAGGTAATGGAAACCCGCCTCGCGCCGGTACATGCCCCGAATCGCAACCTGCACGCGTCGCTCCCGTAACGCCAGGTCGAGTTCGTTGAAGGTCATGACGCGCAACTCGACGCTTACGTCGGGTGCCTGTTCTTTCAGCGCGGCAAGCACCTCAGGCAGATGACAGCCATCGTCGCCGGTGATGTGCTCGACCATCCCGATCGACAGCGTGCCGGACAGCACGCCGCGCAGCGCGTCGATTTCCGGCTGAATCCGCTCCAGCGAGCGAAGCGCGTCGCGTGCGAGATCGAGTGCGACCTTACCCGCATGCGTCAGTTCGAATCCAGAAGGACCTCGCTCGCAAAGCCGGGCGCCGAGCGTCTCCTCGACTTCGCGGATGTGCCGGCTAATCGATGCCTTCGACATATTCAACTGCTTTTCCGCAGCGGCGAAGCCATTGGCCTGGGCGACGGCGCAGAAAATGCGCAGCGAACGCAAATCGCGCTCCGTGAAATCGGATCTAGCCACTCAAGCCACTCCCAAGTCGAGAAGATGGGCAAACAGGCCCATCCGAAAGGTTTCATTTTCTGGAACCATACCGCTAAAAAAATCATTTTTCACTCTCTTTATGGCGGCATACATTCAATCGTCTGGCCAATTGCGCGAAATCGCGAAGTCCGCAATGTGCCGGTCAGTCACCCACACGACCACACGACCACCACGCGGAGAGCGCAATGAAACAACTGACCAGACGATCCTTCCTGAAAACCACACTCGCTTCGGGCGTGGCACTGGCACTACCGAAGCTCGCACTGGCCGAAGGCGGCACGCTTGCGGACATCAAACAGCGCGGCAAGCTGGTGGTCGGCACGGAAGCCGCGTACGAGCCGTTCGAATTCGTCGAAAACGGCCAGATTGTCGGGTACGGTCACGATGTGCTGGAATTGATGGCGGCGAAGCTCGGCGTGAAGCTCGAGCAGATGAATCTGCCGTTTCAGGGCCTGCTTCCAGGCCTGATGACGCACAAGTTCGACTTCGTCGCGACCAGCGTCGGCATCACGCCGGAGCGCGCGAAGCGATTTGCGTTCAGCGAGCCGGTCGGTGTGGTGCGCTCGGTGCTGCTGGTACGCGCGGACGACAAATCGATCAACCGCGACCTCGACATCGGCGGCAAGACGATCGGCACGCAGATGGGTTCGTCGTCGCAACCCGTCGCCGACGAGTTCGAAAAGGAATTGAAGGAAAAGACCGGTAAGGGCTACGCAGGCACCAAGCTGTTCCAGGCATATCCAGACGTTTCAAACGCGCTGGCGAACCGGACCGTCGACGTCGCGTTGATGCCGTCGAACATCGCTGCCGTGCAGATGAAGCGACAGCCGAACGCATTCCGCATTGCCGGCACGATCGGTCAGCCAAAGCTGCTCGCGTGGGTCGCAAATCCGAACGACCTCGAAATTCGCAAGTTCATCAATGATTCGCTCGAAGAATTCCGCGCGAACGGCAAGCTTGCCGCGTTGCAGACGAAGTGGTTCGGCACGCCGATGGACACGCCGCGAGCGAACTATCTGCCGGCCGGCGCCATCTGACGCGCCGCCATGCTCAACTGGTTCGGCAAGGGCGGCGTAATCGCGCCGTTTCTCGACGGGGTCGTGTCGGGGACAGCGCTGACGCTGGCCGCTTCGGCCTGTGCGTTCGTCATCGGACTCGCGCTTGGCGTCGTTCTGCTGCTTGCACGCATGTCGCCGTTCGGTCCGTTGCGTGCGCTGGTGGTACTGTGGGTGAGCCTGATTCGCGGCACCCCGGCGCTGATTCACATGTTGATCGCGTACTACATGGTACCGGCTCTGCTCAACATTTCGATCTCGCCCGTCACCGCGGGTATCGCCGCACTCGCGTGCAATACCAGTGCGTACATCGTCGAAATCCTGCGCGGATCGCTCGGCACGATCTCGTGGGGACAGCGCGCGGCAGGTTACGCATTGGGTATGCGTACCGCACAGGTGTGGCGTCACGTGCTGCTGCCGCAGATGATCTATCGTGCGATTCCGCCGCTCACCAGCGAGTTCACGCTGTTGCTGAAAGCCTCTTCGCTGATGTCGATCATCGCGGTGCCGGAACTCGCGACTGTCGCTCGCAACGCCACGCTGCAAACCGATTTGCCGCTGCAGGTCTTCACGATCACCGCCGCGGTCTACTTCCTGATCCTGTTCTGCATCTCGGCCGTTTCGCGAGTGTGCGAGCGCCGCGTCTCGAGGATGCTGCCCCATGGCCATTGACTTTTCGATCGTCCGCGAAGCGGTGCCGGTGTTGCTCGACGGCCTTCGCGTCACAGCACTGGTCAGCGCGATCGGCATTCCGCTCGGTGTCGTGGCGGGAATCGTCGCGGCGTACGCGGCGCAATCGCGCACGTTCCTCAAGCCGGTCGCGCTCGCCTACGTCGAACTGGTGCGCAACATTCCGTATCTGATTCTCGTCTACCTGTCGTTCTTCGGTCTGCCGAAGCTCGGCATAGGCGCTTCGGCAATGACGGTGGCGATTGGCTGCACCGTCTTTTACACGGGCGGCTACTTCAGCGAAATCCTGCGCGCGGCGCTGCGCAGCGTGCCGCGTGGCCAGACACAGGCGTCGCTTTCACTCGGCATGACGTTCTGGCAGACACAGCGCCACGTGATCGCGCCGCAGTTGTTCGGGTACGTCACACCGCCGACCACGAGCCTCGTGATCATGATGTTCAAGGACTCGGCAATTTTCTCGGTGATGAGTCTGCCGGAGATGACATACCAGAGCAATCTGCTCACCGCCAATACCTTTGCGTATGTCGAAGTGCTCGGCACGACGGCATTGATCTACTGGATCTGCAGTGTTTTGCTGGCCAGCGTCGGCCGCCGTCTGGAAACGGCGATCGGACGACGCGCGCGCCACGTCTGACGCAGATCCCGTCATTCCCCAGGAGATACTCGCATGACTCAATACACCGTCGCGCCGCGCATCGGCCATCCGACACTGCTCTACTCGGAACTCGATCTCGACATCGACAACCTGAAGGCCGATATCGCCGTGCTCGGCATGCCGTATGGCGCGCCGTACGCACCGTCCGATTTCAGCAATGACCAGACCAACGCGCCGTCGGCGATCCGTCAGGCGACCGACCGTGTCGTGCGCAAACCGGGGCATTACGACTTCGATATCGACGGCCCGCTGCTGCAAGGTCGCACCGATGTGCGCTTCGTCGATTGCGGCGACATCATTCCCGATCTGACGAGGCCTGGCGAGCACTATGCGCGCGCCGAAGCGGCCGTGCGCCGGATCGTCGCCGGGGGCGCGATGCCGATCGTACTGGGCGGCGATCACGGCATCACGACGCCGATCCTGCGCGGCCTCGACGCCAAAGGCCCGATCACGCTCGTGCATATCGATGCACATCTCGACTGGCGCGACGAAGTCAATGGCGTTCGTGAAGGCCTGTCGAGCCCGATCCGCCGCGCGTCGGAAATGGCGCACGTCGATCGCATCATCCAGATCGGTTTGCGTGCGCAAGGCAGCGGGCGCCCCGAGGAACTCGTCGCCGCGCGCGCGTATGGCTCGGAACTCGTTACGGCATACGAACTGCACGACATCGGCATGGACGCCGTGCTCGCGCGTATTCCCGACGGCGGCAATTACTATCTGACGATCGACGCCGACGGCCTCGATCCTTCTGTGATGCCGGCCGTCGCGGGACCGGCGCCAGGCGGCGTGACCTTCCTGCAAGCGCGCAAGCTGATCCACGGGCTGGTGAAGAAAGGCCGCGTGGTCGGCATGGACATTGTAGAAATCCAGCCGGAAAAGGACGATGCGAATCTGATCTCCTGCATAACCGCCGGGCGCCTGATTCTCAACCTGATTGGCGCGTCGATCCGCGCGGGATATTTCGACAAATGAGCCCCGATCAAGCCGTCATCGATATTCGAGGCGTCCACAAGTGGTACGGCAGTCATCACGTGCTCAAGCAATGCTCGACGCACGTAAACAAGGGTGAAATCGTCGTCGTGTGCGGTCCGTCGGGGTCGGGCAAATCGACGTTGATCAAGACCGTCAATGCGCTGGAGCCGTTCCAGAAAGGCGACATTGTCGTCGACGGCACGTCGCTCGGCGCAAAGTCGACCAATCTGTCGAGGTTGCGCAGTCGCGTCGGCATGGTGTTCCAGCACTTCGAACTGTTTGCGCATCTGGACCTGATGCGCAATCTCACCCTCGCGCAGCGCATCGTGCTTGGCCGCGACGAAGACCGCGCACGCACGAAAGCGCGTGAGTTGCTCGACCGCGTCGGGCTCTCGGCGCACGCGCACAAGTATCCCTCACAGTTGTCGGGCGGCCAGCAACAGCGCGTGGCGATTGCGCGCGCGTTGTCGATGGACCCACTGGCGATGCTGTTCGACGAACCGACCTCTGCGCTCGACCCGGAGATGGTCAACGAAGTGCTCGACGTGATGATCGAACTCGCGCGCGAAGGCATGACCATGATGGTGGTCACGCACGAAATGGGTTTCGCAAAGCGCGTCGCGCATCGCGTGGTCTTCATGGAGGACGGCGAGATCATCGAGGACAGTCCGACCGACGTGTTCTTCCAGAACGCCGCCAGCGCCGCCGCAAAACGCTTTCTTTCCAAGATCCTTCATCACTGAACTTTCGAACCCCACGACGACATGACCACTCATACGCGTATCCGCAAATTCAACACTCGCGAAACGTATCCGGAACAGAGCCTGGACAACGACCTGTGCCAGGCGGTGATAGCCGGCAACACGGTGTATCTGCGCGGCCAGATCGGCCAGGATCTCGACACGCGCGAATCGGTCGGCATCGGCGACGTCGCCGCGCAAACCGAAAAGGCCATGTCGAACATCAAGATGTTGCTTGACGAATGCGGAAGCAAGCTCGAGGACATCTGCAAGGTAACGGTCTACATCATCGACCCGCGCTATCGCGAACCCGTCTACAACGTGATGGGCCACTGGCTCAAGGGCGTGTTCCCGGTGTCGACCGGTCTCGTCGTGCAGGCGTTGGCGCGCCCCGAATGGGTAGTCGAAATCGACGTCATCGCCGTCAAACCGGACGCGTAATCATGGCGCTCAGTCGAAGTGCCGAACTGCTGAAAACGCTGATCGCGTTCCCAACCATTTCGCGCACGCCGAATCTCGCGCTGATCGAGCATGTCGCCGGTTTGCTGGGCGCGGCGGGCATCAGGAGCACGCTTGTCGGGAACGACGCCGGCACCTGCGCGAACCTGTTCGCGAGCACGGGGCCGGCGGACGTACCCGGCGTGATGCTCTCGGGACACACGGACGTCGTGCCTGTCGAAGGACAGCCGTGGACGATGCCGCCCTTCGAGGCCACGCTACGTGACGGGCGGCTTTACGGACGTGGTACTGCCGACATGAAGGGCTTCGTCGCCTGCGCGGTCGTTGCAATGATCGATGCGTCGGCGCGGACACTGAAGAAGCCCTTGCAACTGGCGCTGTCGTATGACGAGGAGATCGGCTGCGTCGGCGTGCGGCGGTTGATCGATGTGCTGGAGGCGGCCCCGGTGCGGCCGGAACTGTGCATCATCGGCGAACCGACAATGATGCAGATCGCAACCGGCCACAAAGGCAAGGCTGCGTATCGCGCGGTCTGTTGCGCAGAGGAAGGCCATTCGGCGCTCGCACCGAAGTATCTGAATGCAATCCACGTCGCCGCTGACTGGATCGCGGGCATTCGCGCGGCGCAGCAGCATCTCGCCGAAAGCGGCGCGCACGACGACGGTTACGACGTGCCCTATTCGACGATTCACGTCGGGACGATCCACGGCGGCAAGGCGCTCAACATCGTGCCGAACGAATGCACGCTCGAATTCGAAATCCGCACGCTCGCGAGCGACAACGCCGCCGCAATACTCGGAGACATCCGCTCGCGGGCCTCGATCGCAAGCGCCACGGCTTTTCAAGGGAAAGCGCATCTGCCCGATGTCGAGGAAGTCAACGCTTATCCCGGTCTCGACACCCATGTCGCGAGCCATGCCGTAAAGTTTCTCGAAACGCTGCTACCGCCGAATACGCAGAAGCGCAAAGTTGCTTTTGGCACGGAAGGCGGACTGTTCTCGACGCGTCTGTCCGTGCCAAGCGTCGTGTGCGGCCCGGGCGATATCGACGTCGCGCACAAGCCGGACGAATACGTCGCATTGGCGCAGCTTGATGCATGCGATAACTTTCTCGCCCAGCTAACGAACTGCTTGCAGTAGTGCCCGATCTCCAGGCGCGCGACCTATGTAAGACCGGAGCGAGATAGAAGTCCAATGTGGCCGCGCAACCGAATGTCGCAACTTTCGCATTGATTGTTCTTCTCCTGCAGCGACGCCAGGAAAAGAAGTAACCGGCCAATGGCGCGCGGTCCGGGCGATGCCTTTTCAGGATAGTCAACTTTGTGAAGCCGGGCAGATCAACTGATTCTGTGGCAAAGTGCTGTGGACCGACCTCACCGAAGCCGGATATATTCGACAGGCGTCCGGTATCGTTCCCGGTGAACTCAACGCACACCAGACGCACGGCCTGCGGCTTGTCAATGTCACGCACGAGCTCAACGTTGGCTGAGCACATTCGCGGCTCGCGCGTCTTTCAAAAAATCTGCAATGACGCCCCTCAAGTTCATTCTCCGTTACACGGCTGTGCCGTTCATGGCGATCGTCGCCGTCGTGTCGTGGGCCTTACATCACGCGTCCGCCGAAATCGACGCCCGACAGTACGCGGCACTGTCGGGCGCTTATACCAGCTTCCCGGTGACTCTCCGGCGTGATATCGGACAGGCGCTGCAATCGGGGAAGCTGAGCAAGTGGGATTATTCGTCGCTGGTGCGGGAATCGCTCGACGATGGAGTTATTCTCGACTGGCCATCGGGAGACAACGAAGACGTTGCTGCGGAAAGGGAAAAACTGACAGAGCTAGTCAAGGCGGACCGACTCTGAACCGCGCCGCATCTGGCGGCGATCCGGTGTACGGCATCGACGAAGACGACGAGCGCCGGGCTCTTGAATGCAGACCGGCAGCCGACAGCACGGATGAGGACGCCACGCGCTTTCAGGACGTGCTACGGAACGTCATTCAATCACGCGTGCCCCGTCAAAGTCGAGACCGTGCCGGTCGCCGGAGGTTTTGTTGCCACCGTTGGGGGGCGCATAGCTGGGCTGAGCCCCACCGGGCAACCTCAAATCAACACTTCTACGTCCGAGAGAACGGGCGAAAGCGACAACTGAACGTCCGCGCACCTAGGCGTGTCCCTTGACGCCCTATGCCCCTGAACGGGCCGGGTTGGTCAGAGCCAAAGCAAGGAATTCGCGCTTACGGCGGCCAGCCCACGTTGGAACAAGCAGCCTCAGCCGACTATTGACAGCCCATCAACGAGATCCATAACGCACTCGCAATTGTGCGCCGCACACCGAGTTTTCCCGATGCTGCAGACTTTGTTGTACCCGAACGGCAAACCTTACGTTCCAGCAGACTTTGTTGTGCGCCAATAGCTCC
>Ga0255336_100685_pt1 | contig 42223 bp, 34 predicted proteins | sample MeOH1_35cm_T3_17_FD_189102 | JGI IMG/M metagenome (GOLD analysis project Ga0255336, IMG submission 189102) | Sandy soil microbial communities from University of British Columbia, Vancouver, Canada - MeOH1_35cm_T3_179 | ecosystem: Engineered > Artificial ecosystem > Sand microcosm > Unclassified ...
AGGGGGCGATGTGCGAATCGGCAGCGGTGCAGGGCGAGCAGGAGCAAAGCATAGGTGAAGACTGAGAAGGCAGTCGTAGTGCGGACGGCGGCGTCGGTGCGAACCTGCGGCTGTCCCACACCGAGCAAAGCCCACCGGGAAGCCGAGTAACTACTTTCGAAGTGGGCCGCAATACCAAACATTGCACCCGTATAAAACCAATGGCGCATGGGTAAGTTAGTGCGCTCGATGTCGCCCGACCGAGTGAACGTATTTATCGATGCGTGCCGGAGGAAGCAGCACGCATCGTCTCCGCCAATCCCGGCAACTCACAGTCAATGACTTTTCGCGTCGCTTCCGGAGTAACATCCCGGGCTCCGATGCCGGTGCCCCGACCGTGATCACCAGGTCCACCGGGCGGTCGCAGAGGTCGGTCAAGGCGGCTACAATCTGGTCTGCTTCGTCGGGAACTGTCCGGGTCCATGCAATGCGTGCTTGCAACTCCTTGCAGACAGTTCCTCGACGGCAGGTTTCGCGGTGTCGAGTGTCTTGCCTTGCGCACAACGGTCCGAGACCGTAACCACCGCAGCTTGAATTACTGAGCGTGGGACCATACGGACGATCTGAACCGGCATGTCTGGATGTAGCGCGCACGCCTTCCAGTACGTGTAATAGATAGCGCAACGGGTGTGGCAGACCTTGCCGATCTGGGTTAGTTCCAACAACACAGGTCCGACCCTGAGCTGCGAGCCAATCCCGAGTTCGTCCGTATCCACTCCGGCAATAACAGCCGCTGTGCCCGCTCGACTTAGCCAGCAGCCGCAATCCATCAAGGCGCATCTCCTTCGCCCCTGCCGCCTTCAGCTTCCAAGCCATCTTTCGATAACAGGGAAGCGTTCGTGGTCAACGACACCTTCTGGATTGCTGGTAGTGCAGACGCGCATGGGAACCGTTTGATTTACGTGATGTAGTCGTATTTCTCCTGGCATTTCTTGATGGCGAAGGCAACCGCCCAGTTTCCGTCTCCAGCTTCAGAATGACTTACCAGGAGGCACGACCGCGTTATTTTCCGACGAGGCTAGATCTTTCGTTTCGCCCATAGGACCGGAGACAATCACCTCTTCGTCGCTTTGGCCCTACCCAGTGAATATTAGGATGTCGTCGAACCGGACCCGTCCTCACCCTGAAAGCTAGCACCACATTCGGCACGGGCAGGTCGGGCCCCACGCCAACTGCAGTGGGCAGGTCTCCTAACCATCGGAGATGCGCAACCCCGCCCTTACAAGGCGAAGCCCTCAAGGCTTTGCCCTGTAAGGGCGCAACAATTCGGAACGTTCTTACTTAATTCTCTTCCAGACGATTGTCTGGCCGAGGATAGGATTTCCGACATATCCTCTGACGTTGAGAGTCTTTCCGCCGTCTTCAGTCCAGATCTTTCCTCTGTAGAGGATACCCGTGGCATAATCCACCATGGCACCGCCACCCCACTTTGGTGTTGTTCCCTCGGGAGTGAACCCGTAGAGCCAATCCATCCCGACAAAAGGCTTATTCTTCAGAGCACCTTCACACTTCTTACAAACTCCGCCATTGTCGACTTTCTTGTCGGTGTGAATGATTTTTCCGTACAACTTTCCCTTTTCAATCCTGACTTCGCAGATTCCGCCGTCGTGGAAGTCCCAAGTACCAACAACAGCCTGCTGATCAGGGGTTAGTGTTTGGGCTTTCGCCATGGCTCCAGGCATCGCAAGAGCAGCTATTAGAACAGCCCTCAGACAAAATTCCTTCATTATGGTTTTCTCCGTCCCGCTTTTTTCGAACCTCACGATAGGATTCCAGAGGCAGAGCGCACGTTCAGCTACGCTGAATGTTTTCTCTCACACCGCGAGCGGCCTTTGACCTAACGAAAGTATGGCATGCCAAGAGATGGGTGGACGTCGAGTTGATCCAAAGGATGTTCCGCTCGCGAGCGTTCGGAGCTGGCCTGCCTTCAAGGCGGCGATCGCGGCGGTCAGCGGCAACAAGGTCTAAATGCATTGAAATAGAGACTAAGCTCCATTAAAAGAATATTTACAAAAAGTTGCAATACTACTGTCGTTATAGATACTGCTTGACATCGCCAATTCTCGATTACATACTTCCGCTGCAATTAATAGAGAATAACCACTATTTGTGATTGGGAGCGTCGTTTCGCTCACGAAAGGGGAGCGACCTCTCGCTTTTGGAATCCATGTAGAGAAGTAAGAGATGCCTCGTGCATACCACCAGTGCTCTGGCCGTCGAATCTACCCATGTTGCGCAAAGAAATTGGATGGGAATTTACCTGTGGCAAAACTTAAGTATGGTGTGCCTCCTCACGTGCGAGAACAACATTGCGCTGCCTCAAAGCTTGACAAGAGTTCTCATAAAGATGCTGCGACTTCTCCTGTATGACGTGGTTCTTTGTCACTGCGAAAGAAGCTGCGGCAGCCTGGCAGCTTTATGGACCTGTTGTGGCGATGAGTTGGAGGAACTTGAAGGGTAGTACTAATTGCAAAGTTTTCTTAAAGAACATACGGCTACAGACAAAGGACTTTAACATGATTAAGAGAATTGCATTATCGATTGTCTTCTTGTCCATTGCGATTTCATGCGTTTGGGCGCAGGGCGCAGGTGACACGGCAAAGCCTCCTGCGCAGCAATTTGTGGAGAATGCCGCAGAACCCGCATCGACCCCTGTTGAAAGCAGCGTAGAACCAGCCGCCACGATGCCCGTCGAGGTGATGAAGATCGCCGAGATCGGCATGAAGTTTGACAGCTTGAACCCAAAGGGATGGGTGATGCCATTTCCGACCACGGGCGAAACGATCACACAGGATTTTGGTGGAATCCGCACTGCACTCGCCAAGCGCCATATTGGATTCTTTTTGATGAACACCGGAGTCTACTGGGGGCAGAGTTCCAAGGGGCCTTCGGTTCCGGCAACTGCACAGAGCTACAACGGTCAGAGGCCAACATGGAACGCCAACGGGTGGTATTGGCTGACATACAATCCATCCCCGACCTTGCAGTTCGTGTTCTCCGCTGCCAAGTACCATGCAACGTTCTATGGAGATGGACCGTCGGCCACACGAATAGGAATCATCTCGTTTCATAAAGAGCTATTCGATGGGAAGCTGGTGCTCGAAGGTGGATACAAAGAAAACTATATCAACTACTTCGGAATGTTCACCGGAGGTAGTATTGCTGGTTCCATCGCACCGGCAGCTTTGATCCCATTCGAAGTTGGAGAGAGCATCGATCCCTACGCCACTCCTTCGCTCGATTTTAAGTACAACTTCACCAAGAAGCTCTACATCCGCAGCGGTATCCAGCGTAGCCTTCCGCCCAGCCAATTACTTACGGATAAAGGGAGCGCCAATAACGAAAGTCTGATAAACCGGGGAGCTGGCCTACGCTTCTTATGCAAGGGATGCAAGCCTCTATTCATTTCCGAAGTTGGTTATCGGCAAGAAGCTCTGCCAGGTCAGAAGCTCGCATTTTATCGAGTCACTGGTTTCTATAATCGCTCCAAATTCATGGATTACCGGGAGGTGTTTCCGAACCCGCTCAAGCCGGGCCTCACTGACAACAACTGGGGTTTCTCTATCTCTGGGGATAAACAGATCTGGCAGAAAAACAAATACCTGCCATTTCAGGGCCTGTATGTGAGCGGAACCGTTCAGTATGCTCCTCCGCAACAGAACATCTACTCTCAATATTACGAAGTCAAGGCTTATACGTTTGGGCTGTTGCCGAATCGGCCGATGGATATGACCACTTTTGCGATAAACCGTGAGAACAATAGCAACATTGCGCTCACGACCTTGGGAAAAGTGGGATACGGGCCGACCTACAAGAACCTCACACAGGTCAGTGGAGGGTACATGGTTCAGCTCATGCACGGGCTCTTTATTAACAACGTATTGTCATATACTGAGCATCCTTCGCCCTTTGCCTCGATGAGCCCCAAGAAGGCTTTGATCTGGAATGAGACGTTCACCGTTTACTTCTAACGCCATAGCCAATTAACGTACGGCCATTTCCCTAGAGCCACCGCGTTTCTCGTGGCATGTCAGTTAGTCCGTTTATGGTTTGATCCATTAAGAAGGAGGAAGCATTATGGCAAGGATAGCGGCAGTGTCAAGCAAGCCCAAGGCCCCGCTCGCACAGGGGGAGCAACTAGTTGATTTTAGGAAAGTGAATGTCTGGGCGGGCAGGGGAGGGCATAATCTTCACGGCCGGCTTTCTTCTTGCCTGTATCCCGGGCGTTTCCTACCAAATTCTCCAACATTGAACGCAATGAATACCCTCAGGAGGTGCATGATTTCTATGTTGCACACACTCTTGGAATTCAAATCGGAGCATGGCTAGGCATGTGCTTTAGCGCGTTTTACTACGTGTGGGGCTTTGCCGTAGCAGCGATGCTGCGCCGTGTTGAAAACGGTCGCCCGCCAGTTCTCACGTACATTGTGGATGGGTTTCTTTAGCGAATACTTTTGGTGTACTCGTAAGGGCAGTGTAGTTCAAGAAAATTTACTTATAGAGAAAGAAGGGAGTAGATACAATGGCGACTGTGGCTGCTTTGGGTAACAGAGTCGATATTAAGAAGTTAGACGACAGTTTTAGAAAAGTAAATGTCTGGGCGGGCTGGGGAGGCATCATCTTCACGGCCGGCTTTCTTCTTGCCTGTATTCCGGGCGTTTCCTACCAAATTCCCCCAACATTGAACGCAATGAATACCCCCCAGGAGGTGCATGATTTCTATGTTGCACACACTCTTGGAATCCAAATCGGCGCATGGCTTGGCATGTGCTTTAGCGCGTTTTACTACGTTTGGGGCGCTGCCGTTGCCGCGATGTTGCGTCGGGTTGAGAATGGCCGGCCTCCAGTTCTTACCTATATCCAGCTTGGCGCGATCGGTGTCGGCGTGTTCAACTCCGTGCTCTATTTCTTCTGGATGGCGTGGTGTGCCTTCCGGTGCGCGGATATTCCTCCGGAGATGCTGCGCAGCATGAATGACATGCTGTTCATTCAGCTTGAATTCGAAGTGTTCCCCTTGAGCCTTTGGGCGGTTGCTATCGGTCTCGAGATACTGCTCGATAAGAGCCCTAACCCCGTGTTTCCCCGCTGGTGTGGTTGGCTGAACTTCTGGTATGCAGGTTTGGTCATGACTGGGCAGTTCATGATCTTCTTCCATGCCGGTCCGTTCGCTTGGAATGGCGTCTTCGCTCTATACTGGCCCGCATTCGTTTTCTTCGCATGGATCTCTGCCATGAGCTGGATGATGCTGAAACCGATTAAAACAGATAGTGGCGTGCAGCATGTCAGTCAGGAGCTCTACACATAATGCTGGTCGCAGAGAAAAACAAAGCAACAGCTTTGGACCGCCTGCTCTTCGGAGCAGGCGGTGGCCATGTTCCGGGCGAATGGGGAATATGGGTATTCATCTTTGGCGACATGACTTGGTACTGTCTAATGTGCGTCACCTATATGACGGACCGTGTAAAGCATATAGCTGAATTCAACCGAGCTGCAGGCACGTTGCATCATGATATTGCCGCCGTCAACATGCTCTTACTGCTCACAAGCTCCCTCGCGGTTGCGTATGCGGTACGAGCGGTGCGACATGGAATTCGCGGGCGATTGGTATCGGCGCTGATGGCTGTGGCGGTTACTTGCGGCCTCGCCTTCGTTGTCAATAAGGCGTACGAGTACCAGTCAATGTGGCATGCTGGGTATACGCCAATCGGTGGCCAGGCATTCTACATGTGGTATTACATCCTCACATGGGTGCATCTTACGCACTTAATTGGAGGAATATTTGTATTACGGTTTATGTATTACGTATCAAAACGCTCTCCTCTGGAGCCCGGAGATATACGCAGCATGGAATGTTGCGCGAGCTTCTGGCATGCGGTAGACCTCCTGTGGGTTATTTTATTCCCGCTTCTATATCTTGTGCGGTAAGGAGCGTTGCGATTTTGTTCTCAACAGTGTACTGATTTCAAAAGCAATGAGGGGGCGTGAATGTTGAATGTCATACAGCATCACAAACAGCAAGAGTGGCGGATATTAGCTAGTACTCCGGCCACTCCCATTTGGTTTGTGCTGCTTGCAGCAACTTGCTATTCCTGGTGGTTGGGAGTAGGGCACTACCACTCGACGCACCTGCTCACAATTACAGTAATGTCCATCGCATTTGGAAAAGCTGCGCTTATAGGCTACTTCTTCATGGAATTGCGTGAGGCTCCTCCAATACTGCGCACCATCTTTACAGTATGGGTAATGGTTATCTGGACCGCTACACTCAGTGTATATCTTTTCTATTGAAAACAGGGGGCATCTCATCAGCGTTATGACTCAAGAGCCAGTTTGCAGATGAACCATGATACATCTGACAGAGAGCAAGAGGGTCGCTATACTCGGGCACCCTTAGATTAAATCATCAGTGCTTCAATCCTGGCGCATTAATTCGCCGGGTTGGCGGCCTTCGAGCATTGTCCGAGGTAGTGTGTGGCGTGGAGAGACATGTCAGCTCGCTCGGCTCATCCCCCGATTTGGTTCATCGGGACGTGACTTTCCATGGCCAGCGGTGGGAGCTTGCCCTCAAGGTAGGTTTGGAGCTCTTGTCGGGCGGTCTGATCGTTATTTGTTATTAGCACGCTTCGCAAATCGTGCGTTTTGGAATCCATCAAACAGCGCCTAATCTGACCTCGTGCGTCCATCCGCAGACGTTCGCACCGATTGCAGAAGGGATGGGATCGAGGTGCGATCCATCCTACCCTTAGTAGCGTCCCATGCCAATTCACCAAGGTGTTTCGTGCGGGTCCGCATGGCTGCTTCTCAGCGGAAAGGACCTCTGCGCCCAGCCCTGCACAGACGTCATCAACGGAGATAAATTCTGATTCGCACCAACTCTGCTCTGTCCCCATGCGCATGAGTTCGATGAAGCGAATCTCGAGGCCAGTGTTGGCGGCATAATCCAACAAACGGGGTACATCAGTCTTCCAAGTGGAGTTTCGCAGCACAGTATTAAGTTTGATCGGCGTCAACCCAGCTTCGTCTGCCGCCTTGATGCCGGCCAGGGTACTCTGAAGGGTTCCACCGCGGGTTATTTCCGCAAACCGGGCTTCGTCAAGAGAGTCGAGCGAAATGTTGACACGGTTCAGACCGGCTGCCTTCAAGGCCCAGGCCCTTCGCGATAACGTCGAACCGTTGGTGGTCATCGATATTTCTTGTATGGCCTCAAGCTGTGATAGATCGGCAATGAGGTGCTCGATCGCGGGTCGCACCAGAGGCTCGCCACCGGTGAGTCTTACTCTGCGGATGCCGACATGCGAGACCAGCCAGCTGACAAGTCTACTCAGGCTCTCCAGTGGGAGGACTTCATCGTGCTTGATCTTTGGCACTCCGTTTCGGGGCATGCAGTAACAGCAACGAAAATTGCATAGGTCGGTCACAGAAAGGCGTAGCAGCCGCAAGGGAGGCAGAGAAAGCACAGCATTGGTCTCTTCGAGGGCGTCAGTGGGGCCTTTCACCGGCACAAGCGAAGTTGACATTCCTGTCTCCTTAAAACAACGGTGAGCGCTACATAGCAGGCGCTGATTCAACAAAATCATCGAGTTACCGCAAGCATGCTAAAGAAGGGACCGCTTCAGAATTGGCAAAATGCGGAACGACCTCTTTATAAATAGTGGCGTGTCTCTAGTTGTTTGCAAACCGCAGTATGTGTTCTTCACTTTCCTACTGTCAAGAAGTATTCCTCGATATTGAATGCATTCGAGAAATAACCCCATGACATGTTTCGTAAGGCGACCGTCTGCCGATTGTGTCGTCCCTGAGTGGAAAGCTTATGCGGCTGTAGCTTCATTGAAACCCCAGTGGATTGGCTATGCAATGCGGGATAATGGCACAATGGATTGAGCGACATAGCTAGGCTGCCTGGCAGCATATGCACTGGAGAGTTGGGGAGGCTATGAAGAAAGACATCAACAAGCGCTCTATTCCGGCAGTGAAGGTGAGAGCTTCAGCGGTGAGCGCGGCTTCAAAAGCAAAACGTGAGCGTACAGGGCAATCGCCCCGCAAGCCGCAGCAGGAGCGTGGACGAGTGCGCGTAGACGCCATCCTTGATGCGGCTGCAAGTCTGATTGCCGAAAAGGGTTTAACCGGCTTAACGGTTCAAGCGATAGCACAGAGGGCGAATACCTCGTTTGGGTCTATGTACCATTTCTTTCCGGACCTCGATGCTGTCATTGCGGGATTGGCGGAGCGCTACATAGACTTTATCAAGGAGGCGAAGGCGCAGCTGCGCGCAGTGGATAAGGCCGAATGGGCACGCATGTCGACTGCAGAGCTGGTCGATACTGTGGTGACTCCGTTCATGGTGTACCTCGAGGCGAATCCGCATGTTGAGACCTTGCGTGCGGCGCCAAAAGAGGGACTTCACTTTCTAACTCGAGAAAGAGAGGTTGTGAGTGACAGCGTCCTCCTGTTTGAGAGTGCTCTCTCGTTCCGCCGCCCGCGCCTTTCGCCTCAGGCAAGTTATGCGCGCGCAATGGTTTTTGTGGGCGCGATGATAGGACTTTCGACCCTGCTTGGCCGATCCCCCTTGCATCACGACTCCGCAATTCGCGAGTTGAAGCGAGCCTTCGTGGCGTACTTGGATTCGGCGTCGAAGCGCCGCTGAAGATCCCCTTCCTGCTCGTGTTCATCGCGATGGGTGTGTAGAGACAAGCCCACCTCTGGTACCGAGCACAATCAGTCTGCCTCTGAGCGGCTGCTGTGAGTAGCCGCTCCTCCCTCGGCAATGCAGCATAAAAGATCACGCTAGTACCCCCTTTTTCCGGACGCAGTCTTAAGAAATTGTTTCTCGTCTCACGGACAGACAACCGGAAAAATAGAGAAAGTGCTCCACTCAGTCTCGGAAAACGGAAGATTGACCACGTCTTTTTTATTTTCTCTATCGATATTCCTTGACTTCATTCGATCCTCAATTACATACTGCGCCGTACAACAAATGGAGAGTCATCACTACTATTGAGTGTTCGCTTCCTCTTCTGCCAGGGAAGGGAGCGAAAAGAGGCTCTTTCGGCCCACGCAAACAAAAGGAAGGAAAAGTAGATGAACGAGACACAGCAGCATTCCCGGGGTCGGCAGGCATCGCGTCGAACATTTCTTAAGACAAGCGCCGCCGCCACTGGAGCGGCTGCCTTAGCGTTTGGCACAGGCAAGCCGATTATTCACGCACTAGCTGCGGATTATGCCGCCGGGCAAGTGCCCGATCGCGAGGAGAAGATATTTCAGGCCCCCTGCTACAACAATTGTTTCGGGCATTGTCGCCTTAATGTTCATGTCCGGGACGGTAAGGTGGTCAAGACCTCAAGGGCTCCGTTGCCGGACCCGCGTTATGCTGCGCTGGATGACGATCCGACGGTAGACGACAGCTACTACCGCATCTGCCTGAGAGGGTTATCTCATCCCCAGCGCATTTATAGTCCAACTCGACTCAAATATCCCATGAAGCGAGCAGGTGCGCGCGGGGAGAACAAGTGGCAGCGAATCTCCTGGGAAGAGGCCATAAACACAACCGCCGAAAAATTTACGGCTGTTCAGAGGCAATATGGAAAAACCGCCCTCGGAATTCATCACGGTTCTGGCAATTTCGGCACCCTGAATGGAAGTATGCCTGGTTCGCTTGGTCTGCTCGAGAAGACACTTGGAGCGACGAACATCGACCTCGCCTTGGACGCAGGTTATATACCAGGCATCAATCGGGTGTGCGGCTTCTATCCCGGTGCATGGAATACCAACGAGATCGCAGATATCGTGAACTCAAGGAACATCTACGTTTGGGGACACAATATGACTGTCTCCGCAATACATCAATGGCACTTCGTCGCCGATGCTATGGAGAATGGCGCCAAGCTCACTGTATTTGATCCTAACTTCACGGGTATAGCGGCAAAAGCCCATCGGCACGTATCGATGCGGCCCGGCACGGACACAGCCCTGATCATGTCCATGATTCAGGTGATTCTGGCGGAGAAGATCTATGACCAGGACTTTCTTCTGGCGCATACCTGCGCGCCGTTTCTGGTTCGCGAGAGTGATGGAATGTACCTGCGCATGAGCGACATGGGAGTTCCAGCGAAGGAAGGCCCGATTTTCATCTATACAGGCAAACATACGGTCATCGATCCGAATCTGGTATGGGACACCGAGAAGAACAAGGCTGTACCGGTCGACGAGGCGACGGCGCCCGCCCTCGAAGGGAGTTTCGAGGTTAGAGGTGTTAAGGTTCGTACGGCGTTTGATCTATTGAGAGACCAGGTCGCCTCGTTCGATCCTGAGACGAGTAAGAGCATTACAGATGTTGCTCCTGATGTTGTGCGCGCCGTTGCTAGAGACTTTGCAAAAATCAAGCCGAGTGCAAGTTTGATCGGAATGGGCAACCAAGCCTATGACAACGGTCCGGTTTGGGGGCATGCCATCGCCACTCTTCATGCAGTGACGGGCCAGATTGGCAAGTCCGGCCATGCACTGGGCAATCCCTGGTTCATGTATCTCGGAATCAACTTCGGCATGGCTGCTCCAGAGGCGATCGCCTGCATCGAGCTTCCTGAACTCCTGGAGACCGGTAAGGTAAAGGGCAAAGTAAGACCGCCGATTAAAGCCTTACTGATCTCGCAGGGTAACCCGATCACCGCGTGGGTAGACCAGAACTACTGGGTGAAGACTTACTGGCCAACCTTGGATTTCGTGGTTGTAGTCGATGACCAGATGACTGACACGGCACAAATGGCAGATATCGTTTTGCCAAAGTCGCATTGGTTTGAGCACGAGGACATTCTGCCTCTTGGTGGCACGCATCCCTTCATCCAGCACGGTGATAAAGCCATCGAACCTCTCTATGAATCCAGGCCCGATGTGGACATCCATCGTCTGCTGGCGACTAAGATGGGATTTGGGGAAAGCTACGCAGGTTCAAACGAGGACATCCTCAAGCAATGCTTTGAAACGCCGCTCACGGCAGGGTACGGGCTGACAGTCGAGAACGTGCGCAAATACGGTACACTCAGATTCCAAAATAAAGGATATATTGCCTGGAATGATCTGAAGTTCAATACCCAGTCTGGGCGCATGGAGTTCTACTGTGACAAGCCCGTGGATCAGGCTGGTGCGCCCGTCGCCCCCGAACGCACAAAAGGGCAGCGCCTTCCGACGTGGGAGCAACCGCGGGAGGCGTCCGTAGACAACCCTTTGTTTAAGAAATACCCGTTGGTCTTGAACTCCGAGCGGCCTCGTTTTCGCGTACACACGCAGTGGTTCAATACGGAATGGCTTCGTGAACTGGATCCTGAACCGATCATCAGGTTGAATCCGGGCGACGCTGCGAAGCGGAATATCGCTCATGGCGATTATGTCGAAATCTACAATGACAGGGGCCACGCTGTTGCCAAGGCTGTCTTATCCGGTGGCGTCAGACCTGGCGTTATGGTTTATCCCAAGGGATGGCAACGTTATCAGCATAAAGCCGGCAGCTTTTCAGAGCTCGATTCCAGGGCCTTCGACTCTGTTGGCATCAATCAATCCTTTTTCGATGTCCTTGCTGAAGTTCGCAAGTGGAACGGGCAGGTGTGACCATGGCTAACAAAAGACTTGGAATGGTAATCGACACTAAGAGGTGCATTGGATGCCATACGTGTGCGATGGCATGTAAGGTGGAGAACAATCTTCCGGACAAGAACTGGTGGAACAGGACTCTCACGGTCGGTGGCAAAGAGATGGACACGCCCTCAGGAACATTCCCCAATGCTTCAATGTCCTATATCACACTAGCCTGCCAGCACTGCGAGAATCCGGCCTGCACCAAGGTGTGCCCGGTTGGCGCTACTTACAAGCGGGAGGCAGATGGCGTAGTGATGCAGGACTATGACAAATGTATTGGATGTCGTTACTGCATGGTGGCCTGCCCCTATACCGGCGTCAGGGTGTTCAACTGGGAAAAGCCGAAGTATCAGGTTGACTTTGCGGTTGGCGATGCCAATGTGACACCGCACCAGAAGCACACCGTGGAGAAGTGCATGCTATGCACACATCGCCTGGCGAAGGGTCTGCAGCCCGCGTGTATTGAAGTATGCACCGCACGGGCTCGCCACTTCGGCGACTTCAATGATCCCAATAGCAAGGTTTCGCAGCTCCTGTTGAAGCGCAGCCACTTTCAGTTGTTACCCGACAAAGAGACTAACCCGACTGTCTATTTTCTGACCTAGCCGATAACAGGAAACTAAGAAAGGAGCGAAAACTAAGTGAACAAAATAGAAATTAAGACCGGCAGCCAAAAGCTGATTGCTGCAACTGCGTTCTTAACGGTTATTGGCTTTTCATTGTGGGTCTATCAGATCGTCCGCGGCCTGTTTGTCAGCGACATGCGCAATCTGAGTCCATGGGGACTCTACATCACCATGTTCATGTTTTTTGTGGGTCTCTCAGCGGGTGGCCTCATTATTGCGACCGTGCCAAGAGTGTTTGGCCTCAAAGGATTCAAACCCGTCTCCAAGATTGCGGTGTATCTCGCAATCTGCTGCACGGTGCTGGCGGGCCTCTTCATTGTTGTTGATCTGGGTCGCCCGGAGCGCATGTGGCACCTGCTTGCGTACTCGAACCTTGGTTCGCCTTTGATGTGGGACGTTTTGGTTATCCCGACCTATCTCATAGTCTCCACCGTCTATCTTTGGGCTACACTTCGAGCCGAGAAGGGGAAGGGAAGCGAGGCGTCCCTTAAGATGCTCTCAACTGTTGCGCTCATTACCGCAATCCTGGTCCACTCCGTAACTGCATGGATCTTTGGGCTTCAGATCGGTCGTCCCTTCTGGCACACTTCCCTTTTGGCGCCAATGTTCATTAGTTCGGCGCTGGTCTCGGGGCTCGCACTGACCCTTTTCGTCGTGCTTATCTTGCAAAAGGTGGGTTATCTCCAACGTGATCCAGAAAGCAAGTGCCGCATGGCGAGCCTGCTGGGCCTCTTCGTTCTGGTCGATCTTTTCCTCTTGTTTTGTGAACTCATTACGGCTGCCTATCCATTGGGTGGGACTGAGTTTCAGGTTGTGAAAACGATGCTTACAGGAATCTTCGCACCGATGTTTTGGATAGAGGTTCTCGGCGGTCTTCTGGCAGCCTTTCTGCTTTTGAATACTGGTACGCAGAAGGACAATAGGCTTGTGGGGGGAGCGTCACTACTTGCCATCCTGGGAATATTCTTCAAGCGCTATCAATTGCTTCTAGGTGGCTTTCAGTTCCCGAACCTGACCCACTTCAGCATCACAACCGGTCCTGTGGCTCCCGATGCAGGGACGTGGTGGCGCGGGCTTCAAGGTAGCTTCATTTATTTTCCGTCGATCTTCGAATGGAGTCTTACCATCGGTGTCGTCTCGATGGGAGCCCTGCTGCTCACGTTGGGTCTGAAGTATTTGCCGCTGAAACCGGCTAAGTAGGAAAGAGAGTCGCAGAGATTCATGTAGCAATGATCGACAGAGTCGCCGGTTCATTTAAGGACCAGAGGGCCGCGCCCTTGTGGCATTTCATGAACCGGCGGACGATATCCGAGCCCAGGGAGCGGCGCACCTGCCATGAAAACAGATACCAGTAGCAACACGGACAGCATAGAAATCTCGGCCGCTTATTCGCGTCTGGCACAAATCGCGGGCCTTCGAACCGACATGTATCATCTACTTGCGCTTGGCTTTCTAGACCCAACAGTTGAGCTCGTTTCGGGTCTCATTGACGGGACCTTCCGTGCCGATGTTGTCGCGACCACAACGGGGCTTATTGAGGGATTTCGCTTGAACGGTGGGATAGCTTCCAAGCTCAACGAATCAGGTAGCACTCTGTCGGAAGACAGCTTCGCGCGAGACAAGGCAGTTCTCTACCAGGAAATGGCCACTGAGTATGCGCGGCTTTTCATCGGCCCGGGCGCGGCCGCTGTGTCTCCATACGAGACTGTACAGGTAGACTCGGGAGGCGGTGATCCCCCGTTACTTATGGTGAGTACAACGGGGACTGCAGTAATGGCGATGTATCGTGAGGCGAACCTGAACATGACACAAGGCATGAATGAGCCGCCGGACCATATCGCAACAGAACTGGAATTCATGTACTACCTGTGCGGTAAGGAAGCTGCCAGCTGGCAGGCCGGTAATAACTCTGAAGCCAAGGAGTGGCGCGTCCGGCAAAGCAAGTTCGCCAACGAACATCTTTGCAAATGGGGCATTAGGTTTTGCGAGCAGGTAAAGACGAATACGCAGCAGAAGTTTTACTTGGCGCTTTCTATACTTGCATCCGCGTTTTTCCAGATGGAGTCGAATCGGGAGGCATAAATGGGAAATAGCATTACCGAAAAACTGGGTGCCACACCGATTATGCTTTATCACGACAGATGCCTCAACTCCCGCCACCGGCAGTCGAAGTGCATCTATTGTGCTGCAAGTTGCCCCACGGGAGCTCTCGGCATCGAGAACGGCAAAGTGTCTCTTAGCGTGTCGGCCTGCACAGGGTGCGGCGCTTGCCTTTCTACCTGTCCCATGGAGGTATTTACCTCGGAGAGTTGGTCGGAGCGCTACATTTTAGGCAAACTCGCGGAAATGCCTGGTGAGAGGGTCAGAGTGCTATGTGCAAGGCAACTCGCTCCGCAACCTAAACGTTATCGCGCAAATATCGTCAGGATTAAAGTCTGCCTCGGCTCGATTTCTCCGGGACTCTTGTTCGAGGCCGGTCTCAAGAAGGAGATACAACTCTGTACCAGCGAATGCGCAGTGTGCGAGAGAGCTTCGCTGTTCGCAAATATCGAGAAGTCCGCGGCACTCGCCAACGCGTGGCTCATTGCGGTTGGCCGGCAGGCGTGCATTGTCCTTTCTAACGAACGGCCGGTCTTCGATGAGGACCGCACGTGGAGGAGATTCCTGTATCTCCGAGCCCAGGAGACACAGGAGGCCGATGTTGGCCGGAGGGAGTTTCTCGCTGGATTTGCGCGTAGCGGCTCCTCTCTCTTTGCAGCCTTTGCCGGAGGTGATCGGGAGCGAGTCGGCCCGATTGATTCGCGGAGGTCGGCAAATGCCGGGAAATGTCGCCACATTCACAGGTGGCGTGAAAAGCTCTTCGAGGCTTATCCGCGAAAATACGAGGCGATGGGCCCAGGGGCTCTGTGGCCGCAGATGACAGTGAGTGATGCATGCACAGGGTGCGGGGCGTGCGAGCAGTACTGTCCCAGTGAGGCGATTCGTTCGGAAGTGAAGGGTGGGAGGATGGTAAGGGTATTTACTCCTGGCTTGTGTGCAGATTGCGCATTGTGTGCATTGGCTTGTCCAGTAGGGGCGGTTACGAGAGAATACGCAGCGCAGTCCCATCCCTTCAATCCTCAAGTTGTGTTGGATAAGAAGGTCGAGGAATGTTCGCGCTGTCATGTACCGGCTATCGGAACCCGGGATCGCTTGTGCCATTGGTGTGCCTCTGAGCTTCCAATCGAATTTCTCCTGAGCGACGCGCAGAGTCATCTTCTCCCGTCTGATTGAAGTCGAGCGCGCATTTGAATTTTGTCGATTGGGAAGGGGAATACGCATTGAGATTTCTTAGAGCGTCGCTCCTGGTAACTCTGGTTACTCTCGTGACGGCTGCCGGAGTATACCTCGTGACTGAGAGTTTTGGGGGGATGCTCGTTTCTCTACCGGAAAAGATCACACCGCAATCCACGTGTCCAGTAGCGGGCTGCTCGGCTTCGAGTTGCCATGGTGCCGCTCCCGCTCCCAAACTCGTTGCGGGCCAGTCCATGAGATGTCCCAAGGGGGGATGTCAGTCAATGTCCTGTCATGCGGCAGACCGCCTCATCTCGCACTACCAGTCACCCAAGGATGCAAGCCTTAACGTATGGATCATAGGTCTGCCACTTTTTACCCTCGCGATGATAGCCATCGCACGCTACGCCTGAGTGGGGGAGCAGACACATGAAGATTGCACGCGATCTTGCGATCGTTACACTCCTGTTGGCTATCTACGTCATTGCTGCCAATCCTGGTACAACCGGGCTTCTGGTTCATGAATGGGGTAGCATCGGCGTCCTCTTGGTTGGACTGCTTCATACCATTCTTCACTGGGACTGGATCATCGATACACTGAAGTGCTTCCTGGGGAAACTCTCCGCCTCTTCGCGTTCAAATCTCGTCATTGACGTTGCCCTGTTCGTAGCTTTCATCTTCGTGTTTGTCTCCGGATTCATGGTCTCGCGGCATGTGTTGCTTGCCCTGGGCTATTTCGCTCCAGGCTACTTTGTCTGGAAACCACTACATCTCATCACCGCGAAGGTGCTCCTTGCTCTTATACTTGTGCATGCTGCCATGCACTGGAAGTGGATACTATCGGCGCTACGATTCAAATGGGCCAAGCCTCGTTTTATTTGGGAAAACAGGGTAGAAAAGGCCGTCCCCCTGAGCGGCATTCAGAGAGAGGAATAAGAAAACCTGGTGACACTCAGAACGTGATGGCCTGTATGTAGAATGCCGCGTATCAATGCCTTGGTAGAATTGAGCCCTCTTACCTTGATAACCACTGGTGTCTGAATGCGGAATCCACCGGTCGGGTATCGGCCACGGCACGGCACCGCACTTGTTTTGTGGTGAAAAGTGGTTGTTGTGAATGGATGGTTCAGTTGTTATGGACTGTTCGGAAATCAAATAGGAGAATGGATGTATGCGGGAAGCGTCGCTTCGCCAACTCGGGAAACTTGAACCGCCGGTGTACCCATTCGAGATCGTCGAGACCGATGTCATTCGACGGCTACTCGACTTTCCGATAGACGGTAAAGTTACATTAATCGAGGCACCGGTCGGGTATGGTAAAAGCGTTGCGATGTCCGCAATATATCGCAATGCGAAGAGTCTCGGCGTACAGACCGCATGGGTGCGTCTTGATGAACGCGATGTCCGGCTGGAGTCGGTCGCCGGTCTTATATCGCTTGCGATTGATCGAATTTCGCCGCAGAATCTCGATCAACAGCCTGCACCTGGTCCTATCAATAGAGAAGATCCATTCGATGTTGCGCTTGAGCAACTAGCTTCTCTGACCCGGCCCGTGATTCTCTTCCTTGACGATTTGGATTGCTGTCAGGATTCGCGTTTGGATGGATTCATCAATCAAGTCATCCTCGATACCTCGCCCTGCCTAAGCGTCTGGATATCGACAGCGCGGTACATCAACTTTGATCGTGTGCGCGCGCAACTCGAGGGGCGTTTGCGAAACATTGAAATAGACGACCTCAAACTGGATGCAAAAGAGGTGCGGCTATTCCTCGGGGGGCACTTCTGTTCATTGCTTAGCGATCCGGAGATTCAGCTGATCTTGGAGAAGACAGAAGGCTGGCCGCTCGCAGTGCGCATGTTGAAAATGACCATCGAACGCTCAGAACGTCCATTCGAAGCGGTGGCGCAGTATGGCGGAACGGATGTAGATATCTCCGCGTTGTTGAGGCGCCAGCTCTTTAGAAATATGGATGCCGAGACTGAGCAGTTTTTCCTTGAGATCGCGTTCTTCCCAACTGTTTCAGTAGAACTGTGCCAGTATGCAACAGGCGAGGGCAACACAGCGAAGTACATTGAGTGGCTGGTCGAACATGATCGCTTCCTACTTCCTCTCGATCGCAACCATCGATCCTTTCGCGTCCATGGACTGGTCCGCCAGTTTCTCATCGGAGAAGCGGCAAAACGACTGGGGCTGGAGCGCCGCAAGTTTGTTTTGGAGCGTGCTGCGGAGTGGTCAAAGAAGAATGCCAATTGGCAAGATGCGATCGAATTCGCCTTGGCTGCACCCGCGCCACAATTGGCAAGCGGATTTCTGGACGAACTGGCCGCAACCTGGGTTGGCCAGCGAGGCGGTTTCAATCAATATATTGCATGGGTGCAACGACTCAGAGCGTCGAACGCGAGTTTGAGCATCGAAGCCGAATATTGGTATCTCTGGTCGTTACTATTTACGCGTCAGCAGCAAGCCGCCTACGTTCAAGCGGAACTGCTCTGGAACAGACTGGGAACCGAAGAAGATCTGATTCGTTATCCTGAACGGCAACTTGAGTTTCGCAAGCGTGTCGAAGAGATACGGATTGGCGTCAGCGTATTTCTAGACAGACTTGGGGTGGCGGGCCAGGACGCAATGAGCTGGATGCGTGACCAACCGGAGCGCACGAATGAAATCAGCATTGCGACCGTTGCGTGCTCGGTGGCGCTTAATGCAATAAGCAACTTCGAGTTTAATGCGGCACGGAGCGCAATTCGGACGGCACAGGCCAGTGTCGCAGCGGCAGAGAGCTCTTATGGAGCCAGTTGGGTCGCCCTGCTCTCCGCCTTGACCGATATCTACGAAGGGCAATATGCGCCGGGTTATTCCTCGCTGAAGACCGCGATTGCGAGGACTTCGGAAGAACTCGGCGAGGGTGCGCACATTCTGGCAACAATGTCTCTGCCCGCCGCGCAATGCGCGCTCGAAGTGGGATTGATTGTTGAGGCTCGCGCGCACCTCGAACTGGGACTGCTCCACATGAGGGCGCATGGCCTCAGCGAGACTGCTTTTTGCGGCCTGGAGACGGCGCTGAAGTTGTGGAATGGCGACGAGGAGGATGTACTTTCTCCTGCACACATGGGACGTCTGATCGATTCCTATCCACCACCGATCTCACTTGTACTTGGTTGTTTTGCAATCCAGAGATTGCTCCGCCTCGGGCGCATCGAAGACGCACTGCATCAGTGTGAGTGTGTCGGGCTGAAGTTGGAATCCGGAGATCCGGAAATTCCGGTCGATCCCGTCCATCAAACGGCATATATCCGCGATCTGGTCAGCTTCACCCAGATGGACCTTCTATACTCGGTTGGCAGCCTTAAGCAGTCAGAGGTTCTGTGCGCTGCCATGACGGTCAAAGCCGACCAGCAGAGAAGACGCGGCAGAACCGTTGAGCTAGAGATCATGGCAGCGCTGCTTTCGGTGCATTCCGAGAACTCACAGGCGGCGGTGCGGCATCTTTTCAGGGCCATTCGATACGCGGCCAAACGACGTGTTGTGTATCCATTCCTGAATCGAGCTGAAGCTCTTGGAGGAGTCATTCGCTTAGCCAATCCGAAGGACTGGGTCTTCGCCGAGAAGGAGGAACATGCCCTGTTCGAGCAGATCCGTTCAGCGGCAGAGTCGAGCCTGCAGGATTGTCCAGCCGAGGAGCATTCCGTTTCTGATCATTCTTTGCTCGAGCGACTGACCTCACGAGAACTTGAACTGCTGCACCTGATCGAAGCCGGGATGTCGAACCAGCAGATTGCCGACAGGACTGGAGTCTCACTTTCGACGGTGAAATGGCACCTCTATAACTTGTATGCAAAATTCAATGTTCGTAGCCGCTCTGCTGCCATCGCGAAGGCTCGCTCTATTCGCCTGGTTTAACTGCGATAATTTTTTATTGAGCCGACTTAATTCAATGAATGACCAGGGACGACGGTCACCGCATGTCCAGCCTGCGGGAATCACAATACTCTCAACATTGCTGAAGAAGAACTGAGAATCTCCCTCATTAAACTTGCGAATCCCATAGTCCGTTGACATTACTGGATATCGAGATGTAACCCCTCGAAGTAATCTTCAACCGTAGGTTTCATTGGGCTCTTGAGCATAATTGTGACTGAATTTGTGGGGCAGGCATCGCAGCACAGTCCGCATCCGAAACAGTCCATAGACCGGAAGGCTTTGCCGTTCCGCAGAGAGATTGCGTTCTGTGGGCAAATATCGACACATGTTCCGCAACCTTGGCATGAGTCTCCGGTGGAAGCCTGCCATCCGCTTGTCTTGAAGCGCCTCTGAACATCGCGTGTTCCGTTCTTGCAAACCTTCAAGGCGTTACAGCAGCAGTCGCAGCAGAAACAAAATTCCAGGAAATTCTCCATCTTTTCATTCTGAAAACCCCAGATGTACTGTTCCACCTCGACCCACATTGCATGTCCAATCAAACCGAGCGAGGCGCCCCGGTCAATGATGCCGCAGGCTTCATCTGCAGTGACCTGATGGCCAAGTCCGTGCCTCTCGGTGATTCGTGCCGCCTCTCCCATAAAGATGCACGCAATATCTTTAGGATACTTCTTGCAGTCGTGTCCCGTCCGGCATATGCAGGTATCAATGGCCAGGATGTAGCCGGCTCGCCGAACGGTCTCCTTCATCATCGCGATCGGGACCACGACGGTTTCCGCCCTTCGCGAAAGATCAATGTTTAAGGGAAGCACAACTTTTTCTGTCTTTGTTGGAAGACCAACGTTCAGGGGAAGCACGACGCTCTGCGAGTACATCTGCTGAAACGGGCTGAACATCATAGCCCTTTTGAACAGCTCTCCTAGAACGGGGTATTTCGTAAATCTACTCGCCGCGGCAATCAGCTTGAATGTCTTAGCCGTGAACCCCCATGTGCTTCTTTTGGCCCCGATGACATCCTTGATCCAATCTTCTATACCGAACCCTTTGCTCTTTGGTCTGTAGGTATTCATACGAAATGAGCCCTTCTGGAAATCTAATTATAGCAACTTACATCAGACCTACTCTGACACGGCATGCCATTAATGCACCAAACGAAAGTATAGGCGTAGCGGCACGCGGGGATTCCAAAGAAAGTCACGAAGGAGTTGAAACACTGGCAACTGGAAATAAAGAATTGTCTGTTGCCATACCAAAGTTTAGTGTGACTCTCTAGGGTGAAGCCGAAGATGCGTCTCGGAGCCAGCTCATAGGTAGAATTTAAGCAAAACGTCAGCTTGGCTGGTGTTCTGAGCGGTTCACGCGTGTTGATCGGCGCGTTCCGCAGAAATAACCAAAGCATGAGGGGTATGGATGAAACAAGAGAACAATAGTGCAAAGGATCTCTCGCGGAGGAGCTTTCTCAAGTCTTCCGCTGTTGGAGTTAGTGCAACGGCGGTGGTAGCAGTTACACCCTCGTTGGCCTCAACCGCCGCAACAAGCAGAAAAGTAAGTCATCCAGAAGCCGAGCCTTTAGCTCCTGTTGCGCCGCCACTGAAGTGGGATTTTGAAGCCGACATTGTTGTGGTCGGTGCGGGCGGCGCGGGCATGTCTGCAGCCGTCACTGCCGCCGAAGCCGGTGCCAAGGTTATTCTCCTCGAGAAGAATCCCTGGTGCGGCGGCGACACCTCTCTTACCTCTGGTGCGGAAGGTAATCTCGGCAGTCGCATGCAGAAGAGAATCGGCGCACCACAACTTACTCTCGATCAACGGGTGCAGTACTGGATCGCTGTTCCCGGACCCACCTCATTCGTCAACCCTACTATGCTGCGCCAAATTGTTGCAGAGCAGGGACCGACCTTCGACTGGCTCGAAGACATGGGCGTCAGGGTCTGTGAAGATGTCGTCTTCGACTGGCTTCCAGAGAAGCTCGGAATCGGTCACACTCCAATCGATCCCGAGCACCCCGAAGAAGGATGGCAGCGATGGCATCCGATGAATGGCCGCGGCTTCACTCGAGCGCTTGAAAAGCGAGCGCGCGAACTCAAGATTCCAATTCTCCTCGAGTCTCCGGCCAGCGCCCTTGTAACCAGGGATCACAAGATCGTTGGCGTTGCAGCAAAAACATCCGAAGGCATTAGGCACATCGGTGCGAAAGCGGTCATTCTGACCACCGGAGGATTCAGTGCGAACAAGGACATGTTGACGAAGTATGTGCCCGCGAGACGAATCGAAGACGTCCGCACGATGAGCTATCCGGGGGCGACAGGCGACGGCATACGCATGGCACAAGGACTTGGCGCCACAGTGGACATCATGGATGAAATCGAGCGATGGGATGGTGGAGCGCTCTGGCACCCCGACTCCGTTGGCGAAGCACATGCGTGGTACTACGCCACGCCCAACCAACTCGTTCGGCAGAAATCGCTCACGGTCAACTTGCAAGCCCAGCGCTTCTTCGACGAGAGCATAATCCTTGGCTACCACTACAGCTACCAGGGTGCAGCCAGCCAATCGCAGAAGGATCACACTTCGTTTACTCTGTTCGACGCAGATTGCATCAGCAAGGAAGACATCATCAAAAAATTTCGCCCTTTTGCCTGCGAGTACCCGACCCGTTGGTGGGACGAGCAGTTTCCCAAGTATGTCGCCGATGGAACTATCATGAAGGCAGATACCATCAACGAACTTGCCGGGAAAATGGGACTTGATCCCGATGCTCTCACCAAGAGCGTTAATCGTTACAACGAACTGTGTGACAAAAAGCATGACGACGATTTCTTCAAGGCTGCCGAATACATGCAGCCTATTCGGAGACCCTCGTTCTACGCAGTAAAGCAGCGTGGAGGAACGATGTTCAATACTTGGGGCGGACTCGTCGTCGATGACAAATTCCACGTGCTCGACAAGGCATGGAAGGCAATTCCGGGCCTGTTCGTCGCTGGAGAAAATGCTGCGGGTGGCGCGAGGGTAGCGTTCTGCTTGCCCGCAGGGCGGCTTGCAGGCCGGAACGCGGCGAATGAGGTTCTCGGAAAATCCGTTTAGGAGTCGTGCATCAACGTGAGATGAAGGATTAGGGGAGCGAATGAATCGACTAAGAATTGTATTTGTTGTACTAGCGTTGGCGGCCTCCTCCGTTGCCGCTGCGGCGCCGCAGCAGAACAAACATGCTGCGAAGAAAGTCTCGTGTGAAGCTTGCCATGGTGTGGCCAACCCAATCGTTGCGCCGAAGGTAGAGCAATGTTCAACCTGCCACGGTGATTACAAGAAGTTAAAAGAGGATACAAAGAATATCAACCCAAATCCGCATGATGCTTTTCATCTTGGTAATGGAGATATCCGGTGTAGTCTCTGTCACAAAAACCACCAGGAATCCACTCTACTCTGCAACCAGTGCCATGTGCAGTCGCGTAAGTTTGATATCAGGGTGCCGTAACATGCACCTCTGACGGCAGTATTTCTAGCTGTCAAATTGCCATGTAACATCATCATAAAGTAACTTGCAGACCTCCTGACACTCTGCCGCTACTGTGCGCGGCAGAGTTTTTTGAACACAGTTTTATGTGCAGAGCGTAAGCATTCCGGTGAGAACCGTCTGAACAGGGATGGCAAGCTATGAGAATGCGCGTAAGTGTCCACTTACGCTTTAAGTGGACACTTAGCGGAATGAGGTGCGAGTCGAAGCAAATGTTCCAAGACAGCAGCTCTTCAAACCGGGGTTACGCTGCCGGGCTTCGGGCGGCGGTTGTGAAGCAGTATGGCGAATGCTACAGCGATTTTGGTCCGACGCTGACGAGCGAATACCTGGGCTGCGATGACGGAATAGTTGTGAGCGTGGGGACTCTGCGGCGCTGGCTTCGGGAGTCGGGGCAGAAAGCGATGCGGCGCATCTTCTTCACCAACCGGTCTTGATGCGTGCCGTGCGCACGCTTCACTCGTCCCTTGGCCTGGGCCGAGGAGGCTGCGATGATGCCGATGCCAAGCCGCTCGCACATCCGTCCAAACTGGGTGCGCCACCGTGCCCTCGCGCCGCTCGCGCTCGCTCGGCTGCCGCACATAAACACTCTTCCAATCCGAAGTATGACAGGCTTCACGATTCTGATTGGCAACAGATATGCCATGTTCTAACGTCGCGCTCCAGCGGCATCTGGAAGAGGATGTGCGTTTCTGAGGGTCGCTTTCAGAACCTGGTTAGCGGCATAGATCCCCGAGATTGCAGCCGGTTCGAGGCCCAATCCGTTGTGGTCGCCCGCAACGAATATATTGCTGTCATATTGCTGTTCGAGATATGCGCTTCCGTCGACGTACATCGCCCTCTCCCAGGGGACCACCTTCAATGCGGAGTAGGACTCGCAAACTTGGTTCAGATCGGTATTCTTCTCGGTTGTGTAAATCAGATAGGTTCCATTGTCTTGCCGCGCGATAGCTACTACCTCCGAGCCTGGTGTAAAGCAGATCGTTTTATATTTGGCGTACTTGTCCCGTAGCTTGGCTTTTACATGATGTGTATATAGCTTGCAGGAATGGCGGATTTCTGGAATACAAAGAAGTTGTTGGGTGACTGCGGCTGGAGTCGCCAGTACGAGGAAGTCAGCGCCATGCTTCTTCCCAGACCTTGTTCGTAACACAATCTGTTCATTTGTGTTATCGAGACCGGAGACCGAATCAATTTCGAGACTTCCGGCAAATTGGTCCGATATTGCGAGAGCGTCGAAGTGAAACTTGTAGATGGGAATCAGCATCCCCATGCAAACATTTAGAAAGTCAAGTGCGTTTATCCTGTCCACGCCTACGCCGGTACAGGCGTAGACAAACTTGCAGCCTGTCGCTGCAACAACCCGCTCAATCTTCTTTTCAGAGATGAAGCTCGATGCTGAACGCTGAAAGAGTTCTGCCATGTACGGATCGGCCTCCAGCGCTTCCCGCTGTGACCTCGTTAGACAGTTATCTTTATATCGTTCGTAGTGTACCCCGAAAGCTCTAAGCTCCTTTACCAGCCGCAACAATTCAGGAAGAAGACCAAGTAGTCGCAAACTGAGGGGTGAAAATGAACGTAGATCCTCATCCACGAACAGGCAATCCAGTGCATTGATTCTGCTTTCCCTTGTGACTAACTCTTGCGCATGATGATAGTTCTGCATTACGAAGTATGCGCCGAAATTCACTTTGGTGGAATCAGAGTAGAAGATTCGGCCGCCCAGATTTTCGGTGATTAACAGAAAGTCCCGCTTTGCTTTTTGCAGCGCCAGTGCGCAAGACATACCGGCAATGCCTCCGCCGACGATGATGACCTTCTCTGCCATTTGTACCCACCTTTCCAGATTCTCATACGATGCGCGGTCATGGGGCATCCGCGAGCCCACTAAGTCAGCGGTGTTCGGCTTTTTTGGGACACAAGCGCATTGCACACTTTAAGAGCACATTATTCGCCAGACTTTAGTTGGGCTCGAACGTAGGATTGGCAGTCCTCCCGCATCTGAAAAAGTTTGAAATCTGTTGTGAAATGAGAATGGAATGGAGTTCCCAGACTTTGGTTTAGTGCCATGGAGAGTCCACTGCTTCAATATCGCTTAACAGCCACATAGCAGCGGACATTTTTCCGTTTTTATGCGCTTAGAGACTCACAAGTAGAAGGAGCAGTTTGACAATGTGTCCAGTTTCTCTCAAGAGTGTTAATCGCAAGACCGCTGCTTTTATCGCGCTTGTTGCCATTCTCGCCGTATGGGTGTGCTATCGGGGAATTGTTCTCCCCAAACTCAGGTATTGGGGTTCCACGCCAGAGGAGTTGGCCATGAGGCTGCCCGGCGACGAACTTGTGCCGGAGCGCCCGATGCTCATCATGAATCACGCGATCACGATTGATGCTCCACCGGAGAAAATCTTTCCTTATTTTGTGCAACTCGGTCAGGATAGGGCCGGTTTCTATAGTTATGACTGGCTCGAACGGCTCTCCGGCTTCGGCATCTATAACACCTATCAGATTCGGCCCGAGTGGCAGAGCATGAAAGCCGGAGATTTTGTCACCTTTCACAAGGCAGGAATGGGCATGAGGGTCGCCTCGGTGGACCCCGGCAAGACAATTGTTCTGATTACAGATTCGCGCGAACGCGGACACCGGCTACCGGCGGACAAATGGGAGTTCTTCCCGGTACCGGAAGGGAAGTATGTTGCCTGGAACTGGATATTCCACCTTGACCCGCTTCCAGATGGCCGAACTCGCGTGTACTCGCGCACATATGCCAATTGGTCCAGTGATAATCCGTTCCTGAATCTTGCGCTAGCCAACGCGTTCGAACTTCCTTCGGACGTTATGGATCGTCGGATGCTGCTCTCGATCAAGCAAATGGCCGAGAGAGACCGATAGGCTCGAGCGGCTTGAGAAACATCTGTCCTTAGCCATCTTCACCAGCAACTTGCTCCATTCACAAAATGTTAATCATCTAGAGGCATTATGCTCAATCGCACCAGTACAATTCGTCGAGGTATCGTTTACCTACCTGTAGCCCTGCTTCTATCCCTTGCCGTTATTCCCGCCGTAGCAGAGAATGCAGCGTATCTCCAAGGAAATGGCGTCAAGTCAGCCGGTATGGCTGGCACATCGCTGGCCTATGTACAGGAATCCACAGCCGCAATAAGCAACCCTGCCGGAATGGCAACAGTGGGAACCCGTTGCGATATCGGTTCGCAGTTTGTTTATGTTCATGCCGATAGCGTCTTCTCCGGACTGGGACAAGAGGCTCCCAGGAAAATGACGGCCAATCCCTTTTCACCCATCCCGGAAGTGGGGTGCAATTATCAGGTGAACCCCAAGTTGACCGTTGGCTTCACCTCCAACATGGGTGGTGCTGGCGCGTCCTATGGACAGCCGTATTTCGCGGGCATGAAGAAAGCTGGTTCGACCTTCATGTTCGTCCAAGCCGCACCCACTATCTCTTACAGACTAACCCCCAAAGTCGTTATCGGGGTCTCTCCAATACTTGCCGCCGAACGATTTAACGTACAGGGGTCGCTTGTCGGCATCACTCATAACAATGCTTACGCCTTCGGATACGGAATTCGTGGCGGGGCATTGGTCAATGTCTCGAAGGCGATTACTATCGGTGGTTCCTACACCAGTAAGACTAACTTTACGCGCCTGCGGGCCTACGGCCAAGATATTCTAGCCGCTTCCGGCGGACGCATCGCGCTGCCCGATAGCTACGGAGTAGGCGTTGCATTTCATCGCAACGCCAAAGCTACCATCGCTTTCGACTGGGTTCGCTTCAACTGGACCACCTCACCTGCTTTTCGCGAGGTCTTTCAGTGGAAGGATCAGAATGTCGAGAAGATCGGAGTCTCCTACGCCTACAACAAGGATACTACGCTTCGCGGCGGTTACAGCTTCGCCCCGCAGTACTTTGGAACTTCTGCGCTTCTTAACAACTTTACTTCCCCCCTCACCAACCAGCAGAACGTCAGCGTCGGTGCAACCCGAAAAATTGGCCGGCATGGAGAAATCTCTGGCTACTATGAATACGATTTCGGTGGAGGTGGAAATGTCACTGGTACTGGATTGAGTGCCGGTTCCTCGGTAAAGTCTCGTCAGATGTACATGGGCGTTGCATACGGCTATAGCTTCGGCAGGTAGAGCCGAGATAAACAATTAACGAAGGGATGGGCGCAGTGCTTGAAGTACTTGCGTGACGTGAGTTGCATCCTCCAAGCATTGGATCGCGGGCGCTTTTCATGGGAGGTTTCGTAATATTATCTGCTCTGTGTTCGCTTTACCACAAATAGGTAGATTGAAAATTCGCGCAGCCATACAAAAGTTAGGCCCACTTTTGATTCTTCCATGGAATGATCCTCGATATCACGATGGCAGGTTTGTGCTTCTTGACTAAAAGGAACATGAAACCGCCAATGTGCAGGCGAATGCGCGGGGCGACCGGTCCGCCATCGCTAGCAGTTTTCGAAAGGAGTGAAACGAATGTCGACTGCTGTCAAGATCCCACAAAGAAGTTTGAGCCATGAGTCTTCTCCTGTTTTGTCCGGCGCGCTGGGTGACTGTCTGCTGTTGGGGCTAATCGGGGCTGCGTTCGTGATCTCGATCCTGCAGGGCATCGAGTTCAATCGTTTTGTCGTGCTCAATGGTCCTGCCATGTTGGTAGTGGTTTGCGTCTTATTCACCTTCATTCATGGACTGAGACGTTATGGCTGGAAGCACTTGCTGGTTTTTTTTGCAATCAGCACCTTCTTCGGAATGTTTTATGAAAACTTGAGTATAACTACGGGCTTCCCATTTGGCTGGTATCACTATAGCGACCAACTCGGTCCCAAATTCATTCACGCACCGTACATCTTGAATATCGCTTATTTTCAGATGCTCTACCTTTCGTGGACAATGGCCTCGATCCTGCTCGAACAGTACGCTGCAAAATTGCGCGGGGCCTACCGCTGGGTGCTTCCTATAGTTGCTTCGTTCGTGATGGTGATGTGGGATGTCGTGATCGATCCGAACATGTCCACCATGCTTGGGCACTGGATATGGCACGGCGGCGGAGCTTACTTCGGCGTGCCTTTCGGGAACTATCTCGGATGGTTTCTGTGCGTGTTCAGTATGTATCAAACCTTCGGATTTTATTCGGCAAAAATCAACGAAGAAGTTTCGGGAAGCCTAGCCCTAAATAAAAAGTACTGGCTGCAGGCAATTGCCATTTACTGCGCCTGGCCGGTCACATTTGTACTGAGAGGCTTCTTTGCTGACCCTACCCTGACCGTGACCAGCCTTGACCATCAGGTGTGGAAGGTAGCTTACCTCTACCAGACATCTGGCTTGGCTGCGATCGTAACCATGTATTTTGTGGCAGTACTGGCCGGGCTGAAGATCGTCTTGAATAAACGATAGGCAAGGGATTGAATCACACTGTCAATGACAGGTGCGTCGATTTCAGCGTGCTCGCGATAGTTTTCTCCAACCCCGCAAGTGTGTTGGCCGGTCGTGAACTGTGCGGGAGATCTCGGAAACTCGAGGTCAAATTGCCCAAAAGGGGTACTGGCGTGATGACGACAGAGCTAGCTTACAGCGGACCTGAAGTGCGAACAGTTCCACGGGATTTACGCGAGCTACTCGAACAGCTGCGAGCGAAATCTCGCGTCTTGAATATCGAGCGCGCGGTATTGCCCGAACCGGATGTTGCGTCGTTTTGCCGCGCAGCCAGCGAATTGGGAGATACCACGATCTTGTTCGACAACATCACCGGATATAAAGGTAAGCGTCTGTTGGTCAATCTACTGGCGTCTTGGGCAAACTGCGCACTCATGTCTGGACTGCCCTCGGATCTTCCGATCCGGGAGTTGGTAGATGAGCTGTGTTCTCGCGCGGATAGGCAACCGCGCGAGCCGGTACTCATTGACGTCGGAAATGCTCCGAGCTATGAGTGCCTGGACACAAGCGATGTAGATTTGTACAGGTCTCTTCCCTTATTTCGAGTCAACGAGCACGACGGCGGGTTCTACCTGCATAAAGCGTGTGTCGTCTCGGAAGATTTGGTTGCCGGAGCCAGGCATGACCGGATGAAGTTCGGAATGTATTCCCTGCAGGTGCAGGGTAGAGACCGGCTGGGAGTTCACCTTTCCGGGACCGATAACCTGAGCCTTCATGTGAGGATTGCAGAGAAGCCCCACCGTCGGCTTCCGGTTGCGGTGTGCCTGGGCGTTCCTCCTCTGGCCGCATTGGTGGCTTCCGCCGCGATCGGTTATGAAGCAACAGAATACAACTTGATCTCCGCGCTATACCAGCACCCGTTTGAGCTGACGCGGTGCGTAATGTCCAAGCTGTCTGTGCCCGCCTATGCGGAGTATGTGCTGGAAGGCTATATCGAGCCGGGACTGCGTTGCCTGGCGGGGCCGTTCACCTGCAACGGGGGAGGCCTGTCGGAGATCAAGCGGCAGCCGCAGATCGTTGTGACGGGGATCGCGCACCGGAGAGACCCGATTCTGGATAACACCTACGTGGGAAAGTTCTGGGCCGAACATGACTGCCTGATAGGGATTGCCGGCACGCTCCGGCTGCACAAACAGGCCAAAGATTCCTTGCCGGAGATTGCCCGCTCGGGAACTCGCGCGGAGGGCGTGCATCTGCGGCTAGGCCTCTGCGGCGGACGCTGGGACGAAAAACGGAGCGTCGCCGGGATGTCGTTTCAGGATGGGCTCCCCGCGGAAAACTGCCTAAGCGCCTACAAACAGGAAATCGGGGAAGCACAAAGGAGACAGGCGCAATGCCGCAGCCAGAGTTGATTGCGTCCATACTCGAACAAGCGGACCAATTCACCACAGACGAGCAAAAGATTTGTCCTCGCTGTCGTCAGACGGCGGTTACGCGCAGCGAGGCTCCGGATGAAAGGGGAGCGTGGTCGGTCAACACTTGTGGGCATTGTTGCTTCGGTTGGCGCTCCACCGAGGATGCGATGCGCGTGCTGGAGATCGCTAAAGGAGTGACATACCGGCTCTGGGATTCTGAGATCGAAAGATTGCCCATGCCCGTTCCGTTGTCGGCGACTGCAGTTTAGGAAGTTTGAGATGTATCGGAGATTTCTTGCCCTACTGACACTCATTCTGATTTTCTGCGGTCAGGCGTTATTGCAAGGGGGACGAAGCGGCGGCCCTCTTCTCTACAAGTATGACGGAACGATTATTAATCACTATTCCTGCAAAACAAACGTCTCACCGGGGTTGTCTTCGCGCATTGGATTCCATCGTCCGAAGTCCACCATTTTACAACCCATGAATATCTCCGGATAGTAGAGTTCACAACCGTTCCAGACGGTGTGCTTGGGGTGGGAGAAGATGATGTCAGAAAAAGAAAGACACTCGGCTAATAACGGAACCGATCAGTTCTATTAAGTGAGGGATACCTCGTCCATGAGGATTGTTGAATCGCTCTTATATGTGGCTGCCGGATTCGGATCAGCCGATGAGACCAATCGTCGTTGTTCTTCTTCTATTGGCATTCGTGCTGCTTGCGCGTTGCTAACGATTTCGGCCCTAATTGTCGGTATAGGGATTACGTCGGGTTGCACGCAGAAGTCCAAGGCGGAGGTGGTTATGCCGCCGATACCTGTCAGTGTGACTCCTGCCATTCAACAAGACATCCCGGTATATGGGGACTGGGTTGCCACTCTTGATGGTTACGTCAATGCGCAGATCCAGCCGCAGGTCTCCGGATATCTGGTGAAGCAACTCTACAAAGAAGGCTCCGCGGTTCATCGCGGTGACGTTCTGTTCGAGGTTGACGCGCGCCCGTTTGTCGCCTCGCTCGACCAGGCCAAGGCGCAACAGGCTCAGGCCCAGGCAAAGCTCTCGCTGACCGAAGTGAACGTGAAGCGTGACACGCCTCTTGCGAAAGAGCGCGCAATTTCCCAGAGCCAACTGGATACGGAACTTGCCTTCGAATTGGAAGCCAAGGCCGGTGTGCAGGCTGCGCAAGCTGCGGTGGAGCAGGCAGAGCTTAACTTGAATTTCACAAAGGTTCGCTCGCTCGTGGATGGCGTCGCCGGAATCGCCACTACCCAGATCGGAAACCTGGTAGCGCCAAATACAGTCCTGACCACGGTATCGATGGTTGATCCGATTAAAGTCTATTTCCCAATCAGCGAGCAGGAATATCTGAAGCTGGCCGATAAACTAAAGAAAGAGTCATCCACGAAGCATTCCATGGGCCTCGAACTCACGCTCGCGGATGGGACCACATATCCACAGAAGGGTACAGTCGCCTTCACTGATCGACATGTTGATCCACAAACAGGAACCATTCGTCTTGTAGGAGCGTTCTCGAACCCGGGTGGTTTCTTGCGTCCCGGTCAGTTTGGCCGCGTTCGCGCGCTGATCGGCACCCGCGCTGCTGCCGTACTCATCCCGCAGCGGGCCGTGCTCGAGGTGCAGGGAGCCCACCTAGTAGCAGTCGTCACCCCGGGGAACAAGATTTCCATGCGGCCAATCAAAGTGGGCGATCGCTTTGGGTCGATGTGGGTTGTGGATGAAGGAGTGAAGGCTGGTGACCAGGTCGTCACCGAAGGCACGATTAGAGTAAGGGACGGAGCTGTCGTGAATCCGACGGCTGACACGAGGAAGACGGAAGGGAAGCAGTAAATGATCTCAAAGTTTTTTATCGACCGTCCAATCGTGGCCATGGTGATTTCGATCATCATGGTTATTGTTGGAGCCATCGCGATGATCAATCTTCCGACGGCCCAATTTCCCGACATCGTTCCGCCCGAAGTTGTCGTTCAAGCTAACTATCCTGGAGCAGATGCCCAAACGCTCCTCGAATCTGTAGCGACTCCGATTGAAAGCCAGATGAATGGTGTGGACAACATGAACTACATGTTGTCCATGAATGACAGCGCAGGATTTACTCAGGTAACTGTCAATTTTGATGTCAAGACCGAGCCTGATACCGACCAGATTCTCACGCAGCTCCGAGTCTCACAGGCGAGTGCGCAATTGCCGCCACTGGTCAATACAGCGGGCATTACGGTTCAGAAATCGCTGTCATCGCCGCTGATGGTTTTCGCGCTGGTTTCGCCCAACAAGACATACGATCAGAACTTCCTCAGCAACTATGCATTCATTAATATGGTGGACGAGTTGTCGCGTGTTGCCGGAGTTGGTCGCGTGCAAGTATTTGCGGGCCAATATGCAATGAGAATCTGGGTTCGCCCGGACAAGCTTGCGAAGCTCGGAGTTACAGTTCCCCAGATCACTGCTGCCCTGGGAGCACAAAACACCATTAATCCTTCTGGTCAGATCGGTGGCGAACCGGTCCCTTCGGGACAGCAATTCACGTACACGGTTCGTTCGCAGGGAAGATTGACGAGTCCTGAGGAGTTCGGCAACATCGTCATTCGTGCTAATCCAGACGGGTCCACGCTTCGATTGAAGGATGTCGCCCGCATCGAGTTGGGCGCGCAGTATTACAACTTCAACACGTACTTCAATGGTCAGGACTCGGCAATTGTTGCCGTGTATCAGCTGCCTGGATCGAATGCGCTGTCCGCATCTCAAGCGGTCAAGAATAAGCTTGAGGAATTGAAGACGAGATTTCCAAATGGTGTCGACTACCGTATCGGCATGGACACGACAAGAGCGGTGAGTGCGGGTATCCACGAGATTGTCGTCACTCTTTTCATTTCACTGGTGCTCGTCATACTCGTCGTTTACCTGTTCCTGCAGGGTTGGCGTGCAACGCTGATTCCTTTGCTGGCTGTACCCGTTTCGCTGATTGGCACATTTGTCATCTTCCCGTTGTTGGGTTTCTCGATTAACACCCTGTCGCTCTTTGGATTGGTTCTTGCGATCGGTCTGGTCGTCGATGACGCGATTGTCGTTGTAGAGGCAGTTTCGCATCATATTGAAGAGGGCATGTCGCCTCGCGATGCCACAATCCGCGCAATGGAGGAGGTCTCTGGACCAGTTATTGCCATAGCCCTAATTCTGGCTGCTGTCTTCATTCCGACCGCATTCATCCCCGGAATCACCGGCAGGCTCTATCAACAATTTGCCGCCACGATCGCAATTTCGGTTGTGATTTCGGCGTTTAATGCGTTGACGTTGAGCCCAGCGCTCTGTGCCATGCTTTTGCGTCACCACACGCCGAATCGCGGGTCACTCAGCCGGTTCTTTGAATGGTTCAACGGGGTGTTTGCTCGCTCAACCAATACGTACATCAACTACTCCGGTTTTCTGATCAGGAAATCATCGTTTGCAGTGATATCTCTCGTTCTATTCGCATTAGCTGCGGTCGCTATTGGCGGCAAACTGCCGAACTCGTTCCTTCCGGAAGAGGATCAGGGCTATGTGATGGTAGATCTGATTTTGCCGCCAGCTTCGTCATTGCAACGCACAACAGATGCGGCACACAAGGTTGAGAAAATTCTTCAGGAGACGAAGGGAGTTGCGAACGTTACGACCTTGATTGGCTATGACGTGCTGGTTGGAACCTCCAGCACGCATAATGCAATCTTCTTCATTGACCTTAAGGATTGGGACGAGCGGAGAACAGCGGAGGAGCGTGCGGCTGCCATTCAGAACGAAATCAGCATGAAGCTCTCGCAATTCAGCGATGGAATCTCCTTCGCCTTCTCCCCGCCGGCAATCCCCGGAGTTGGTACCGCTGGTGGTGTGAACTTCGTGCTGGAAGATCGCTCCGGCAAGGGAGTCGAATTCTTTGCGCAGAATCTGAATAAGTTCGTGCAGGCAGCAAGCCAGCGTCCTGAGCTTGCGAGCGTGAACACTACGTTCAATCCGGACAGCCCACAGATCTTTGTCGATGTGGACCGCGAGAAGGTTCTGAGGCAGCGGGTCGACATCTCTCAGGTCTATCAGACCATGCAGGCATTTATGGGTGGTTATCTCACAAACTACTTCAACCGGTTTGGAAGACAGTGGCAGGTGTATATCCAGGCCGAGGGAGACTCTCGAACCGATCCCGCAAACATCAGGAAATTCTATGTCACGAACTCCAGCGGCAACATGGTGCCCTTGAGTGCAATCGCAAATGTGAGAAGCACCAGTGGACCTGAGTTTCTCATGCGCTACAACGAATACATGGCAGCGCAGCTCAACGTCACGGCGAATCCGGGATACAGCTCCGGTCAGGCCCGAAAGGCGTTGGAGGAAGTGTTTGCGCAGACAATGCCAAGCCAGATGGGATTCGATTACATGGGAATGTCATACCAGGAACAGAAGGCAGAGAAGGGCGTATCTTCTTCGGCTGTGGTTGCTCTGTCCCTCGGATTCGTATTCCTGATTCTGGCTGCATTGTATGAGAGCTGGTCCTTGCCCTTCAGCGTATTGTTGAGCACCCCAGTTGCAGTCTTTGGCGGCTTCTTGGCGCTGTGGGGACGTCAGTTGGAAAACAATGTTTACGCGCAGATCGGACTGGTGATGCTTATCGGACTCTCGGCGAAGAACGCAATTCTGATCGTCGAGTTTGCGAAGCTGGAATATGAAAAGGGCAAGAGTGCCGCAGAAGCTGCGCTTGCTGGAGCAAGGCTTCGTTTGCGTCCGATTCTGATGACCTCATTCGCGTTCATTCTCGGCTGCGTTCCTCTCTGGATCGCAACGGGCTCTGGTGCGGCGGGTCGTCAAGTGCTCGGGACCGTTGTAATCGGCGGAATGTTGGCGGCGTCGATGCTGGCCATCTTCCTTGTTCCTGTGACATTCACGATCATGGAAAGGCTGTCGATTCGCTTCAGTCGACACAAGAAACGGCATGCTGAGCCAGTTTTGGCCGGCGAAAGGGGGGGAGCATAGATGCGTCCGAATGTTCTTATAGCTTCAACGCTTCTTCTATGTTCTGTTGGCTGTACCGTTGGCCCAAAATACGCACGTCCAAAACTGGATGTGCCCGGAGGGTATCGAGCGGCAGCGCCGGAGTTGAAGTCGGAACAGCCAAACGAATCGCTCGGTGACGAGAAATGGTTCGGCGTGTTTCAAGATGAACAACTGCAGGCGCTAATTTGCACAGCACTGCGGCAGAATTACAACGCACAGATCGCGGCCGAGCGGGTCATCGCAGCGCAAGCACAACTGGGAATCACCCGTTCGGATCAGCGCCCTAACTTAGCTATTGGGGCAGGCGTTGCCAGCACTCGGACCCAGCTGACCTCGTTGTCTCCCGTATACCAGGCGGAAACGGCTCAGTTGGGCACTGCCGCTTCATGGGAACTCGATTTCTGGGGAAAGTATCGCAAGTCGACAGAAGCCGCTCGCGCAAATCTGGCGGCTACGGAGTGGGGAAGAAAGGCTGTAATCAGCACCCTAGTATCCAACGTTGCCAGCTCGTACTTCCAACTACGCGCATTGGACCTTGAACTCGAGATCACGCTCGAAACGCTGAAATCCAGGCAGGAATCGCTTCGTTTAACACAGTTGTTGGCTGAGAACGGTGCAACTCCAATGATGGATGTCAGGCAGGCTGAGCAGCTTGTTTACGCAGCCTCGGCTGCTATCCCTGATCTTGAACGCCAGATTGCACAACAGGAGAATGCGCTTAGCCTTCTGGTTGGGCAGAATCCTGGACCAATCGCGCGTGGGGTATCACTGGTGGATCAGAAGCGGTCGCCTGTCGTTCCTGCGGGAGTTCCCTCAGATCTGATCGCGCGACGTCCTGATATTCGCGCTGCGGAAGAGCAACTGATCGCAGCTAATGCGCAAATCGGAGTCGCAAAGGCGCAGTATTTCCCAACGATCTCTCTGACCGGAAACGTCGGGACACAGAGTACGGCTCTCTCCAGCTTATTTAGTGGGCCGGCTACGCTCTGGAATGTTGGGCCAACTGTGACGCAGCCAGTTTACATAGGTGGGCGCCTTAAAAACAATGTGCGACTGGCGGAGTCGCAACAGCGACAGGCTCTGCTTGATTATCGACAAACTGTGCAGGGCGCATTCCGCGACGTTTCCGACTCGCTGACCTCATATCAGAAGTCTCGCGAGGTCAGGGAGCACCAGGAAAAACTGATGGAGGCCGCGAAAGACGCATCCCGGCTCGCGGAAATTCGCTATAAGGGCGGATCTACAGCCTACCTTGAAGTTCTGACGAACAACACGAACTACTATTCGGCAGAGTTGAGCCTGGCACAGGCGCGTCTCGGAGAGATGCTGTCATTAGTGCAACTCTACGGAGCACTAGGCGGAGGTTGGCAGTAGTCCTTCCAAGGGGCAGAGCCACTCATGTGGAATTTAAGCCACTATCCCCGCGCAACCGAACTCGCCGCACCCGAGTTGACTGGATGCTACCTGCCGATGCGCCGATAGATTAACTTTACCGAAAGACTGGAAACGGAAACACGATTTCTATTCTGTCGGTTCTTCAAAGATTGTTGCGATATCGCGACCAGCATACAGAATGCGAATAATGGTCACAGTGTCTGAAGTCAAGTGAAAAGCAATTGAGACGCGGCGTTTAAATCCAACGACCCGCATCCCCGGTCGGATGTCGTTCCGCTGAACCCCACGTTCCGGGAAGCACTCAAGACCGTTGCACCACTGTTCGATTCGTTCAATAAATCGGAGAGCACACGCAGGACTGCTGTGCTCGGCAATATAGACTAGTCATAGAGTTCGAGAAGATCCGCCTGAGCTTCTGGGGTGAATCGGTGAATCGAACTCTGTATCGATTGATCATGCAGTTTTCTTACTTCGGTCGGCATGGCGTGCTCGGACGACATCATAGACATCTCTGGCAGATAATGCCCGGCTCGGATCAGCTTGCAGCGCATCGAAAGTTGTCGCGACATCTTCACGCAGCCAACGTTCGACCACCGAGTCACGCTCTTGCAGGGAGCGTAGACCGGCCCGCACGACTTCGCTTCCAGAGGCATATATACCGGCTTCCACGGCTGATTGTTCTTCTGGCAAGCTGAAAGTGCGCTTTTTAGGGGAAGGCATGACTGGATGCTCCTTGAGAACTAATTAGCACAAAGTATGACAGATTCATACCTGTTCAACTGGCTTTTGTAGTAACCCCTTGTTCGGGCAATCTGCCCCTGGAACTCCAGCTGGGTAGATTGAAGTTGCTTGGCAGAGTTCCCCGCAATTAATGCCGGGCCTTCCTGTCGGCGCACACGGTCTAGTAGTCTTCGCCTAATTAAATTTGACAACCAGTCCATCTGGCGCTACATTGCATAGGCGAACAAAAGACGAATATGTACAGAGCTGCTGAGCTTCGGAAGCAGGTGGAATCGGCGCTGGCTCTGCGCTTTCCTTCGGCCTTGTCAATGCGCTCAGTGACGGCTCCAGAGCGGCTTTCCTGCGGGTTGGAAGAGGTGGATCGTGTGCTCGGCGGGGGGCTGCCACTGGGAGCAATCACGGAGCTGGCAGGTCTTCACTCCTCTGGGCGTACCACGCTCGTGCTCTCTACCATGGCAGTTGTCACGCAGCTTGGTGATAGCTGCGCTTACGTGGATGCTGCCGATGCATTAGACCCGGTTTCAGCCGCCGCGCTAGGAGTGGATTTGCGCCGCTTGCTCTGGGTTCGCACCGGAGATGCCGGTGAAGCTGCCGTGGCCGCAGAGCCTCACTTCCCTGTGGCCATGCCAGCTCCGGTTTTGGAAAGCAAGCGAGTGCGAGGCATGGGAGGGTGTCATCCACGGAATGAGACCATCGGTTTGAACCATGCTGTAGGCGAACTCTTCCAGACGGTGGCGAAAGAGAAAACGGATTTTACGCCGCGCTGCTCGGAATCGATCCCGCGCGAGCGCGTGCAGCCAGTGTCCTTTGTGCCCGTGCCGCTTGCGCCGAAAGTGCAAGGCTCGCCGTTGCATCTTGCCAATGCACATGGCAAGAGCGGGTGGACACGCCTCGATCAAGCCCTGCGTGCTACCGACCTGTTGCTCAACACCGGAGGTTTCAGGGCCATTGTGCTCGACATGGGCGATGTAGCACCGGAGCGGGCGCGGCGCGTTCCTCTGGCGACGTGGTATCGCTTCCGCTTGCAGGCGGAGAAGTCGCGTACGCTTTTTCTGCTGATGACTCGCGTGCCTTGCGCGAATAGTTGCGCAGCGGTTTCACTGCACTGCGAGCAGGGCGGGATCGAGTGGCAACAGGCGTCGGGCAACAGTCCGCGACTAGTCACCGGAGTGCGTTACCGCGTGAGCGTGGATCTCCGTCGCATGGTTGATCCCGCGCACAAAAAGCCAGCCGCTTCCGTAACAGCCTCCTGGCGCAGCACAGCTACGTGGGCGAGATGAGCTATGCCTGTCCCGCTGTATCTCTGTCTTCATCTACGTGATTTTGCCGCGCAGGCGATTGCCTGCTCGCACTCTGCGCTGCAAGAGCGGCCACTGGCGGTGTTGAGCGGTGAGCCTCCGCTGGAGAGGGTCTTTGCCATTACGCGGCACGCCCGACAGCTTGGCATGGAAGAGGGCATGAGCCGAGTACAGGCCGAGTCGTTTTCCGTGGCGGTAGTGCATCGTAACCGGCAACAGGAGGAGAGCTCTTTCGCCGAATTGATGCAATGCACACAGCAGTTTTCTCCACGCGTGGAGGCCCTCTCATCTCCGCAGGAAGAGCGCTGCGGAGCCACGCTGGTGCTGGATGTAACGGGCTCAGAGCGTTTGCTGGGCAGCGCTGCGCAGATTGGCGCAACGCTATGGCATTCGGTATGCGCCCATGGATACGAGGCAAGCGTGGCCTCTGCGTGTCGGGCTTCGGCGGCTCTGCTGGCAGCGCGTGGAACGCCGGGCGTCACTACGATCGCTCCAGGATGTGAGGCTGAAACACTGGCACCTCTGCCGCTCTCCGTGCTGGAGCCGGATATGGTTGCAGCGCAGATCTTCGAGAGCTGGGGTATCTACACACTGCGGCAACTGGCTGCGCTGCCAGCAAAGTCGCTTGCTGCGCGGCTGGGACAGAGCGGTTTGCGATTGCAGTCATTGGCGCGCGGCGAATGCAACTCTTTGCTCGTCCCCACCGAAGAGCCTGTGGACGCACCACTCATAGAGCGCATGGAGCTTGAGCGCCCGGTGGAGTTGCTGGCGCCCTTGCTCTTTCTATTGAGCCAGATGCTGGAACTGCTGCTGCAACGTGCGTCGGAGCGGGCTTTAGCCATCGCCTCGGTGGAGACTTGTTTGGTGCTGGATGGCCCCTTGAATTCCGCACATTTCGAGCATTGCCGCACCGTACGGCCAACCCTGCCGGAGCGCAATCGCCTCACGCTGCTCAAACTCATACAGCTTGATCTGGAATTGCATCCACCAAAAGCTGCAGTGATTGCCTTGCACATCACCGCCTATCCGGCGCGTGCGCAAACAGCGCAGCATGGACTCTTTGCGGCGCAGTCTCCCGAGGCTGGGCGCATGGAGATTCTGCTGGCACGGCTGCGCAAGCTGGTGGGCGAGGGACGCGTTGGTGCGCCGGAATTGCTCGACTCGCACGTACCTGAGGCATTCCGCGTTACCGACTTTCAGATTGAGCAAGCGGCTTCGCGCACCACTGTGCACGCGGTCCCCGAGCAGCGTGCTTTGGCGTTACGCATGGTGCGGCCTCCGCAGCTAGTGGATGTGGAGGTGCGAGGCGATGCGCCATACGCGATGCGTTATGAAGGAAAGCGCCTCACGCTACAAACAAGTTCCGGTCCGTGGCGTACCAGTGGCGCATGGTGGACGAATCCCGCGTGGTGCCGCGAAGAGTGGGACGTCGAACTACAAGAACAATCATGCCGATGTCTGCGGCTCGCCCACGAGCCGGCGGCGGCCTGCTGGTACGTGATCGGAATCTACGACTGAGGGCACACGATGTATGTAGAGCTTCACGCCCGTTCAGCTTTCAGTTTTCTTGAAGGCGCATCTCTGCCTGAGCTGTTGATGTCTCGCTGTGCGCAACTCGATATGCCTGCGATGGCATTGCTCGATCGCAACGGCCTCTATGGTGCTCCGCGTTTTCACATTGCCGCCGAGCGGGCAGGTACGCAGGCGCACATCGGAGCAGAGATTGCCGTCGGCGATGCCGGAGAACGTATGCGTCCTCCGCAATGGCTGCCGCATCAGGTTCCCGCCGAGCCCGTGCGTTTTGCGTTGCTGGCAGAGAAGCAACAGGGTTACCAGAACCTCTGCCGGTTGATCACTCGCATGAAACTGCGAGAGGCACACAAGGCAGAGGGCGCTGCATTGCTGGCCGATGTCGCGGAATACGCCGGGGGACTCGTCTGCCTGACTGGTGGCGATGAAGGCCCGCTAGCTTCTGCTCTTGAACGCGGCGGTTATGACGAAGCTGTGCGTGAGGTCGAGCGCCTTGTGCATATATTTGGTCAGCGCAATGTGTACGTCGAAGTGCAACGCCATTTCGAACGCGCAGAAGAGCATCGCAACCAAGCTGCTGTGCGCATCGCGGAGACACTGCATCTTCCACTGCTCGCCACCAACGGTGTCAGCTACGCCACACCCTACGAGCGCGAAGTGCTCGACGTGCTCACCACAATTCGCCATCACTGTACGCTGGAGACCGCTGGACGCTTGCTCACCGCCAATGCCGAGCACTATCTGCGTTCGCCACGTGAGATGCGACAGCTTTTCCGCGATCTCCCCGAGGCCATCGACAACACGCTGGAGCTTTCTTCGCGGCTCACCTACCAGATGAGCGATCTCGGCTACAGCTTTCCTGACTATCCAGTGCCGGAGGAAGAGTCGATGCAGTCGTTTCTTGAAAAGCGCGCGGAGGACGGCATTCGCAATCGCTATCTTCCCAAGCACGATGATGTTCTCTTTGCCCGTGCTCAGAAACAGGCACAGCGCGAGCTTGCGCTCATAGCCAAGCTTGGACTCGCAGGATACTTCCTCATCGTCTGGGACATCGTGCAGTTCTGCGGACGCAATGACATTCTGGTGCAGGGGCGAGGCTCGGCCGCCAACAGCGTGGTCTGCTACGCGCTCGGCATTACGGCGGTCGATCCTGTCGGCATGGAGTTACTGTTCGAGCGTTTTCTCTCCGAAGAGCGCGGCGAGTGGCCAGACATCGATCTCGACCTGCCCAGCGGCGATCAACGCGAACGCGCGATTCAGTACGTCTATCAACGTTACGGCGAACTCGGCGCGGCGATGACCGCTAATGTCATTACCTATCGCGGACGTTCGGCGGCTCGCGAAGCGGGCAAGGCTCTAGGCTTTGATGCCGAAACGCTGAACCGACTTACCAAGCTTGTCAGCGCATGGGAGTGGCGCGACAAGAACGAAACGCTTGCCCACAATTTCCATGATGCGGGATTCGATATTCAGCACCGTCGCATTGCCAAATACGTTGAGCTCTGCCAGCGGATGCAAGACCTGCCACGTCATCTTGGACAGCACTCCGGCGGCATGGTGATCTGCGGCGGAAAGCTTAACGCGGTGGTGCCCATCGAACCCGCGTCCATGCCGGGGCGCACGGTCATTCAGTGGGACAAAGAAGATTGCGCAGATATGAAGCTCATCAAGGTCGATCTGCTTGGACTCGGCATGATGGCCGTGCTCAAAGAGTGTCTCGACGTGATACCTGCCGCTTACGACGAGCCGCTCGATCTAGCGCAGCTTCCGCCCAACAATCCGCCCACCTACCGCGCGTTGCAAACTGCGGACACAGTCGGCATGTTTCAGGTAGAGAGCCGTGCCCAGATGGCGGCCTTACCTCGCAACTATCCCACATGCTTCTACGATCTCGTGGTGCAGGTCGCCATCATCCGTCCCGGCCCTATCGTGGGCAACATGATGAACCCTTACATGAAGCGCCGTCAGGGCAAGGAGAAGGTGAGTTTCTATCACCCTTTGCTGGAGCCCGTACTGCGCCGCACATTGGGCATTCCGCTCTTCCAGGAGCAGCTCATCCGCATGGCCATGATCGTTGCTAACTTCAGTGGAGGCGAAGCCGAAGAGTTGCGCCGCGCTGTGGGTATGCGCCGTTCCATGGCACGTATGAAAGACCTGGACAGCAAACTGCGGCGCGGTATGACCGCCAACGGCATCGCGCCTCAGGTGCAGGATGAGATCATCCAATCCATCTCGTCGTTTGCGCTCTATGGATTTCCTGAGTCGCACGCCGCCAGCTTCGCGTTGATTGCCTATGCCAGCGCCTATCTCAAGTGCAACTACCTTGCGGCCTTCACCGCAGCACTGCTCAACAATCAGCCTATGGGTTTCTACTCGCCAGCAACGATTGTGAAGGACGCGCAACGCCACGGCCTGCGGGTGAAACCCGT